>Ga0123353_10009600_pt1 | contig 13386 bp, 11 predicted proteins | sample TergutLab28metaG_3_FD_92763 | JGI IMG/M metagenome (GOLD analysis project Ga0123353, IMG submission 92763) | Labiotermes labralis P3 segment gut microbial communities from Petit-Saut dam, French Guiana - Lab288 P3 | ecosystem: Host-associated > Arthropoda: Insects > Digestive system > Gut ... | reverse complement strand
ATGAAAATGTAACAATTTCTAAAGCTTGCCTGTCAGCTCTGGTACTGCCTTGAACAAGTCCTGCACCAACCCATAGTCTGCAACTTGAAAGATGGGTGCCTCAGGGTCCTTGTTGATAGCAACAATGGTCTTTGAATCTTTCATCCCTGCAAGGTGCTGGATGGCTCCAGAAATGCCTACTGCTATATACAATTCCTACAAAAAAAAAAAAATTAAAATTACTATAGCATCACAACTAAGCACTCCTATGAAGTCCAGATTCAGCACCGTTATCACCACAGCCAAACTACGACAGTTTCATCCCTATTTTTTACCAACCTACCCTTTACATGAGTGTTTCTCAAGAAGAGGTCCATAAACTGCTGCCAGTTCCATTATTATTCTTAGTTCACTTAACAAACCTTTCCTTTGTCAAAATTATATAGTATCAAATAATGGATAATGGAAGGGGAAAGATGCTGATGGCATATGTGGTCTACTATACCAGCATGAGCCTAGAAGGAATAGGGGTTGGGCACTTCAAACATGACAGCCACTTCCAGGCTGAGCAGTGAAACCAAAATTAACTTACATGCAGGAGAAGCATAAGCCCCTCAATTGCAACATCTGATGTTGCTGGTGCATGGTCCAATATATGCCAATCTACAAATTTTGCATTCTGTTAAAAGTGGGAGTGAATGGCATGCTGTGGAATCAACATGATTGGACCTTTGGGTTCTAATAATGCAGAGTCAGTTAAACACTCAGAAGGAATAACAGAAAGAATGGAAAACGAAGAACATCCGGCAGCGGAGGCAGCAGCAGCAACAGTAGCATGACAGTAATAATGGCAGTGGAACTACAAAGAACTCAAGCCAGGTTCCCTGCCAGTTCAACAAACACTTTTTACTAATGTGAGAAGTAAAATATATTCTTACCGGAGCTACAATCTTTCCTGTTTGTCCAACTTGTAAATCATTTGAGACAAATCCTGCATCTACAGCTGCTCGAGACGCACCCACTGCTGCGTTCAGTTTGTCTGCCAGGTCATAGAGCAACTTGAAATTTTCACCAGACTTCATACCACGCCCTGAAATACAGCATAAACAGAAGAAGTAAGGTACAATGAATGATGTGGTACATACTTTCCCAGATACATATTTGCTATTACGAATACCACATACTTTGAACTTCGTTACTACACAGACAAAGTTATCAGTCCAAAACTAATCACATGTGTATTGTGTTAAATATTCATCACATTAAAAAACTGAATAGTTGTAAATTTAACAGTAAAATTTATATTTCATGTTGTTTATCACTTCTGCACAATCAATATTACTGGGGAATTTCATAAAATTCAATTTTGGTTTCATGTAATGGTTATACTGACTCATTAACAAATTTCGGTGACATACATCAAGGATGATATGTGACTAAGCTGACACAGTCTTCCCATTATGCATTCATTTCCACACTTTACATAAAGTGTGGGTAATAAGACACCCACTGTCATGTAAAAGTGAATACAGTGAATAAAAATTATCGCACATCTACATATACCCTATTACAAGACATCATAACCAACAGTAATATAATCTGAAACACACAGTTTCATCACATCATCTTGAAAGCAGCCTAAGAGAAATATCACTACACAGTGAAAAATTCATTAGGATGTGTAGTCCATGACACAGGTAACAAAACTCTCACTTGTATAACTTTTATGTCTTATAAAATAAAAACAGAACACAACAATTTCTGAAAAGACCCTCATACCATCATCACCAACACTGTCGTCATATCAGGACACTATAATGAGGCAAAGAAATAAATGGCACAGATGATGGGGATGATGGTGCCAGAGGTTTCCATCTTCTTCTTACGACTGTGTTCACCTCCAGCTCCTTGTGGTCTATTCCGAGCACCCTAGAGCACCTGTCAGTACCAAAGGTTATTACTACCTACAGTTGTGTGAACAGAGTGGCTAAACTAGTGGGAAAAGCAAAACATTTTAAGAGAGATCTGAAAAGGTTGAATCAATGAACATCTTGTCATGACTTCATGATAACAGTTTATGATGCAATATGTCTGTTAAGTTCAAGATACAATGTTTAAAATTAACCAAGGTTTTATTATTTTAGGTTTCTCTGCCTTCCATTATCCAAACAGTTGAGAGTGTACTGCATGATGGCAAGTTCCTTAACCCTCTGGCATATGTAAAACATGCTACGTGATATTCAAAAAACCAAACATAAAATAAATGTATGTGCTCTTATGCAGCCCCATTTAAATTATGGTCTCTTGTAAATCACTAAGGGCACACAATTTCAGCACCCAAACATAAATAAATCATGGTGAAACCTAACAGCACTCACAGCCCAAAATATTAGGGTCATTCTGACAAGTGCCACTGTATATTCTGTTTGTTATGAACCATAAAGGTAAAGTGGCCACACCAAGAAAATGCCCATTTAACTCCACCTAAACTCTAGGTCTATAACACATGGAACTTTACCTCCCATTATAATAAAATCAATTCACAATAGAGCACTTTACTCCATAATATAGGCTACTCACCCCCACTAATAACAGCTTTGGCACTGGTAAGATCTGGTCTGTCACTCTTGCTTAGCTCCTGGCTTAAAAATTGGGATAATCCAGTCTTATATTCTCCTGCTGGTGCAGTCTCAGTGACAGTGCTGCCACCTTCCAATGGGGCTGGTTCAAAGTTTGTTCCACGCACAGTAATTACTTTCACAGGATCTTTTGACTTTAACGTCAAAATTGCATTACCTGAAACAAACGTCGATACATCATTTGACATTCATGGGGCCGTGCATCGTAATATATTTCTACAGTAAAACCAAATACTTCCACCAATGTATCAAATTTATTTTATTTCGGAATGGCACTCTACATATTTTGGAGGGTCTTTCCGTCCATCATCAGGCGTTCAAGACTGTACATACAGCAACAGGCATATGTCAAACAGATACTGCTGTATGTACAATCCTGAACTCGTGCTGATGGATGGAAAGACCGTCCAAAACATGTAGAGTGTCATTCCAAAATAAAATAAATTTGATACACTGGTGCATCTAGTTGGTTTTACTATAGAAACCAAGACATCACATAAATATATATATATATATATATATATTAAGACAGTAAGTCACTGACACACTGTCCCTTTTTTGGACTTTGTCCATCATCTAATTTTATAAAAACATGTTTCAAAAACTGGCTATTACTTCCACCTTCAGGTAAAGAAGCACCCAACCTGGTGGACCCCTTCGATCAAGCTATTTTTAGTCACTGGGCACTACTGAAGCACCAAACACTAAACACTCAACGATGGACAGAATAAAAGGGGTGGTGGTGGTGGTGGTGGTGGTGGTGGTATCCGTGACTCATGCACCAAAATCCATCCTCTATAGTGACGAACTAAAACAGTACGGTTGCTATGCAACATTGTGATCTACTGAACTGCTGAACAGACCTTTTCAAGAAACACTTTCAGAAAGCTGATGATGTGACACTGATGGCAGTCCCCTTGGTTTTCAGTAATGCCTTCTCAAAAGATGGTTTTTAACAAAAAGCTAATGTCAAAAATTGATAGTGCTGCCTCTATGGGAAGCCATGGAAAGTATAAGAAATATGTTAGCTTCCTTTAACTTATGACAGTGGCAGTACACAATCGTAAGTGGCACACATGAGCACTGCATACCAGCGGATGTTATTGGCTCTAGAAAAACAACCCTTATACCCATGATTCAGATAAGTCCACCAGATCCTACCATTCCCTTCAAGCTGTGCAGAAGACAGTTTCTGATCAATACTGAGTTTGCTATGATAATCAGTACAGCTCAAGTGCAGATGCCTAACCATGTTGAAATATATCCACCATTTTATGCTTTTTCCCATGGCCAGCTCTATGTGACATTATCCCAATCCTCTTCATTTGACAATGCTTATGTTGCAGTTATTAAAAGGCATCAACAATACACAAAAAATGACAGATACACGACACCAAACACTTTATATCAAGAAGTGCTTTAAAATTTCATATATATATATATACTCCTTTGTTAATTAAATATTTTATTGTTTCTACATGCACATTATTTGCACAAGTACAACTAGTAAGAGTAAATTCAAAAAACTTTTTCTTAGCAGAGTAGCACAATTCTGGCATGTGTCAATTAATTTGGGAAAATGAAACCAGAAATATTATAACTGCTATCCATTCAATGCAGTCCACTTGTCCCTACTATTCCCTATATAAATATTTCCATAATCACTCATTCTGGTTAACTTTCCCATGAGAAGTAGGCAGACATTTCTGAAGCCCGTCATGCAACAAAAACAAAACACTGTATTTTAAACTGAAGCAGTATCTTCCACTTTAGTACTACGGTATCAGTCTTTTGATATTAAAAGCAAAACATTAACTGATAACTGCAACAAGACACAAAAACAATGAATTTTCCTTTATGAAATAAGGTCCACAGGCAAGGAGTTGGAAGAACACAAATGTACAAACAATATTACAAATAACAGTCTCAATTTTTGTTTAACTTTAGCAGCATACATTTCAGTCATTATTTTCAAGGCAAACAGGAAATAATGGTGCAACACAGAGACAATGATCAAAGTCATAACAATAAAACAACTTCAGAACAACAGTAAGGGAGTACTACTGCTGCTGCTGCTGCTGCTGCTGCTGATGATGATGATGGACAGTGACAATGATGATAAAAATGACTTCACTAAATGCTACAAGGCACTTCATGCAACTCATAAAGTTGCCTCTTTTCTGCATTAACTTTTATTGCTTGTGTGATGGAAACAATGCACCAGCCCACACGCACAATTTAGCTACTGTTACCCAATGTGAAATCTAGCTGTCAGCCCCATAGTAGTGGGGGACTTAAAATCACCAATTCCAGAATGATATAGTTCAAGAATATCCTGACAAAGTTTCTAAACATCTAAGATAATAAATATTCTACAATATTTATGATGCTAAATGCTGCCGCATATTTATATAAATATTAACAGTACAACAACAGCTGATGTTTACCTGCATAAATTGTTCTAACAAATGTGTCTGGATTCTGTACGCTTATAATATCTGAAATTGGGGACACATCCAACTTGGCTGCAATACGAGGCAGGAGGGATTTACTAAGAGCAGTAGCTCCAGCCAAAATATGTGTAAAGTTAAACTGCTTCTGTGTAGCTAGCAGCAATGGTGTCAGGTTTTCTGGGAGGAAACCATGAAAAGCTTCATTTTCAGCCACCAATATACGTGCTAAGCCAGGTGCTTTTGCTACTTGTTCAGCAACCTGAAAGAGAACTGACACTGCTTATATGTCAAAATAACAAACTGTATGAACATACTTTACATAAAACCAAATCTGAGGTTGAACTGATCTGTGATGAGTATTTCTACAAACATATTTAGCCTTGACTTCTATTTACTTTTTAAATTACAATGCTGCAAACATGTTTCTCAAAGTGAGCAGGCCTAGGATGGTTCAGTGCTTATGCCAGTACTAAGCAGCACCACATAATGTAAATCCCTTGTCATACAATGGGAATTTGTGAGACAAACAGGTTTCTCTTATCTGGATTCTCTGTTTATGCTTCCACAACATTACATAACAAACAGCTATCTATGAGCATCTGCATTTTACTGTTCTCATTCCTTTGTGCAATATTTGTGAAAAGTTCCACAATACAGCCATTTATGGGGCACAGAAAATGTGATGTAATCTCGTTACTACATATGATTAATGTCTTGGGAACCTAAGAGAGTAAATGTCTTGGTTGATGAAATATCCTCTTACAGTACTGATCAAATATAAACACTACTTTTCTTTCACATAATTTAGAATTTGGAGGAGATTTGGTTTATTAGGACAGTCATGTTCAATGTATAATGTGAACAATCCCTGGATGAATGCTTGGGACTGGTTTTTCCAACAAACCCATCATATATGGTTCCCTCTTTTGCATGGAGACAGAAGTACAACAAGCTTCCAATCACAAGTTTACTGCCTTCAACTTCACTGTCTATCCAGTTTAAGCAAAAAATTCTTGAATTTAATATTCCAAATTATGAGGCATGTTCAAAAAGAGACCAAACTTTTTAAATAACGCTCCAACCAGCATAGAGATCACGCTGTGGCTACTGAGCGCATCTAGTGTCAGTTTTGACAACAAACTGACATTTGTCCCATTTTGCTGAGCATTAGTCGTCGAGCTACATCTGCTGAACTGAGCATGTGCACAAGTTGTTCGTTTGATTAGTGACAAGGTGACAATGAAAGAGCTTGAAGAACAACGTGTGTGTGTGTGTGTGTGTGTGAAATTTTGCTGCAAACTTTGTAAAAATTTTACAGAGACATTTCAATTGCTTAACCAAGCATATATGGACGATTGTATGAGCCAAACGCAGTGCTATGAGTGGTTTAAGTGTTTCAAAGGGGGCTGAATTTCGGTCAGTGAAGATCCCAGGCCTGGACGACCTTCCACATCAACAAACAACGACCATGTCTACAGAGTTCATGCTGTGAATCGTGGAAATTGTTGTTTAGCTGTCCGAGAAGTTGCTGACGATGTGGGCATCACCACAGGATCTTGTCATCAAATTTTTACTGAAAAACTTCAGATGCATCGCATCATTGCAAAATTCATGCCGCATTTGTAGACTGACAATCAGAAAGAGAACTGTGTTGAAATCAGTCAGGAACTGCTTGCCAATGCAAATGGTAATGAAAACTTTCTTAAGAACATCATAACAGGAGATGAGATGTGGGTTTATAGGTATGATGTTGAAACCAAGATGCAATCGTCGGAGTGGATGGGGAAAGAGTCTCCTTGACCAAAAAAAGCATGGATAAGTCAGTCAAAGATCAAGGGGATGTTGGTTGTGTTTTTTGATTGGAAAGGCATTGTCCATCATGAATTTGTACCATGTGGTCAGATGGTAAACAAACAGTTGTACCAGGAAGTTTTAGCACATTTGAGGGATGCTGTGCGCAGCAAGAGGCCTGAAATATGGGAAAACCACACTTGGATGTCGCACCACGACAATGCACTGGCTCACGCGTTGCTCCTCATCTGCAGTTATCTGCCAAAACATCAGACATCTGTTGTACCCCATCCACCCTATTCTCTGGACTCAGCCCCAGCAGACTTTTTTCTGTTTCCTAACTTAAAGCCACTTTGAAAGGATGTCGTTTCCAAACAACAGAGGAGATTCAGGAAAATGCGATAAGAGAACTGTGCGCCATCACAGAAAGTGCAATCCAGGAAGCATTCCAACAATGGAAGAAACGTTGGGAACAGTGTACCACCAGTAGAGAGGACTATTTTATAGGGGACAGTGCTTCAAATGCTGTGAAATGAGTATTAAGTCTTTATAGCAAAAGTTCGGTCTTTTTTTGAACATGCCTTGTATAACAACATGCCTACACAAATAAATCAAATTCAGTAACATGCATATACATATATTTGGTACACTCAATAATACTACAAATGCTGCAGCTGCTACCAAGCATCAAGGTTAAACAACAGGTTACTGAAATGAAAAGTGACAAAAAAATAAAAATAAATAAATAAAAACTTGTAACAGTAATATAAGCAGAGACTTTTGAATTAAGTACTTACATGACCACATTTAGTGCCAAAAACAAGAACAGATATATCCCCACCAAGCTTTTTGGCAGCTGTTATTGCATTTTGTGTTATTGGCAATAACTTCTCATTGTTGTGTTCAGCAATCACCAAAGTGCTCCGAAATCTTTGCAGGTGATTATGGAACTGGAAAATTAAAACAAACAAACCATGGCCATCAAAAACCTAGAAAATGAAGTACAATGAAACATAAGAAACAAACAAGAACATATGTGTAGCCTGTACCACTCATACATACTTACTTACTCCATGCAGCAGAGTCCTTCTTGAGAAGCTAACCGGTTTGCAGCTAGTCAAGAAATTCCCCAAATTTTATGGAAACCAAAGGTTCATTACCACATTCACAAGTGATCGCCACCTGTCCCTAACCTGAGCCAGCTCGATCCAGTCCATACCCCCACATCCTACTTCCTGAAGACCCATCTTAATATTATCCTCCCATCTATGCCTGGGTCTCCCAAGTGGTCTCTTCCTCTCAGGTTTCCCCACCAAAACCCTGTATATATGCCTCTCCTTTCCCCATACATGCTACATACCCTGCCCATCTCATTCTTTCTGATATTACCACCTGCACAACATTGGGTGAGGAGTACAGATCATTAAGCTCCTTATTATGTAGTTTTTCCTTGTTACCTCATCCCTCTTAGGACCAAATATTCTTCTCAACACCCTATTCTCAAACACCCTCAGCCTACATTCCTCCCTCAACGTGAACGACCAAGTTTCACACCCATACCAAACAACAGGCAAAATTATAGTTCTGTATATCTTAATCTTTAAATTTTTGGATAGCAAACTGGAAGACAAAAGATTCTGCACCGAATGATAGCAAGCATTCCCTGATGTTTGAACTCTTCCATGTTTTCAAAGGAAATATTATCGATCTTCATACTGTGACTTTGTACTGCATCCTATTTTCACGACATGACCATGTATTTAGTTTGATCAGCATTTACTTCCAGTCCAATCTCCTTCCTAGCCACTACCACAGCTTCTGCGTTTTCCTTTATAGTATGTGCACTTCCTCCCAATATATTAACATCATCAGCATAAACCAGAAGCTGATGTATACCATTTAATTTCAAACAATCCTGGTTTACATGAACCCTCCTAATTGCATATTCTAAGGCAAAGTTGAAGAGCAAAGGCAATAGGGCATCTCCTTGTTTCCAACCATTCCTAATAGGGAACATGTCAGACAAATTCTTGCCTACCCAGACTGTGCTATATGTATCAATCAAACAATTTTTATTAGATTTACCAGTTTCATGGGGATACCAAACTCAATCAGAATATTATACAAGACCTCCCTCCTAACTGAATCATACAGTTTCTTGAAGTCTATAAAGCGCTGATGCACTGCTTCATTGTATTCCCATTTCTTCTCAAGTATTTGACAAATGCAGAATATATAATCAGTAGTTTATCTGTTGTGTCGAAATGCACATTGATGATCCCCAATAATTTCCTCTGCATATGGAGTTAACCTGGACAGCAAGATGTTGGATAAAATTATGTACGTAGTTGGCACAAGTGATAAACGCCCACAATTACTAAAATCTGTTTCATCGTCCCTCTTACAGACAGGTAAAAAGATCAACTCCTTCCATTCCTCAGGCAATTCCTCCTCATTCCAAATAGAAACAATAAGTTTATGGATCTCATAGTGAATTTTTCTACCTCCTGCTTTAATCAGTTCTGCTGGGATTTGAACAATACCGGCTATTTTGTAACTTTAGCTTTTCAAGAGCCAACTCAACCCCAAAGGCACTTGGATCAGGCTTTAGTGGTTCTGCCGTGTGTATTTCTGTCTACCTAACATAATTAATCCCATGTACATTCAATAGCTGGGAGAAATAGTTCCTCCACCTATCCAAAATACTGTGGGAGTCTGCAACCAAATCACCCTTCCAATCCTTTACTATATTAGTTCTAGGATGGTAACTCTTCTTCAAGTCACTGATGCCCCTATACAAGTCCCTAATATTTTTATCTTACTGTTAGTTTCAAGTTCCTCAAATTTAGCTTTCAGATATGCCTTCTTATTGTTCCTGATATGTCTGCTAGCTTCACGTCTTACTTTGTTCAGATTATCTACATTGCTGTGGCTTGGATCCTACACCTACTGCATTTTAGCCTGCTTCCTTTGATCTAAAAAAACCTAAACATTCTTCATCAAACCATGGTTTATGCTGCTTCAATTCATGCTGACCTAAGACTGTACCACTCACTGTACCAAAATCTGAGTAGGAATTTTGTGTGTGTATATAAACATGTGTGTGTGTGTGCATGCACATGTGTGTCTCAGAATATGCACTACTGTATACCAGGGTTGAGCACATTATTGCAAAACCTCAAGTCACAGCTGCCAATATAGATAAAAACACACAAATGTAATCAGTGAAGGGTTTGAGTTTTTATACTAATTCCAGAAACTAAAATCCCAGTTTCCATCATACATAACAGTCCGGTACTGCGATTTAATTTTAAGTACAGAAATTCAGGCCATATATGTCAAGATACATATGGTTTGGCTTTGAGGCTTCATTTTGGCAACAATCCAAATTCACAGCTGTTATTTAGTGAAGATACAAAAAATACATATTCTACAATTCGTGACCTTGAATTCGTGTTTTATCTAAATGAAACCACATAAGATGAGGGTTGCCAAAACTTAGTTACTATAAACTACATGTCTGTAGCATCCAAGAAGCTTAGCAGAGGAAACTCATTTCCAACAGGAAGGATAGGTTCATTTAACTTTCTGTCAGCAAAATAAAACATACTAGCCTAATCGGTCACTAATATGAACTTGGTAGACCTAATCTTATATGTAACTTCAAGGACAGCTTTGTAGAATACACTACAATGAAACCTGAAAAGATAACCTCTGTGTAATATTTTCTTTGACAGATTACCAAATGCTGAACCAAGCTACAGCACATACCGAGAGGACCTTCACCCCTTGAGTGCTACAGAGCAATCACTGACGTCAACATGATACCCCAGGTCAACTAACATTAAGAAATGGAAGTAGCTCCAGTCACTTGGCCATGAAACATTGAGTATTCCCTTCTTCCAAGAGCACTTTTCCATCCACAATTAACACACAGACATTATCCAAAAGTGCACAGCCAACCCGTAACTTAAAACCCACTGGACAACCCCTCGTACCTGCGGTAATTTTGATGCATTTCTTATGGAAGATGAAAACATTGTATAAAAAAACCTGCCCGTTACTAGATAGTCCTTTACACGGACAACAAAATCATACGAATTCCACAGACTTCTAGCAAAGCTTCAATGTCACTTCAATTACAACGAACGTCTAGTAAAACGCCACGCACGTACTATACTCATATACACTTATTCTCCAATTGATGGCAGGCGCTGTCAGTCCACTTTCCATTACTACCCATTTCATATCGAAACATAGATGCTGCTGTTATTTAGCATCGAAGAATTTAAATAACGTAAGTATTCCGTGCTAGATATGATCTGTGCGTGCTAGGAACCCGAACTGGACTGGTTGAGCGGCGGGAAGAGTTTATAATGTCTAAGGCCCTCATTGCGTATTTGGTACGGAAAGAAATTTTTAGTGCCTGTCATCGCCTACATAGGTAACAGACATGACTTACTCGCATGTGTCATATTTACATCTGTCACTGTGTTAATGTGACACGTATTGACAAATTAGGATACCAGGAATACCGACATGAGCCCCAGGCTTTATACTTATTTTATTTTGTTGTATTACATGTTTCGTAAATACTGTAAACCAGGGATGAACAAAACAATGTCATTAAGGGCCATAATAAAAAATAACAACGTTGGCCGCTTATAAATAATGATATATGGATCATTACTACCTGCGGGTGTTAAAAATTCCCACTACCATGTATGTATATAATGGAAATTGTGTACTACATAAAAATTAAACATAAGTAGGTTGGGACAAAACTTATTCACGATTATAGCACACATCAAAGATCAGACCTTCAGTCTGAGTTTTGTAGAAGTGTTATTTAAAACAAAAGTGTATATAATGTGGGAGTATAACTCTTATAATAATTTGCAAAGTTATATAAAGAATTTAAAGAATATACAGCTTTTTAGAAGGAAACGAAAGACGTTTTTATTCCAACAAACCTTCTACTCTGTAGACGAACATTTATTGTACACATTTTTATCACAGAAGGTGTCATCGCATTTGTTTTAAATTGGTGGAACTGTTAACATGTTGAATCTTTGTAATATAATATGTTAGTGACAAGTATGGTGATTCAGGTGAACAGTTGTGTATATAGATGTATTAGTGATGTGTCATATACAGATTTTGTCAGGAAGAATGAATAAAAAGTGCAATACAATTTTTAATTGATAATGTACAATACGCAATATAAATCAGTGTTTTAGTTTGTGAATATAGGTAATTTGCCCCTACCTTTTGTAAACTTTTGGTGGACCTACTGTACTGCACACATTTTGAGACATGGGTTTTCATGAAATTTTAATGAACATGACTGCCTGTTAGCATATAAATAAAGGGTGGTTAATCTAATCTGAATCATCGCCTAAGGGATAATGACAAAACTGTGGAGGGCTATGATTATTTCCAGACACTGGAATGATAGGGCTCATCACTGTCACACCAAGGATGTAATGTAACATGTATCTATGGTGCTCACAGCAATTAATGGAAGTGCCACAGTTTGAAACAATTCTTATAAAAATAACTAAAGAAAACACTGTTGAGGCTACAATATTTCAATTTGAATTGAAGTAGAATGAAACTGTATAAGAGCAGAACATTACAAATCATGATGATTATATCCACTAGTAAACTGCAAATGAAATCCATAACATGTAACCAAGGGGTGTAGCCCGACCATGAACAAAGTGGGTGCAACAGTTTCCAGTTAGGGTGTGTATATGTATGTATGTATAAAATGCTCTACTATACAAATACTTTACACACACACATACATATAATTCTTGCATAAGCATAAAACATGCCTTTGTCATGACCACAAAATCAGCACTTTAGTTATGTAATGTGCTCTGTAACTGCCCAAAAAATGTCTGACATATACATACATTTTTTAAAATGACTTGTTTCCAACCATGGTGGTTCAACAGAGGCAATGTGTGGATGTGGTAGGGTGTTGCCATGTGTAGTGGGTCCCTGTCACCACGGCATGACGCGTCCTCAGGTTGCGGATAGAGGAACGGCCTCCTTTATGGAGGGTAGCTGCGAATAAATTGAATAAGCAGTCGTTGACAGCCGACAAGGGGTGGTCCTCCGGCTTGGGGGTTGGGCGAGGTGCTAACAACCCCTCCCTGTAAAACATTCATGTTAAGAAATACTTGCAGGCATGATGCTTCCTCTGGAGATAAAACAATCCGGAGGTAAATTACCCCCCCACTCGGTTCTCCGGGGGGGGGAGTGTTTCTAGGGGAAGCATCGCGCAAAATACACAGGGAAAAACCGGAGGGAAAGAGACCACTGGGGAGACCTAGGCGTAGATGGGTGGATAATATTAGGATGGATCTCCAGGAGGTGGGATGTGGGTATGTTGGACTGGATTGGGTTGGCCCAGGATAGGGACAGGTGGCGGACGCTTGTGAGTACGGTAATGAACCTACGGGTTCCATGAAATGCGGGGAATTTCTTGACTAGCTGCAAACCAGTTAGCTTCT
>Ga0123353_10009599_pt1 | contig 13386 bp, 6 predicted proteins | sample TergutLab28metaG_3_FD_92763 | JGI IMG/M metagenome (GOLD analysis project Ga0123353, IMG submission 92763) | Labiotermes labralis P3 segment gut microbial communities from Petit-Saut dam, French Guiana - Lab288 P3 | ecosystem: Host-associated > Arthropoda: Insects > Digestive system > Gut ... | reverse complement strand
GGGGATTTTTTTTCGAGGTTTACTCCTCTAGATCCGCCGTGTTGCGTTTAAACAGGCTCACCTCCGGTCGGATGTATTTACTCACTACGCCCGGACGGTCTTGTGTGCAGGGAAGTGAGCGGCTTGTGTCTCAAGTTGCACTACTGCACACCTTGGTTGGTGAGGACCATTGCATTTTAAGTGTCTTACGTATTTTCGTTTCTGGTTTATCTTTATGATCACAAATTTGTTTGTTTTAATCATACAGTGACTCAAGGCGTTTAGCAACTCGCCATCTATAGTATTCGCAGTCACTGTCAGGTAAACAACAAATGGCTGTTTCAGCTACAAAGGCAAGGTTAGTTACCCAGCCTTTTTTTTTTCGTGTGCACGCTGTATTTCATTCCTATATTTAATCAGAATAATTCCTCATTAGAGAAGTCTATATCGGTCTTATTAATGACTCTGGGAGAAAACGTTACTGTGTATCCGGAGCCTTAACTTGATTACGTGCTAGGCAATTTGTTACCTTGTCTAATCTTCGGTACTTTCTTTTGAAGATTATTTACAGTTTATCTGCAATTATGTTTTCTACGCAGGGCCACAGACTACTCCACATGTTAGCTAGAAGCAAGTGAAGTTGGTATAATTCACGAATTATTTTTTTTTTTGCGTATAAAAACCTTGTCTTCCTTTAAGCTCAAAACACATTCTTTCATTTGTCTGCTTTTAGCAGCTGGGGAGGAATGTGGGACCTTGATCCTAGCAAATTTTGTGGTTAAACTGTTGTGGAGGCATTTTTTGTTAAAATATATATTGACGTTGCAGCTACAAAATTTCCTTTTAAATTCTGAAATTGGTGGACATGGGCCGACTAGCGTTTACGGTTTTAATGTGGTGTGTCATACCAACCGTGTCCATATCGATGTGACAATAAATAAGAATCAGTCAATACGCAACAATTGTTGAGGTGATCAAGAAAGCTAAACACTTCGGTTGTGTAAAACGACCATCACTGGGCTACTTGACTTCCTTCTTTACGCACTTATGAAATAAGAAACCTGATGACAGTTGTTTTAAACAACCGAAACATGTAGCTTTCTTGATCATCTTAATAAAGTGTTTTGTATAGACTGAATGTCTTAATTTCTTGTTACGTACCGACAGTGACACAGCGAGGATGATACACTTAAAATCTGTATGGTTGGCCGCTAACGTGGCTGAAATTCGGAATAAGCACCTCCGCATCACAATTCTTTTGTCGCATGAATGTACTGGAGTGCCTCCACATTGATAAGGAGGAAGAGAGATCTGAGAATCGGAGCTTCCTGCAGTGGCATTACCTTCCACCGTACTGGACGAAAATCAGTTGGTGCACAAGACTCACAACAATTTGTTTTTGTTCCTGAAACGAGAAGAAGAAACAAACCTCTGATTTCACTTTATAAATAACAACGTGAGTACATAAGAACCTTCGTGCATAAAAAAACAGCAATGGTGGACAAGGATATACGTACAGTGGCACACTCTCTTCCGCACATCAACTGACCGACGTAGCAATGAATCGTAAAACAGCTGAGCCGGACACGCATGGAAATCAACGAGTATATCGACTACATATTTCCTTCTGGTCGACTGTTTCCCACCAGTATGTTGTATTTCAACAAGGATCCTCAGTTCCCAAGAAGGTTGGATAGCTCCCATCTGCACACGAAGCCCCACCTACCTAATCGGTGCAAAAGGCCACGCCTATCCTGCGGCTGTTCCACACATTCCCAACAATCAGAATCGAGCTCAAGACCAGACTAATCCGTCTGGAACTTTCAGTAAGTTCTCAAATCGTTCTTGATAAATGCATACAGTTGTAACACACAGTGTTAAGCGTGTCTCTCTTTTTTAGGCGCCTTAAGCGCTGACCTAACGCGGAATCTGAGAAAACGTAGCAATCGTGTGGTGGTGGCACACGCCATCCCTACACACTCGGTCATGGCCTCGACAATAATTTCACACGGTCTGGCGCCAGTAACATGGTGCCCCAGGCGGACGTTTAAGCTTCCCGTGAAACGCCACTCCCTTCACAAAATGGCGTAAAAACAGTATCTGATTACACATAAAGCCACAATATGAAACTCTTGACATGTTATTTAACTGTAATGACTACTGGACCATGGTTTCTCAAACTGTAGTGGTATTCCAACCACAATTCACAAATACGCGGCCTTAATTAAAAAAATCTAAAAATAAAAAGGGATAACAATTTTAAAAAATAAATAAAACATAAGCCACATATATTTGGTACTACGCAGAATTGCTGGCAACTTTACATAACCATTCCCGCTGTCAGCCAGGCTGTCCATTTCAAGCTTTGTTATTCCAGTACACAAAATGGTGACGCATTAAAAACTGTTAAATTTAATTTAGCAGTACGCCAGCTTAGAAATGTGAGAGGCCCTCTCACAAACAACTTTAACGTAACAAGGTGCATTTTTAACTTTTAATGTTTAATTTATATATGAATAATTTCTTGTGGTTTTACTGTTTCCATGTAACTAACTCTTCAGTGGTTTCAAGATTGGTTCCCTGAAGATGGTCGATAAGGACGAAACAAGTGGGAACTGAAAAAAAAAGTGTTTTAATCTATAAACCTTTCATACTTTGTTGATTACATAATTAGACAAAAATTAACGTCCACATTCTTTGCTTACACAATAATCACATTTTTGTTTCAGTATAATTCCCTGCCATTCTTCAGAAAGGTTTAAACTTGTTAAATTTGCTGTAAATATGAAAAAAAGAAAATGCATAAAAAAGTTCTATTTGAAACTTTCACGAGAGGTCATTCGGAAAGTAAAAGAATTCTATTAAATTGTGTTCTAGTGCAGTGTTTCAATTCGATCATCAAAATCAGGTGGACCAGCGGTGATAAACTTGTGGATTCTATGAAACTCAGTGTTGCACTGGCCACTATCCCCGCATGTTATTCGAGATGTAACACACATTACAATTTTAGAAGTGGGATTACCCCTGTAGAAGAAACTATATGGAAGACACGAAACGTCCGAAAAATTGGCTTTCGAATAAAAATGAATTAAATAATACTGCGATCTTGTGAGGTGCGACGTCTCGCAGTTTGGTTGATGATTACCACCTACCAAACTACACGACGTCACATGACATATTGACCTCCTTGACAACCCCAAATATCCCACCTAATGCATATTCCATTATCGCCGGATTGTCGTTGTATCTTATCATAACAGCAACGACAGACAAATAAAGCAAAGAAAGTAAGAAAGCAAGACAATATTACTTTACGAGAACAGTGTCATCAAATTTTATACTTAAAATGAAAAACATGCGCTCTTGGGTTAAGCGCACTTTCACGCGGAATTTATAATAACCAAAACACGCGTCTTCTATAGTTAAAATTAGTACAACACGAGACAGGTGCCTGAAATGTTTACGAGTATGTAGAACACAAGCATGTGCACTCCTTGTCAAGATCAAGCACGTGCTTCTACGCTACGAGTTGTCCTGCCGATGTCATGTCCCAAGTTTCCTTTCGGTGACGTCTCATAATAGCGGCACTGTGTATGACGTCGGAAAAATTATTTTCCAAAGGTACATTTCATGGTATTTGTAAGGCGTGAGAGTACACCATGCATTTATTCGCTGAAATTAAGGCCCATTCTACTGGTGTATTTATGCATTTTATTTTCCATTCTGCATCAACCAATTAGATTCGTTTCTACGCATATATATATAATCGCCACACATACAGTGCAGGAACTGATGAAAATAACGAAGGCACTCTAAAAACGTAAATCTGCCCAGCATGTCAACCCCCCATATGCAATAAACCAGAGTCATTACTGATGACACTGTGGTAACGCAATTGGAATTTCGACTGCAAATACTCTGGTTTTAGATGAGTCAGGAGTGAAAACATGTATTGCAATTTGGTAAACACATAATTTCCTCAAGCATGTACTTGCAACATGGCGCATCGCATTCACCTAGATGTTCATTTATGCATAATTAAAACTCTTACAGCACAGCTAATAAAGGCTGCAGATGCCACACTGTACAGTCATAATTCACGTGTGTACACAGCAAATGGATAGTGTACTGCCCACTCCAGTATATGTCTTACATTACCCTGTGTTGGCCTCATGATGACCTACAGGGGCGAAAAATGTCGCCTTATTAAGCACCTAAAAACTTTGTTGTGTTGATGTAATCAAGAGTTTTATATAAGTATTGGTCAACACAAACCTTAACACAGATTACGAGATGTGTCAATTGCCGTTGATTCAATTTGAACTGAAGCAATTCAGGCTACACAGTTTCGTATTAAAAAGAGAGGCAATGTACGCATAACGTAACATTGAGGCGCGTTCGCGTAACCATCGTTGCCGTGGAACAACAGTATGTATTACATATTGTGAGTGTGTGTCTGTAGCCTTATTTATTCAGCATGCAATGCGCAAGCGCCATATTGTCATCTGTGGCCTATCCGGCTCTACTGTATTTTTCCATATTATCTCATAAACTTAAACCACTTTATGGTAGCGAAACATGGATAACCACGAAGCGGGACAAGACTCGCCTAGAAGCAACAGAGATGCGCTTTCTAAGAAGTGTTAAGGGATAAACAAGACTAGACAAAACAAGAAGCGAAATCATGAGAAAAGAGCTACAGATCCCTGGAATACAAGATGTACGAACCAAATACAAACAAAACTGGATCAACCACCTTGAGAGAATGGATAACAACAGACTGGCGAAACACGCCCTCAACTACAAACCCCGTGGACGAAGAGATCGTGGACGCCAGGAAAGGATGGCAACGCGTCGATGCCGGAACAGGTCAAACGACCTAATCCATGGAGGAAGATGATGATGATAATGGTGATGATGATCTCATAAACGGCAAGATTTTCGTTGGGAAAAAAAGAATTGAACATAAAACGCGTGTTTTGATTTTCTCTGCAACGTTTGTCTGAAACATTTCTCATTCTACGAAGGATTCAGCGTTACATTATCTCGCACGTACATGTGCCTTCATGTAGTGTACCCATTATTCTGGTCAGATTGCAATCAGACTTACATTTTCTTGACAGTTTTTCGAAAAATATTCAAATATCAAATTTCACGAAAATCCGCCCATTGGGAGCCGAGTTGTTTTATGCGGAGAGACAGGCAGGCATGACGAAACTAACATTCGCTTCTCGAAATTTTGCGAATGCGCCTAACAATGGGGCTGACCATTAACATAGTTCCCTACATTAATCGAATACGGCAAACGTCTTCCAATATACCTACGCCTCCTGCGTAGTTAGTCTTTTCCCACGAAATTCTAGACCTATGAAGGACCCAAAACTGGATGCATAACTTTCACTTAAATCATCGTCTCACATTTTTCCTGTGAGGTGTATGACAATTTTCATTTTGCAGTACTGATAACAAAAAATTACCTGCAGATTTTAAAGTCAGTGACCCAAGCAACGTTCCATGTTATGAGTAGCACAAAACAAAGCAATTTATATGATTTCTCGTAATATTTATTATATCAAAGGTACATTCTAACTACAACGATGAATGAAAATATTTATTTTCTTGGGTACTGAATTTAATAACCAATGGGGACGTACGACTTGCAGTTAGTAAACCTCGAACCAAGGTATGCGGCTTGGAACACCCACATTAGGACTTGTAATAATGAAATTAACATTTCAACATTGCTTAGATTCAGGTATCTTCTGTCGACTACTTACTTACTTACTTACTTTTCTTTCTTACTTACTTACTTACTAACTTACTTACTTACTAACTTACTTACTTACTTACTTACACCACTGAGCAAAGTCCTTGTTGTGACCCTAACCGGTTCCCAGCTAGTCAAGAAATTCCCCACATTTCATGGAACCTGAAGGTTCATTACTGGGTTTACACGAGCCTGCAACCTGGACCTATCTTCAGCCACATCAAACTAGTCCCATCCCCTATCCCACTTCCTGAAGATCCACTTTAATATTATCCTTCAATCTACGCCTGGGCCTTCCAAGTGGTCTCTTTCCCTCAGGTTTCCTTGCCAAAACCCTACCTGCACCTCTCCTTTCCCCATACGTGCTACATGTCCCGCCCCTCTCATTCTTCTCAATTTGATCACCCCAATAATATTTGGTGAGTAGTACAGATCAGTAAGCTCCTCAATGTGTATTTTTTTCCGCTTCATTGTTAACTCCTTCCTCTTAGGTCCAAATATTCTGCGCAGGGCCTTATTCGCAAACACCCTCAATCTACGTTCCTCCCTTAATGTAAGCGACCAAGTTTCACACTCTTACAAAACAACAGGAAACATTATTGACCTGTATATCTTAATCTCTATGTTTTTGGATAGCAAGCTGGACGACACAAAAACTCTGCACCGAATGGTAACAAGCATTCCCTTACTTCAATTTCCTCTTAATTTCTTCCTGAACAGAACTCTGATTCGTTCCTATCTGAATCATGGGCTTTCTTGAAGTATATGTATAGCTGATGCTCTGTTCTGTCGCATACGCTTTTCATAAAGTCTAATTATGAATATCAACCCCTGTAAAGCAACTGTCACTGTCACGTCCCCAGGGAAATTATACTGTAGAAAACTAAACACATGAAACAGACATTAAAACTGTCACACGTATAAGACGCCTATTCTATACATCATCAGGCAGGTAGAAGTATTTAACGGATATTGCTGCTACAGGATAGGAAAACCCAAGCATTGAACTCACAACACCCACAGGCTGTTCCCGCATTAATTCAATAAGTATTTGATATTTTTCCTGGACTAGCTTATCTGTATGGTTTAGGAACGGTAAATCTGCCAACCTTTCTGTGAAAATATCGCACAATTACCCTTTCTCACCGGGCGTGACGCTGACCCCTCACCCCCTTCTAGTGCCGTGGTCAAGAAAGAGTAGAGCTATACCTCTACTCCCCCTATGGGCCGTACAGAGTCTCAGTGCCTGTACAAGGGTGCACTTTCACTACCCTTTCTCAATTCGACAATATTCTTAATTGGTTCGTTCATTCATTCATTCATTCATTCATTCGTCTTGTCCAAAGTGAATGTAAAAAAAATTCAAAACTCTACGCCCATACAAATTTCAACATTCTAGTTAGAATTTCAAAGCAAAAAAAATGCCTTCTCACAGTCAGTTCACAATTAAGGGCCTCCGAATCAAAAATCGAAAAATATTTACACTCATAGAAGATGTTATATCCCGAGCATGATGGCCGAAATCAGGAACGCCGGTGTTGACCGAGCAGGTGGTTAACCGAGGAAAACTGGTATGAAGTCCGTGCTGGACACTTAAAGAATTGATATTTACGACTCCAATCACAACTCTTGAAGGGGAGAAGAAATGGGTTTTTGTGAGTTATGTTGGATGACATAAACAAGAAAAGTAAATGATGAAGTGCACTATAAGTGATAAATGAAACAACGTAATATTAGATAATTAAAACTTGAGCTTTTAGCTAGACTGCTATAGCTAAGAAATTTTGAGACGAATTCGGATAGAGATCTCTGCAACAAGTGATGGCCAGCATGTTCGCCACAGACCTTCAGATCTCCTGCTTATATAGCATCAAAATCGTGGGGTTAAATACGTCATAGAACATTGTCTAAACCCCAAGCATTACCATACATGGGCATAAGCTGGAGCGTTTGAACGCATGGCTTTTGTTTCAAAAAGAGGGCGTACAAATCATGCAACCCTTAGGGGTGAGTCTAAACAGAGGGGTATGTGACGAAGTCCCCCTAAAGAAGCGGATGTGGGGTGGGTGTGTGTGGTATCTCCGGTGACTTTTAACGAAGTGAACGTAGGACTATACACTCACACAAACATACAGACACGCCTTACATCGTACTCGCACACGTTACCTGCAATTTAAACTTTTGCTTGGCGCAATTAAAATCGCCGGGCGCGACAATGATAATGATAATACAGATATCCAGAGAGTAAGATGTTAACAAAAAAATACTCTCAAGTGTTCATGCACCTCCATGTTACACAGCGCTGCAGAAAAACGTAAAGAGTAGGGTGCTGAGTATCCGTTAGCTAAGTATTAAAAATGTCTGTTATATACATCAAACAAATAAAATAACGATTTTACGCATCACAGGGTTTTTGGGTGTGACAACACCGTAGTTAAGCATTTCTTCGCACAACTTGTTTTCTAAGCAATGAAAGCCAAATACTGACAATTAATTCTTACACATAACATACAAAAGGTATCTCTTTACGTCTACTTTTGAAACTTTAATACAGTAACTCGACATCAGGTCCTGCGACATTTTGAATTTATTCAACAGGATGTCCATCAAAGTCCAAGCACGTATAAGGATGGCCCGTACGCTTGTGACATCATAGCACCAGGGCAGGTGTAGTGTTTCTGTTTATTGTGACTTAAGGTACTCACCACTGCCTCTATGACGTCAATGTAGGCTAATAAACTCTTGACGTCACACAGCGAAATCTATGCCACAGCCATAAAAGTCTAAGCATAAGGGTGGTGCAAAAATGGATCAAATCCAACATAAAAAGAATTTCCCTACAAATACGTCTCGGTAAATGGTGCACATCTGAAACTACTAGACAATAATATCTCGTTCCAGTACGCCAACAACTCCTGTTCGTTTTCAAATCCGTGTATGTGGGGTGTGACGTACAGAGCCGAACTGGTGTCGGTTTATGTGACATGTGATGTACATGGTCGAAAATGGAGTGCCTTCTGCAACGTCTTCCGGCTCTTCGTGCCAGTTATCCCATTATTATTTCTTAGTTAACACCTACAATGCTAGTGTATACGGCGCCATTCACTTCTATTTCTTCTTACGCTCTTACCCTTCCATATACCGTTTTCTACTAAGGCAAAATTAAAGAAAATGTAAAGGACTTGTTTCAACACAAGTATCAGATACGGATTTACTTAAGTAAATTCTTATTACAAATATCATACACATTCATTGTAACCATTGCTACAATCGAGGCTTCCTTCCCGCACTTCGAATTGAAGCGATGCCACGCGGTTCATACTGCGAAGTGCATAATTTTGCTTTAAGCAGGTAGCTGAATCGTCGATCCAACAATTTCATTTTATTTTCTAGAAAAGTTTCGGATGCATACTCAATTGCGAAATGAGGTTAAAGTCTTCTGGAATGTTGAACTGTGCAGATGGGTGAATACTTCCCGACGTTTCGAATGATCGTAGTGGGTTCATCTTCAGGGTCCAGCAGCCCAGTCCCGCGAAACAACAATTAAATGCTCAATACTTAGCCTATTACAGCGGAATCCACATTAGGAAACTAACAATAATCCCATTCATGAATGGCAATAAACGTACCATAGGACATGAAGGAGCATTTTATATGAAGACGATAATGGATTCCTCGTGATTGCCGTTTTTTTTGCCTTCGCGTTGATTAAAGGCTGATGAGGATCCTACTTTGGTGTCTTCAATTCGTCTGGTAGCCGATGTTTCGAAAGAATACGCGGCCTAAATATTTAGAGTCGTCCCTGTTCTTCCGAAACGTCGCAAACACACCCTAATATCACACGGGGCCAACATCTAAAACTAGGACCGATTTTCAGAAAGTCTTCGGAAAAACTGCGCTACTAATTCTCCCGCCTTATAAATAACGACAAAGGTTGACATCTTTACCTGCTACCGTAATTCGTCTTTGTTCAAAATGGAGGGGGCAGTTGCATTCATCTCCAATGGCAGTGCCCTGCCGCTTGTCTGGAGAAGTTCAGCTGGGATTAAATCGATACCTGAGCACTTAAAAGGTTTCACTTTTCAAGTGACGGCGTCAACTCCATTGCAGTTTCCTTCTGGCGTTAGATTTTAGGTAGGGTGTAACTCAAATCGTCTAAATTTATCAACTACATTCATGTCTTAATTCACTATAGAACCTGAAGGTTTTTTTACAACAAGCAACGTCTCAGGTCTATAATCGAATATAGCGATAGCTAGCGAATTACGAGGTAATAATTTTAAATCACAAGAAGCCACATAATAATAATTATTATATATATTATTGATATTTCGACCAAATAAATCAAAGCCCTTATACTTGTTGAGAAGAAAAGCCACTTTCCCTACAAAATATTTAGAGCGAAGATGTACAGTGTTTGTTAATATCAATAATACTACAGATAGATACGATGACGACAGCCAGTCAGTCATTTAGGTATTTTACTTTTTTGATAGTCAGTTAGTTTGCTTGCTTGTTTGTGGGAAAAATGCAAGATTTTCTTAATGTCAAAGCAAGTGGTATACACACAAAGTTAACATTGTGCTTAATGCATTAGAAGGTCTGATTCTCTGCAGACAAAACTGCACAACCTTCAACACTAGTCTATGCCCTAGCATTTTATGAACTCTGATGGCAATGACTGACGAACCTGACATTGGCAGTACGTGCACTACAGTCTCTTGATACGGCAAGGCAGCTATCGATATGTGTGGGTATGATACTGTGTGGCAAACTGGTGTGTCTTGGACACTTCACGTTTGAACACTACTCTCGCATCGTAGCTGCACTATGAATATTTAGGCAGAGCAGCACTATGCTGAAGCACGCCAGCTCTGCGGTGTGCTTGGCAGAACAGACACACACAAAGCACAACAAATTAAAATTAGGGAACACATACCCACCCTCATATCTCGACTCAGTTAAGTATAACGTAATTAAATTTCTAGTTTATTTAACGACATGTCATCTACTGAGATTATATAATGCTTCACGTACAATCGAACACAAAATAATCAACCTATTCATTTTCATTTTCTGTGGCGTTACAGTCCAACACGGAACTAGGCTGCCTCGTTGTTGAGGTTTCTAGATCACACACAAACACACACACACACACACACACGGAGGATAGGGCTCCTCTGAACAAGAGATCAGCCCGTCGCAGAAGCCGCTAGCTACACAACACACAACAAACACAAGAGACGAACATCCATTTCCTCAGCGGGAAACGAACCCGCGATTCCAGCAATCAAGCGGCCGTAAACCTAGGCCTTAGACCGCACAGCCACCGGGATCTACATTCAAACTTTTTTCCCTTGTGGGGCTGCGGTCCAACGCCGGCCAGGGCCTCCTCAATCATGAGGTTTACAGATCACACACAACGACAAGCCACAGTAAGTAGGACTCCTCTGGACGAGTGACCAGCTCGTTGCAAAGACCCCTACCTGACAACACAAAACACTTACAAGAGAGAGAGACATTCATGCCCCCGGCGGGATTCAAACCCACAGTCTCAGCAGACAAGCAGCCTTAGACCGCGCGGCCACTGGGACCGGCAATCAACCAACAAGCGACCACAATACTTGTTTCACGCATTACTGTCTTTTTTTTTTTTTAGGTAATCTATAAAATGCATATTGCGAAATGTATTGAGGCCTTCGTGCATTCGTCCACACCGCCCCGGGGCCCTCCCAACCTCCTATACCGGATAATTCCCGGAGGTAAAGCGGCCAGGGCGTGGCGTTAATGACCTACCCCCACATCTAACGCCGAGGTTAAAGAAAGAGTAAAGTTATACATCTACCCCTCTGTGCTTTCATGGCGGTCGATAGGGTGAACTTTACCTGCACCTGTATGTCAGGCCTTCATGTAAAGCTGCACTCTGCCTTGTCGTTTTATTAATAACTTTTTTATCTGACAAAAGGCTTCCTCCCAAAAAGCCTTATTGTCGGACGGGGATGTTTACATAGACAGTTTGTCTGGCGTGCGCCTTGTATTGCGGAAATACACGGCAAACATTTGAAAATTAGTGTTACTTACAAACAGCAGACAATTCTTGCGTGTTTATTTTAGCCACGGAACTTGCGATTTACTTGCATGAGGAAACATTTTGCCGATAATTGTTAAAAACAGTTCGTTTGTTAAATTAATGCTTACCTTTAGATATACGTCCTTGTGTTGACGATGGACACTACGTGGCTCAATGAGGACGACTTTCTGGCGCCTTATTTCCGACGGAAGTAGTTAAATGTTAAACGGAAATTTTTTACTACTTACGAACTGCTTGCACATTGTATTTTGATCGATAGCAGGATGTGAAATCCATTAACTAACATCCGGGCACACGTGCAGATATTAATTAAGGTTTATGACCCAATGTTTAAAAATGCATTAAGACAAAGCAGGATGTAAATAACATCTAAGTAACACGTCCGCAAAAATTCATTAAAGTTTATAATCCAATGTTTAAAAATGCATTAAGAAAATAAATACTGTAGTTTACTGTTGCGCTATATATTGCAACTTCTCAACCATAGTTGGATATTTTACGCTGCGCTACGCTTGTAAGAAGCTGCAGCTCTACGAAGCAAGTGCTTTTGTACAAATTTACATATTTGTGTTAATAAGTACAAGTAATTTTATTTGTGTTTTTTACAAAGCAAGTGTTTGTGTTACATGCAATTAAACGCTAATTGAAAGTAAACGCGCTACAAATGTTTGCAGTGTATTTCCGCAATACAAGGCGCACGCCAGATATACTGTCTACCTACACATCCCCTTCCGACAATAAGGCTTTTAGGACGTCTCTTGTTAGATAAACTGCTCGCCCCGTGCATCATTTCTGACCCATTTTTTCAGGTGTTTTTAAATAAATAAATAAATCAGAGTGATCTTACAGACATATTACCAGCCTGATTACATCAGATACGAAATATTAACTGAAGGCCACAGATGTATATGTAACAGAGAAAGTTGGCCCTGTACATAATATACAGGGTGTCCCAAAACCTATGTCACAAAATTCTCCTGGTTATTCCCCACCCCTAATTAAACAAAAACGTTCTTATCAACATGGGTCCAAAAGTGAAGAGTTCCGAGATATCCACTGCTGTGTAGAAATCCGAGAAATGCTGTGATCAGCAAGAAACACGCTACTATGAGTAATGCTTAGCGTACGAAAGGGTATGCAATAACTCGTATACAGTGAGTAGTGCGGGAATTTTTGGAACGACTGACGCAAGACATCTTGCTTTATGTGCTTGATGATGTTCCCTTGCAGTTGCGAGTAGGCATGTGGTTCACGCATGATGGGGATCCACCACATTTCAGCCGCATAGCACGTCAGTACCTGAATGACCATTTCCCTGGGAAGTGGATCGGGAGTAACGGGCCAGTAGAGTGGCCCCCTCTTTCCCCGGATCTCAATCCTATCGATTTCTAGCTTTGGGGCCACGTTAAAAGTGAAGTTTACTCAACACCCGTTACCAACGTTGACGAGTTATGGGAACGTATCGTAGCTACATTTGGTGCTATCAGGAACCGACCAGGTCAGCTGGAACGCGTCAGGGAATCCATGATGCGACGTCTGAACGGATGTG
>Ga0123353_10009597_pt1 | contig 13387 bp, 8 predicted proteins | sample TergutLab28metaG_3_FD_92763 | JGI IMG/M metagenome (GOLD analysis project Ga0123353, IMG submission 92763) | Labiotermes labralis P3 segment gut microbial communities from Petit-Saut dam, French Guiana - Lab288 P3 | ecosystem: Host-associated > Arthropoda: Insects > Digestive system > Gut ... | reverse complement strand
TGAGCAGTAAATAATTAAATAATAAAGCAAGTGACATCAAGTTGGTCTCTCTTTATTCAACTAGAAAGATAAATCTTCATCCTTTTCAGACATTATTTTCATGATTCTGAGATTACGACAAACTGCTATGAGCTTCCAAAATGCTTTTGACCTCATCAGGCAACCTGACCAACTACTTACATACTGATCGTATTTAGTTACCTTCATAATCAAAACAGCTCTAATTTCATTCAAAAAGAGCCCAAATCTTTCAAAATTGCTTGTTACAAATTGTGCAGCTAAGTTTCTGCTCTACGTCCAAATCCCTGGCTAGAGAAGGACCTCAGGTAAGATATAACAACTGCCTATTCAATATATTCACAATTAAAGTTGCAACTGCGCTGAATTAAGCATCGCACCACGAGTACGTGTGGAGGCGTTGGCGTATGGCTCCACAAATTCTTAACTTTGGTACTACATGGAACCACGTGGTCATCTTTATGCACCGACATCTGACTCGCTGAAGTAACTGGATAGAAGAATGAATGGTACTTAGACACGGCATTGACACAGCGGTGACGAGAAAAAAAATCCCTAATATTGCCGAAAAACGAATCCTTGTCATCGCAGTCGCTCTACGCTTCATGTCTGGTGTAGGGTTCACGTATTCTGGGATTTCGTGACAATTATGTTGCATCTGAACTTTAACACCAAGTTAGTTCCTCAAGTTCACCATAACACTTCACTGCGCTCTTCCTCTTTATATTCTTCGCCTTCCGCATGAAGATGCAGAACTTTACGATCCGTTCATAGGTTACCACAACTACATACTCTTTTCATTTTTTATAAAAAAAGAAGCAACCCCGTCATTAAGATAAGTGCTGTGTGGGATGTGAATCCGCTATTTGTTTTAAATGTAGACCATATTTTTAGAAACACTTCCGTCACCGCTGTCATCACTCTGATGACACAGCAGGTTCTTCTAAAACGTCGGTTCGTACCTACGAAGTTACACAACGCACCTCTCAGAAGCCCTGAGTTCACATTTGCTGCTGTGAAAACTTCCATTTGTTTTCCTTTATGCTTCTAACGACACAAAGTGAAACGTATCGCTCCTTCATACTGATATAATAATAATTTCTCCTTTTTTATCTCAATATTTAACCAACTTGATGCACAAAATTTGTTTCACAGTAAGTTTTATTTCATACCTCTACATGTTTCTAGCACATGTGCTCATTATCAGGAGGTCCTGATGATGAGCACATGTGCTCGAAACATGTAGAGGTATGAAATAAAACTTACTGTAAAACAAATTTTGTGCATCAAGTTGGTTAAATATTGAAATAAATATACTGAGATGCACGGTCAGCAAAACGTCAAAATAAATTCTCTGTTTGACGTGATTGGCTTATATGTAATTTGTTGGTGACTTAGCGGTTATGAAACTACACGTACATACATTAGACTGCGACGGACTCAGACGGAAATGTGCGTGGTCTCTTCCTAGGTTGTGTAGTGAGAGTTTTGCGGTGGCTGGGTAAAACCACGGACAGCTCATTGAAACCGATGTTCGAACAGATGTTAGTCCTTATTACGGTGCGAAATCACATGTACAGTGGATCAGTGCCAACAGGTGTCTATACGAATCTGTGTATCTGAGAGAGTAGCAGGAGCTGCAACGCTTGTTGCGTGTGGAGCGTCGCTCCGGCATAGCGATGTTATCTTTCCTCATCTAATTGCTACTCCTGTCTGTGTGTTAATAGCATATTTATGTTGTAAAGCGACAGTGCGTGCTGGAATTAGAGATTCCCTATCATTTCACTGCTCCTTGTTGCTTCTAATTACACACATTCAGACCGCGCGACATCTGCACTCACACTGCGTTTAATTCCAGTCCCCTCGTTAATTGGCTGCACAAAGGAGCTGAATTTTCGGAGAGTGGAGTCTCCATACACATCCAAAATGACGCAAAACTTTAGCTTCAGCGAACAACAAAAGGATCACAGTCGACGAATATGAAGAGTGTTTAAGATGTACGGAAACTGAAGTTTCATTGTGTACGTGAGAGGCCGCGAGGTGTAATGGTCTTGACACCTCCCTATACCGGATGCTAACAGAAATAATCTGACGATTTTTGTAACTTCTACATAAAGATAACAAAAAATAATTAATTTTCTTCGAATTATTAGTTTCGAATTTGTAATTAATTTTTAACATGATATAATGAAACCACGGTCGTGAAATAAACAGATTTCTCCTAACAAATTCGCAGCGTTGACTTCCACAACGTTTTATAAACTAGGGACGAGACTTTCTGCCTCGTGTAGCAGATGAGGAAAGGTGACAGCAGATTGTGATCCTCTTTCCTGCTGACAAGAAGCGGAAGTAAGACGAACGAGCAAGAGCGTAGGACATTAATTTCGTTCAAAATTGTATCACTTCCAGTCACGGAAAGGTGGAGACATTCATCTTCTTGTCTCCACAGCGTTAATATTCCGATGCCATAGCTGAGAAACAATTCAATAAAGACTGCCTTTTCTCTCTAAAAAAAAAAAATACGAACTTCTCCGAATGAAGAAATGAACTGTAAATTCCTTTCCTCCCAGAATGGAGCATCAATCAACTAGGATTTATGTTGTACATTAAGTAGATTGGTTTATGCCTCCGAGACAGACATATCCTATTCCTCAGAACTATAGATCTTCCTCGAATAACTCATGAACCGATCCAGGCCTGTAATTATTTATTCACGTAAGACATTTTGACGCAAGTAAACATAAGTAATTAATTAGCTGTCTTCGTAATCTAAACAACGCTGAGTTTCATCACCCATATATTTTGGTTCGGGTGGGCAGATTTGCAAATTTGTTCGTTGTGACCAAACTTAAAACTGCTTCAGTTCAAGAACAAGGTGTTCAGATAACTTGAACTTTAAATCATTACACTCTTGCACTGCAAAAATCGATTCGATGTAAGCACCGACAGTCCATTGACTTTTTTTAAACGACGTTTGCTGGCTTCAGTAAGATAAATGCTGATGCAACAGGAATTATGTCAGTCATGAATTCAAAATACGCCACGGTAGTCTTAGCAATTAACCAACTTAATGCACAAATTCTTTTTTTATAATAAGTTTATTATATGCCTCTACATGTTTCGAGCACTGTTGTGCTCATCATCAGGAGGTCAGAATTGTATTATACAGCATCTGGTATCGTCACACTCTGTAGGTGGCCGTCCGGTGCATTAAGTTGGTCAGTTTCTAAGGTTACACTGAGATACACGGTCAGCAAAATATCAAAATACGTCATGGCAAGGCACTTATAATTTATACAAGCCACATACTTTCGCCAAGCTATTGAAACCGAGAAGATTAATGTGGATCATCGTGGGATGGAATAAGACAGATTGAAACATTTCATGTGGAAAACTTTTTCAATGAGGCTTTCGGAAGATCAAAAGGAAGATAGAACAAAATTAAGGCAGACTTTAAGAACAAAGTTATTAGATTGTTTGGTCGAAATTTAATATAACTGGCGGACGAATTGTCAGATACTGCGTCAGACAGTAAGGCAGGCAGGCAGGCAGACAGAAACACGGGATATACAAGAAAACTTACACATAACGTATTGAAAATGGAACAGCAACTGATGTGTTCTGATAAGGAAAATGTCGGCATTACTTACGGACTTGCGGCGGGGTGTTAAATGAACTGTAAAGTTATCATTGTGCTAAAATGATAATCATGCCATGGAGACGTATGGGGGTGGAGGTAGGCCTATACTTGCAAGCATTTTTTAATTTTGGTTTTGGGTAGAGGGAAGATCTTCCAGTGTCACTTAAACAATGGAACTGGTGAACACTGACACATAACTGGACACAGCTGTGAGGTACAGAAAATCTCTGCCCATGCCAGGAATCGAACCTCGATTGTATGCCAATAGGTAGACACTCTCCTGACTGAGCTATCCAGGCTCCTAAAGCGGTTGGGATTTAGTGACACATTCAGGACTGCCAGGAGTTGGGCTTGTGTTGCTGGGTACTCAACAGGCTCCGTGCGTGGGATGTTCTTCCGGAAATCAGTTGAAAAGTTTGCACAGGTTTCCGACAAACAAACTGCTAAAGGTAGAAGCTGATGAAGTCGATAAAGGCTAACTCATTTTTCTCATACTGCGTCATTCTGCCAACATGAGATGTCCACACAACGATCAGAATATCATGCTACCTTGCCGCTCCTACGAATTATTGCTTTGTTCAGGCATTTCCTACGGGTCACGCAGATAAACGGATGTACTCACTGTTTTTTTTTAATTATGCCCTTTATGACGTATGGTTGTACTGCAGTCTATTGTAGCCCTAGACTGTGAAGTGAATTAAACCATCACACCTTTTTGTAAAGAAACTGATAAAAAGTAAATTACAGATAGTATTCTAATACACCGCCCGCTACCAACTTAATCAACAACCCAGAAACAAACACGTTTTACAAGCCATGTTTAATCTACACGTAAGAATTCTGTATGTGATCTGTACACAAAATATTAATTGTACCTTCCTTCTGTTGTCTTCCCACTTATGGTCACATATTTAGGCCAATAAGCCATCTCTTGTACCACTCATATTAAATGTGGATCATTAGGCAATTATCTGATAAGCCTAGCAGTTGGTACAGTTTCATGTTTACTGGATGTTCTAATTGGCAAAGATAAAACAAAATTAAATCTGAAGATAGAATGAAATTAGTCCCTTTGCAAGCCGTGAAGGCGTATGGGGGAGTACATGTATAACTCCATTCATTCTTAATCCCAACACTAGATGGAAATGAGCAGTCAGGTTCAAGGCCCGGCCCTCTTATACTTTGGGAAACAGCCCTCTGTACCTATTGATTCGGAGGTCGGCTGGAATCCAGTCTGACTGGAGAGTCTAGAGAACTAAAATTCTCATGTCGCTGCCACGAAAGGAAACACGATACCTCGACCGGATACTCTACACTGTAAATAAAATTGTGTGTCTGGTTGGTTAAATTATGTTATATTCAGCTATGCTTAGAGATGCGAACTTTGATTCATTTCCTTGTATCACGTCGTACACAGGGCTTCTTTAAATGCACAAAAGGCGGTAAAAGTGATCGTGGAATTTCGGTGTACATACATGGGTGGGGGGGGGGGGATTTTTGAAAAAAAGAGGTTATTTCTATTTTCAAGGGGGGGTAAAACAACGAATACACCATTTAGTCACAAGCTAAACTGAAACACTTCGTTTAGTACTGTGTATGACCACAGTGAAAAGAAGAAATTTGTTGTAGAAGAAAGTATGCTTGCTTGCTTGCTTGCTTGCTGGCTACGAGGTCTAGGTTGCATTAAATAAGAGACAGACGAAAACAACCAACAGAACCTTGAAGTTAGAACCAGGTGTGAACATAAGGCCACCTAACTTGACCATAATTCGCTAATTTCGGAATGACAACAAGAGGTGTAGGAAGAGGAGGACCAGACCAAGGTTTGTACAAGATGCTAGCAATATATCCAACTTTGGTCACCTGTCTCTCGCAATATTTTTAATTGGTCCTTTATTTTGTTAAACTCCTAAATTTCACTACTCCCACGAAATTGGTCCATGTTTGTGGTATATAAATTTCACTTCGTACTATGTCTACTAACCCGGTCCGGGATCGAACCCCGGTGGGGACGAGATTTTCCGCCCTTCCAGACCGGCCCTGGGGCCCACCCAGCCTCCTGTACAATGGGTACCGGGTCTTTCCCGGGGATAAAGTGCGGCCGGGGCGTACTGCTGACCACTCACCCCTTCTAGTGTCGCGGTCATGGAAGAGTAGAGCTATACCTCTACGCACCCTCTGGGTCACACCGGGCCTGTAAAGGGGTCACTTTACTTTTTTTTGTCTACTAACCACGACCAGTCTTGTGTTCTGTTACAAGTGGTTTCATTAAGTCCAGCCTTCAGCGAAGGGGACCCTGACTAGGCCGTTAACATGTGCCTGTTTTATGTGATCCGAGATTATCACGGCCGTAAATATTCAAGGTTCCATCTTACTATTCCACCCTGAAGAGGGCAACAACAAGTACTTGCGAAACACTTATTACCATGCAGTAAACCTTGTCCATGTCTTCATGTCTGTCTGTCCACACTCCTCCCACGTCACTGTTATACAACTCTCTTGTTGTTCTTAGCTAATCGTAAACAGTAAAAAACATGAGTCAGACCGAACAGTTGTGGTTCGATGCCTTATAGTGGCAAGAGATGTTATTCTCTTCTCAAAGCATCAAGACTGGCTCTGGGTCCAACACAACATGTTATGCAATGGAAACCCTGAATCCTATCCCCATGTGTAAAGCGGTAGTGCCGGGGTTAAGAATGAGTGGATCTGAATTCCATTCTCCCGTACGCCATCACGACGTGAACAGACACAACTTCACATTTAATAGGAAAACAGCAAAAAATTAAAGTAGGCCATATACATATTTGAGAAAGAATACGTTCCATTCGGCAGATTGGCTTTGGTCTGGGTGGCAGGTGACGGGAAAATCACGTCAGTCTCTACGTCATGTGGGTCAGAGTTGGGGCCAAACGACCAGTATAGTCGGACAACCAACTCTATCCTTGTGCACAGGTCAAGGAGCACAGAACTCTACCTCCAAGCTTCCTAAAGTCCTCCAATGCCTTTGGTATAAGGTAAATCAGTACCATTACAGGCCCGAGGTGCCCAGAGGGTTCAAGGAAGGTAAGGTTCCCAGTTTACGTAACAATGGCCAAGGATGGTGGTAAGGTTGTCAGCTTTATACACCGGCCGCTTTCACCCCAGGAAATACTCCTGGTACTCATTTCTGTTAGAGGCTGAGTCGACTCCAGGGCCCTAGTGCGATCGGAAGGATTATGTCAATGAAAAATTCCAATGACACCATCTGGAGTCGAACCAGCGATCTTCCGATTTGTAGCCCAGCACCTTAACCACTGTGCTACCGCGGTCCCCTCCAATGCCTTTGCCCTATATTTAAACCAGCATGGACTGTGCAGCTCTAGTCAGATCTGACACGAAAAAATGTTGTCTCCAGGAGGGAGTCAGTTCCCAGAATATCGTTATCGTATGCATTGAATGTTACAGAAACTACGCCCAGTACGGTGAGGTGTCCCACCCTGCGAGGACCCGACCATGGGACCCTGTCACTACATGTGAGGAAGACCAGTGGGTTCCTAGAAGCCCGTTTTCGCTGTGTGAAAGGTTACAGGTTGCAAGGCAGCACCACGTCTGTTTGTGTTGATGGTCACTGGAGCGACTCTTTGCCTGTCTGCGTCCCTGCCCAAGGTAAGAAGTTTGACACTTGTAGCATCCAGTGCCCTCACAGCCAAGTATTCGGTGGGATACGTCGCATTGTATTTTAGAACTGGCATCATACGTAATTCGTTATATGAAACTCTTACTTGCATGTGGTGAAGTCCACTGCAAAAAGGTGAAAGTATCTCAGTATAGTAGTTACCAAAGTATGAGTGCCAGCGGCCGCAGGGTTATTACAAGGGAATCGCGAAGGTGTTCCTTGGGTTGACTATAAGAATTCGCATACATTTACAGCAGGTCATTCCCCTCTAGCGTGCGCTTGGTGTTTCTTGTGTTCCGTCTTCCATTCGATTGTGATAAATACCTTCTGTAAAATATCTATTTAATTTTTGGTGAAGACAGTTTCCTTTTGTGAGAACTGCCCTCTTCTGGGTTATTATGCAGCGAGTAATGGTGTTGGGATAACAGGATTTCTTTTGGGTTCTTGGCCATTGAAGATGGGACCGATAGGTTGTCCCGAAACGTCTGTAAGAAATTGCCACTATTCGCTGCGTAATAACACAAAAGAGCGCGGTTCTTGTTTACTTCGCGGCGGAAGCTTCAAATCACGCGTAGAATTCTTTTGTCACGGTAGTCCACCTGCGCCACGATGTTGCGTTACCTGAAAGCGTTAAGGAAAGCCGAGTGGCTTGTAGCTTTGGAAGGTATGCGAGCCATATGTTTACGGTTCAGACAACATGCAATAAAACATATCGCTCTTTTGCGACAAGAGTGTCACAACTCAAAATTTTGCATTTTTAAGTTATTGGTATAGAAAGAAACGTTTGAAGATGCACTTTTAACAGGTATAGTGTCATAACGCAGTTTGCAAAACTCGCCGCTGGAGGGCAGTTGTGTCGTCGTTGCACCCAAAGAAAATTATAGCACTTCAAAACCTTTAACGTTTCTCCTGAAAAATCACAAATTTTGAGTTGTGACACTGTTGTTGTGACACTCGTCGCAAATGAGCGATGTGAGAATGGTGTAGAGTTTAAGTAGAATCTTATTGGAACAACCAGTTATTCGTGACGAAACTGAAGAATTGATTTGAGAAACTCTTGTTTTTCCGTCATAAATCTGTTGCTATCAGATTTGTTTTCCAGAATACTGAAAGACGGGATGTGCAAAACAATACGAAACATTCTGTCAGTTGAGTTGTGCGGGTGTGACTTGAGAATTTTTGTCAAAGTTTGTGGGCAACCTGATGTGAAGCGACGGCCCAGTCGCGCAGATGATAAGAAGACCACAAGGTCAGCAGCTATCAGAAGACTGACCTTCGTTGTTCAACAAATGTCTTCCCACCGGCATGTCTTGTTCAGTTAGATGTTACAGGTTTTAAGAACGGAGTGTAGGGAGGGGCTCCCAGCCGTCCGTATGTATATTACAATACGTCAGCTGCTAAACATCACGCCATCAATTACTCCACTGACTCAGGCTCCGGGAGCCAGGAAATCTGGCGACTCTTGTATCTTTGTACCTCTTCTTTCGCCAAGGTCGTGTTTCACTCCCCCCCCCCCTCCGCCCCAGCAAGCTTTATTAATTGTCGCTGCTACCGGTGCCGGTATTTGTACAGTCGCTGTCTGACTGTGGCTGTATCCTTCAGTTAGGTGCTTACTGAAGAACAGCAAGCAGGGCAGGGCTCAGGTAGGCAGGAGAACACAGCAGAGGCAACATATAAGTGCCTATACTTTGTCACTGTTTACCTTATTTGAACATAAGCCGCCTTTTCAGATTTCTGAAAAAAAAATGGATATATCTCTACAGGTAATGCAAGTTTGATTCCCTCGGGCTTTCAGCCCCAAACCCAACCGTTAAGGAGACTAGGCTATCCTGGAATTGTCATTAAGTTGCAGTCCAGTTTGACTACTTTCTATATCACGGGCTGATTTATAAAATCCTATTACACTGTGATGTCTCCCCCTCTGTATCTGTTTGTTTTGGTCCGGTTATTAAATTATTGTATTTTATAAATGCGTCAGTAACTGCATGGTGCGGCAGGATTACATCCACAAAGTCCCCACCATAACCTTATGGCCCTCTTACCTCATTTACATGATTGCATCTGCTACGCAAACAGACGAATACTGGCACCTCCACTGCTCCAACTGCGGAAAAATGCTACCCTAAGCACACGACTTCGCGCACTCTGTCAACATGTGTCTTCAGGCTAGGCTCGCTAACATTACCAGCGCCTGAAGATGGAGACTTTTTGGAATTACTCCTGCTATGAAAGAACCCGAGTGAATAAATATAACTGGTTTCTGGGACAAATATTCTTAGCCTGGCCATTGTGATTCAGTTCTCACAATCTGAGTGCTTGGCCAGGGTATGTGAATGATACTGACTGGCCACACACACACACACACACACACACACAAAATACTTGTCTGCCTGTGAATTATGAACAAGCCGTAGGAAATTTGATATGTGAAAAAAGATTGTTGATGTATTAACATGTGTCACAATCACCGACCATCGGTGTGAAAAGGACAAGTGACCAATATTTGTACAAGTGTACTGTTTCCATCAGGTGGCAAGTATCAACATGTGTCTATTGTGTGCCAAATATACCAGTAGTGGGAACAAAGGTTATGTCAATCATAACCAGGTACATACACGGTGTGGTCCAAAAGTTTTAGGACTGATTTTTTTAAAAATCGAAGACACGTGAGGAAGACACCTTTTTTTATTCAAAATAAACTCCATTGGCATACATACATAGGCTTTTGCGTGGTCGTATGTTTTCTGAAAACCTACTGAATATTCCTCTTTTTGGACCTTCTTTAATTCATCAGTTACGACTTCTTGGATTACAGCAACATCCGCATATTGGAGTCCTTTAGCTTCATTTTCAACTTAGGGAACAGAAAGTAGCCTGGCGGAGATAAATCTGGAGAGTACGGGGTGTGATAAATGGTTGCAACATTTTTTTGTCTAAAACTGGCAAACACTTGCAGCTTTGTGGTCAGGCGCATTATCGTGCAACAAGAAAAAATCTCGAGAGCAGAACGCAGCTGGACGAACCCGATGAATGCGCTTCAGGAAGCGATCCACTACTCCTTTATAAAAGTTTGCATTTACTGTCTTTCCCTCTGGTACGAATTCTTTGTGCACTAGGCGATGAAAGTCCCAAAAAATTATCAACATGTTCTTGAAGCGGGACCTTTGGAATTTCAGTTTCTTCGGCCGAGGAGGTGTCTCACCAACCCATTCAGAACTCTGTCGCTTTTTCTTTCGAGGTCACAGGCAAAACACCAGGTCTCCTCTCCCGTAATAATTTTGTTAAAAAATTTTTGTCTGCATCTGCCATCGCGATAAAGCCTTGGCAAGATGCGACTCGATCCTCTCTTTGCTCAGGTCTCATGGAGTGTGGAACGAAACGTGCACACAACTTTCTCCTTCCAAAATCCTCTTTCAGAATCCGAAGAACTAGTCTTGGGGATGTTCAAAGATTCTGCTATCATACTCGATGCGATTCTACGGTCATTTTTGATCAAATCAGCAACAGCAGCAATGTTACATCAGTTCGAATCGATTTTGGACAGTCAAATCTCTCGTCATATTCTTCCAGCTACCTCCCGTCTCGAAATCGAGAATACCACCTAAAAACGTTTGATCGGTTCAGAGCCTTTCGCACCAATACTGGTGTTCCTGTCGCAGATAGACCGGCTTTGAAACAAAATTTTAAGGCAACTCCCTGTTCTTTTCCGCCATCCATGACGTATAAAGAAAATTAACTTTACAAGACAAGTTATAGCTAGTATACCGTCGAAGATAAACAAACGAAACTAGGTGTATGGTTGATAGAACTTATTGGGTTAGCCGATTCTAGTTCTGTTATTAAAAAAAACAGTCAAAAAACTTATGGATTGCACTGTGTAGAACAGAGATGACTATGTCCACGACTGTTTCTTTGCCTGGCAATTGTTTAACTAACACAGCGATAACTATGCACTGCTGCGGTAGTAAAGAAGACTCATGGAAAACTAGTCAACTGAAACCTACACAGTCGTAAAGTTGTCATAAAAACGAGGAATTTAATAATTTCAGTAGAGCTTGTTACTAAACTCCCGAGCAAAGAACGGCCATTTTCTCTATACTAAAATTCCAGTTTCCAACTGCGAGCATATACCGACAATCTGCAGTTACTTTGCCGACTTGTCCTGCTATCGACATCACAAAATGTCGACCTGCCAACCGTTCCGGTGTTGTGTGTCACTCTAATTTATCAGTTCTTCAAAAAGAAGCCGTGCAAGAAATGTTGAAACACGAAAACTCTCCTTAGTTCTTAATTTATTCAAATTCTAACCAGGCTTTTTTTTTTATGTCACTAGTAAGTTTCATGCCTGCATTTTTTTTTGCCCACTCCACCTGTCGAAGCGGAATGTAGCAGCCTCGTATGCAGCAGGCCAAGGTTTCAAATTTCGGCCCGGAAACCTGTTATCCTGATTAAGTTTCCCGTTCCTTACGTCAGTTCCTACATGATAGTTACAGAATTTTCCTTTAATCGGGCTAGTACGACATCTTTCATGTGATTCACATTTATCCTAACATTCAACACTACATATCCTGAACTGTTGGCAATGTGATGAAATAAAATACAGGGGAGCTTATATATCGATGTGTTTCATGGTGTGTCCTGCAGACAGTTACAAACATGGAGAAAAGGAAGAATGTAAGACTTGGACCTGTAGAGCTTATTGCTTCGGTATGTTACGTCTACAGTGTCATTGGCCAATGAAGATCCCGCCTAAACCCTAAAATGAAGTTTGGTTGACTCAAGAAGACATTAGAGACCAGGGCGGCCTGCATCACGTAGGAAGCAAAGTCGCTTGTAGCAGATTTAAAAATTTCAGCAAGTTCGTATAAAGATATAATGGAAATATGGTTAGTAAGAAAATAGACATCAGAACTGCAGGTCAGACGACTTGAAAAGCCTTGAAAAGTTTCGACAGTTTTATTTCAGGAACGATGTCACACGCACAAAACACCTCAAATCAAGATACTTCGCGAGATATCAGAAAAGAACACCGTGTTCGGTGACACACGAAACAAAAACAAGACCGGGTTTGAGGTATCAGACAATACGGATGCCGCTAATTTTTTTTCTTAAAGTAAGATTTAAAACATTTCTCACTTTGGCGCAGTCCAGGTCACCTAAATGAACCAATCATTATGATTCTTTGAAACAACAGAGTCCGTAGCGTTTAACCGGTTCTTTGTTTGTACTGGCATTATATATGAATGTCAACTACAGGCACATTAACACATACTGATATCATCAGTAATCCTGTTTCCGTCGCCGGCTTTACGAACCTGACAGTTTTTGCTTAATTAAAACATCCAAGGTTAAAAATGCCAAGCTGATTATGTTCTCTTTGACTGCGCTGTCAAGACACTGTCTACAGGTCCATGATTTTTACAGGGTTAATTCAAAGCCTCTGCAGTACATTCATTTATACTTATTTCAGATGCATTGATATTGAAAGCTCTTGAAGCCATAACATGTATATTTACATAAAAGGCATAGCTGTAAGGTCGGCTAAACATTTTGGGCAAATCTATTATCGGCAAATAAAAGAGAGTCTAATTCATTTTACGTCCTTTTTCTCTATTCATTTTCTGAATTTGGACAAAAGACCCCAGCACCAATGGTAAGACAACACACCGACATGCAGAACACACTCATTTCGAAACCCAAACTGAAGTTTAAAACAATTTATTATCCAACAGATGCACAAATACATAATTCGTAGATACAATTAGAATTGCTGCACAGTCTAGAGAGTGCCTCTCTAGACTGTACAGTACACACACAGTGCCTCTCTAGACTGTGCAGTACACACACAGTGCCCCTCTAGACTGTGCAGTACACACATAGTGCCTCTCTAGACTGTGCAGTACACACACAGTGCCTCTCTAGACTGTGCAGTACACACACAATGCCTCTCTACACTGTGCAGTACACACACAGTGCCTCTCTAGACTGTACAGTACACACACAGTGCCTCTCTAGACTGTGCAGTACACACACAGTGCCTCTCTAGACTGTGCAGTACACACACGGTGTCTCTC
>Ga0123353_10009596_pt1 | contig 13387 bp, 14 predicted proteins | sample TergutLab28metaG_3_FD_92763 | JGI IMG/M metagenome (GOLD analysis project Ga0123353, IMG submission 92763) | Labiotermes labralis P3 segment gut microbial communities from Petit-Saut dam, French Guiana - Lab288 P3 | ecosystem: Host-associated > Arthropoda: Insects > Digestive system > Gut ... | reverse complement strand
TTACCTGCCCTCTCCCCCTGGCGAATTTCGTGAAAGTGCCTTTAAATTGACCGTTTCAAATCTTTCAGACTTCATTGTGTTCCAATTTTTTATCCCATCCTACACTACAGCTGTGGTTAAAGGTCAAATTGTGTGTATAATTTTATTTCCATATGTATAGGGTACTGCAGTGTGACTCTGCCATACTGCGAGAGAAAGGTTCCTTACGTGAAATTACATCGATATAACCAAAAGCGTCCACACACGAAGTTGAACGGTTTCGAAGATAATTGGAAGAGTAATTTTAAAGTACGAGATTACCAAGAGCAAATTAAAATTAAGAAAAAATTGTAGGCCCTGTAATTTTAACACCTGTAAGTAACATGTAATTAATATGAGTGACACAAAACCATTAAGTAAAAAAAAAAAACTCACTAGTTTCGTAAAAATCGTCCTTAGAGTTCCAAGTACTTTACATAGCACACGCACCGCTGCATGGCTTGTCTTGGCTATCGGCTCAGTGACGGACCTGCGCAGTGTACGGATAACACATCACGCTAAAAACGTACAGAACATGAAACCGCAAAACGACGGTATTTTTCGCCCTTCATTATCTCCGTAATCGGGCAACTTTGGCTAATTATTTTGGTTACATAGATGTAATTTAAGGTAAGAAAGGTTCTTCCGAACTATGGCATATTCTTCCTGAAACACCCTGTATTTTAGGTTTATGACTTATCATTTATAGTTTCAGAATTCAGAAACACGTCAAGGGATTCAGACTGAACACCAGCGGAGCACTTACCTTACAAGAGGCTTCGAGTGTTAATAAGATGTATGAAAAAACTATGTGTTTTCTCACAGGTGTGACCAGGCTGGGGAGAACGGAATTACTCGCCTAGCCTCCGTCAGATGTCCTAACGGCTTAGCTTTTGATATAGAGCGACAAACTTGTGACTGGAAAACCAATGTTAAAAACTGTGATAAAATAGAAAGTAAGTATTACTGTGTAACTGCAGAAACGTGTAAAATGTCACAAAAGATACGCTTCGTTGATTCTGCACGACGACACCAACCTAAACCCCAATCGCACTTTTTGTACCAAGTTTCGCATTATCGGTTTCACAGTATCGAATTACAAAATGAAATTTTCAGTTCCTATACACAAAAAAGTGGTGTTAAAAACATTCTAAATATTTACCAACTTGCTAAATATTAGATACTTATTGTGGTAAGCACTGTCATTCTTTCCACTCCTTACCACTAAATTTCACATAACACATTCCATGTCTGATATTTGTTTTCTGTAAAAGCATCGGTTTTCACGGTAGCCTTTCTTGCATTCAGATGCTGTCACTGCATGAAACATTTCTTCTTCAGAAACAAATGTTTCAAAAGTAAGTTTCCTTTCTTCAAGAACGCCGTTACATCTTAGTTATAAGATACGATATAACTGGTTAAAAGCAGTCCCATTACAGGCCTGGACAGGCCCAGAGGGTTCCAGGAAGTTAAGGCTCCCAGATTTCGTAACAACGGAACAGGATGGTGGTAGGTTGTCAGCCTTACGCACCGGCCGCCTTTACCCCCAGGAAATACTCCTGGTACTCATTTCAGTTAGAGGCTGAGTCGACCTCAGGGCCATAGTGCGATCGGAAGGATTTTTATGTCAATGAAAAATCCACTGACACTAGCTGGGATCGAACCAGCGACCTTCCGATTTGTAGCACAGAACCTTAACCACTGTGCTACCGCGGTCCCCGATATAACTGATTAAAAACATATTTATCGCCGTCTTTACGCAGTTCAGTTAACGCATGAATCTAAGAAACGTTTTTAAATTAAACGTGTTTAAAAAGGGTAGTAAAACAGCAAAGGTTATGTATATATATATATATATGTCACAGTTTTACTAAAATAACTGGCTCGCTGCTGGTAAAACTAACGATGTACGTATTTGCATAAGACAATACAAGAAAACATGCGCCAAGAATCAAGAACAAATCACAAACTTCAAAACCAAAAGATAAACATTATACAGAATAGCTTTAGTGTATGACAAGCGACGTGTTTCTAGTAAAACACAGAAGACGAAAATCGAAGGTCTCCGCAGACTGCGTGTCGCGTGACATTTTACAGTTTCTGAGTGTCTTTAACACATAATAAGCTGCATTTTGTTATTTATTTTCTTCATCAGGTGCACAAAATCTGGTATAAAGCAAATCAGTTGCCCCTCCGGATTGGCTTTCGACGTTGATAAGCAAACATGTGATTGGAAGGGTAAAGTGAACAACTGTGACAGACTGGAGAGTAAGTCATAACAATTCATGATGGAGGTGGCGGTCCATTCGACAAGAAATTAAATGGGAAACGGACAAAAATTTGCTTCTTATTCACCACAGTATTATTTACTTGCAATAATCTTCAACACGTATATTGATTAGAATATCTGGCACTTCCAGTTTGGACTCAGGTATATAGATCAGAAAGGAATTATTTGTGCATGGTACTGCTGCCGTGTAAAATGGTTTCGTGAAAGTAGTGGCTTTTTACTCTTAAACGTAGAACTTTTGCCTATTTCAGTTGTCCAGTTTCGACTTTTGCAGTGTACAAATACTCGTAGAAACTTGAAATCTCTAGCATGTCTTATGCCCGCATGTTACACTGATCTAGGAAACCTTGCTTAATGTGATATGTCGGTATTCTGTGACACTTACTGTTCGTAATAACTAACTCTCCTGAGCTTCTATTAATTACAGTGGTGGGTATAACGTCTGTGCTTTTACTGTTGTACTAACACTTAATTCTATGCACTTTTCTTTGAAGAAATCTAACATATCTCTCCGTATTTTCATGCAATGAAGCATCAAATAATAGGCTCCTTGTGTGGCCAAAAATTAAATAAGAGATATAGGGTCTACTGTTTGATGTTACTAATGACAGTGCCATTAAAATATCGCAACAAATACAAAGTAACAAACTTAAAAGTAAAATTCGTCTCAACAGAACGCAAAAATACATAATTATTAATACATGATACATAATTATTACACTATTAAATAAATAAAAATGATGATGTGCAACATATATCATTTCTCAGTATCTGGTGTTATATTTTAATGGCGATAGTCTACCTTATATGTGTTAATACTTTTCTTGTGTTCTAATTAATTGCTAAGAAGAATGTAATTTCTTCACAGTAATCTTCCTCGTTATATAATTAATATTTGAATGAAATAAAACACAGATGCTAAGCTTCAGAAGTTCTAATTCCACCTTATAATTTACTGCTTCGTCATAAAATGCAACACAACTCAACCGCCTCAGTGCACTTCTGACATCCTACTTTAACTACATAAATCTTTCCAAGGCTAACAAAAATTTCTACGTGCTCTCCTCCTTATACACTCTTTGTATCGTAAACTTTCACAGCAGAAATAAAAGAACTTTACTAGATGTATCTTTCACTATTCATCCTGCGTGTTACTTACGTTTATGTTTTCTATCTTAACGTTGAGAATGGACCTTTTGCTACATTCTTTACAACCTTTCTATATCTGACCTAAAATATCGTGGAAAGTAGTGGGGATTCTCTAATTTAGGGCACCGCGACGCCGTTTGAAAAAGTATGTCGCCGAACGTCGAGGTTGAGTAGGTAACCTATTTCGCATATGTGCGACTTTTGGTTTTCAAATCGCAGCTAAATATCAGGCTAATCCACACGAATTTTCGTGACTTTCCTCAGCCCCTCCTGCCAAAATTCGGAAAAGCAGCGCGTGTTAAGCCGCCGGCAGTTTCCTACCACATTCTTTCACATTCATTACTCATTCACACTACTGTCAGTCGACGCTGCATAATCAGAGCTACTGAAAGCGTCGTTAGATAAACCATAGATCAATAAGATGTATCGTGGCTACTGAGACGTCACCCAGCAGATAACTGCAGCACAGTGTTGATCCACAGAGCCCAGGAAGGTGCTGCCAATCCTTAAGACGGACGAGCCTGTGTGCCCCGAAGGAAAATTGTCATGCGGGAACGGCGAATGTATCGACAAGGAACTCTTCTGCAATGACAAGTTCGACTGTAAGGACCAGTCCGATGAAAATGCCTGTAGTGAGTATCTTGTGCCTTTAGAAACTCGTTCTAAGTCTTGATCTATGACAAAGCGCGGGGCAAAGCGTACAGAAATACGTACCCACAGAACGAAATGACTTAGTGATTTACTCGTAGAACTAACAGAATTAAATTACAGTTGAAGGGTGGGTAAAGTACTTTTATTTGAAACAATCTTGCAGTCATTACCGCTATATATGTAGTGACCGGTAAGAAGAGCATACAATAAGCTGTGGCAATTTCAATTAAATCCAGCAAAATGTAGGCCTTCATATTGTGTTCTCCCAACGACACGTAAGGCCCAAGTTCAGCCCTTATGTAATTAAGTTACAATCACAATGCCTACATCTGAAGTTACAAATAGCCTTGTATCAATGGTATTTTAGTCTTATAGAGATAAGCCCAGCAGCCAGCTGCAGCCTGTTTATAAACTCTTTCCCTCCCACAGCCGTGGAGACAGATCCTAACAGGGCGCCCGACTGTGACCCGAACCAATGTACACTCCCTGATTGCTTTTGTTCTGCGGACGGCACTAGAATCCCCGGAGCCATCGAACCAAACCAGGTGAGTGAAAATAATGATTTCAAGACTCGTTCGGTGCAATAAACAAGTCACTGATTACTTTATGCGTGAGAACATACTAACCTCTTTTAATTTATTGACATCAGAATTTGCAAGTAGGGGCAAGAAATTTTCCTCTTCCCCAACGCGTCCAGACCGGCTCTGAGGCCCACCTGACCTTCAATTCAATTTCCACAAGAAGCATTGTTGCCTGGCGTACAGCAGACGGTGTATGAAGTTAACCACAATCCTCCAACTACGTACTGACGTCACGAGTTAGTGGGCGTATAGCTTCTCTGTTCCATACGCCTTCAATGTGTGCATTGGGACGATTTTACCTGTTCACGCTTTACACTCACTGCAGGCTTTCTAGTAGAGGCCAGTTGAAATGTCACGGCACACGCGCAGAAACCAGGTTTCGTCTTTCGGCAAAATGGACGAGTCCATTTAAATCGGCGGGGGCGTCAGTTCATTCGACTACTGGAAGCCGAGGTGTGCGCATCAGCGGTAGTAATGCTGGATGCACCATATTCCAAGGTAGTGTGAAGGGTACTGGCTACCCACTCCATTCGCCAGTTTCCCCTTCACTTCCCCTCCCGTGAGTCACCGTGTGCCATCAGGTTTCAACTGGAGTCTACAATTTCTCGATGGGTGCTGGCTACGTACAAGACAGGCCGAGCTTTCGTTTCCTTGGTTATTAATTACGAGCGTCAAATATCCAATTTATAATCACAATAATACTAACGCTAAAAACAGTAAATATTCAACAGAAATTTGAGCTTTTACCACCATGACCTCTTCATGTTTTCGAGGTTCGTTTCTCAGTTTCATCCATTACGTATCAAGAAATCCAGAGTACAAAGAAGAGTGAGTCCTGCATCAACAATGATTTAAAATCGTGTCTACTGCAGTATTCTTCTGATTGGCACTGCAGCACATTCACGAACTTAACTCTATCGTTCTACCTGCATTACTGCAAGAACATCACACAATCGACAGCAATAGCTCGGTCATATAAGGGTCCGTCAAAAATGCAATTTCGTAACTAAAGAGCCTACACTGATTGAGATTATACAAGAGAAATTCGTCGCCTAGCGATTATCATTAATTTCTCGTGCTGAAGCAAATCTCATTGACAGCGAATTAAAGAAGATCGCAAAGTTTCAGCAGTTGTGACACAATGGCAGATAACACGGGATACCGACTTCTACCAACAAGGAACAGTAAAGCATGCCCCCCCCCCACATGATACAGCAAGTGCCGCAGTTGTGTCGGAGATTGTGTGGAGCGGTGGGACAGCAGCATATCTATAACCTGAACTGTTCTTATTAAGAGTTATAACCAAAAAAACTAAAGTATATGCATTGTAAACACATTTTCTGACCGCTCTCTACGTTCCCACTTTTCTGAATTACATCGTGTTCTTCAACTCGTGCATCTTGTTACAACTTCTTACTTTCTTGTCACTATTAAAGCTGTCCCTGTACAGGCCTGGACAGGACCGCAGGGCTCCAGGAAGTCGAGACTCCCAGAATTTCCAGACAGTCGTCACATGAAATTGGTAAGGTTGTCGGCCCTAGGCACCGGCTACCTTTACATCCCAGGAGATACCCCTGGTACTCATTTCTGTTAGAGGCTCAGTCGACCCCAGAGTCATAGTGAGGACGAAAGGATTAGATCAATGAAAATACCAATAACCCCATCGGGAATTGAACCCGCGACCTTCCGGCAGTAGCGCAGTGCCTCAACCAACTGCGACACCACGTATCCCCGTCATTATTAAGAGTCTGACAAAATTTATTAAAATATTGACAATGTTAAAGGCCATGTACAATTAAAGCTAATTAAAACACAATTTCATGTTGTAGGTTCCACAGATGATCACAATAACCTTCAATGGAGCTGTTAACGTTGACAACATTGATCTATATGATGAAGTTTTCAATGGGTTGAGACAAAATCCAAATGGATGTCAGATTCGAGGCACATTTTTCGTGTCTCACAAGTACACGAACTACTCGGCAGTACAGGACTTGCACAGGCGCGGACATGAAATTGGCGTGTTCTCTCTGACGCACAAGGATGACCCCAACTACTGGACTGGCGGCACCTACGACGACTGGTTGGCCGAGATGGCAGGAGCCAGGCTCATCATCGAGCGCTTTGCCAACATCACTGACGGCTCTATCATCGGCATGAGAGCGCCATACTTGCGAGTGGGCGGTAATAAGCAGTTCGAAATGATGGCTGATCAGTTTTTCGTCTATGATGCATCCATCACAGCACCTCTTGGCCGTGTACCCATCTGGCCATACACTCTGTATTTCCGCATGCCTCACAAATGTAATGGTAACGCTCACAACTGCCCAAGTAGAAGCCATCCCGTGTGGGAAATGGTGATGAACGAACTGGATCGTCGTGATGATCCCACCTTTGACGAATCCCTGCCTGGCTGCCACATGGTGGACTCCTGTTCCAACATTCAGACTGGAGAACAGTTCGCACGGCTTCTTCGTCACAACTTCAACCGGCATTTCAGTTCAAACCGTGCACCACTTGGCCTTCACTTCCATGCCTCCTGGCTCAAGAGTAAAAAGGAGTTCAAAGAAGAACTCATCCGTTTCATCGAGGAGATGCTGGACCGTAACGACGTCTACTTCGTAACTATGCTTCAGGTAGGAATCCTCCTCGATTTACGTTCTAAATAATACCATAGAGAAGTCATGATCCAGATTCGGGCTGTTGTAAACACTGTAATGATCCTTCTAGTTCCATAAGATCTCAGGATCGCTTGACAATTTCGGAGACTATAAGCTTCTCTAGAAGAGCTGTGCCTCGTGGATCTCTTTCTTTGTGGGTTCGTCTGTTGGGAAGAGCACATTTGGGACACCCGATCGGTAACCAGCCCTTTAAATCTTAGTGGCGTCTATAAGAGTCACAGCGTTTGAAAGTCACAGACTACATTTTTTTCAACGGAGTACATTGATTCCTCACGACTCTCAAAACAAGAGTGATTATTTCGCAAATTAGCTGAGTTTAATGTATAATTCAGATTAACGTCAATATTCAAATGGCTAGTATTAAAACTGAACTTTAAGAAAGGGCGTGTGCGAATGTGGACTGGATAAATTGGCTCTTGTGAAAACGACAATTAATCTACGAGGTGCACAACAGGCAGGCGATTATCACGTTTAAAGACTACTCTTGTCTACGAGTTAACGAAGAACGTAGGCAGCCTTCAATCGTATAATCTTGTATGCAACATTCACACAAGTGGTGTTCAATTATTAACAACTTATATTAAAAAATATGTAATCAATGCTAACACCATCGGACAGCGTTTCTCGACTGCTTAATCTCGCGAATTAATGTATATTATTATTATTATTATTATCATCATTATTATTATCATCATCATCATCAAACACAACTCTATAGCCAATACATTTTTTTCCGTAAGTCTTGTGGCTTTAGAAATAGTAAAACAAAAAGAAGCAAACGCAACAAAATTGTTAAGGTGACAGTATAAGTATTTCTTAATTTTTCCTTAATATTAAAAACAGCGCAGTTTTCCACGATCAGCAACATATTTCCGTTCTTAAGAACCACACAGCCAATGTGAATTTTCTTTGTTAACCTGCTTGGACATATTAACTGAAATCCACCCAACGAAACTGGAGTGAATGCTGGGTACAATAGTATTATTAAAGGCTGATTTAAAATATCGTGTCTTTTACAGGTCATCCAGTGGATGCAGAATCCGACTGAACTAACATCACTTCGAGATTTTCAGGAATGGAAAGAAAAATGCGACGTTAAGGGTCAACCTTACTGCTCTCTGCCCAACGCTTGCCCTCTGACCACTCGCGAGCTGCCTGGCGAAACCCTGCGTCTTTTCACCTGCATGGAATGCCCCAACAACTATCCCTGGATTCTTGATCCTACCGGCGATGGCTTCTCCACCAAATAATAATAAATAATGGAAAATCATTGTGCTCATTTGAAAGCAACTAAAACATGTGCAGTAGTTATGAAAAAGCTTGACTCCTGAAAAACACGAGGAAAAGGGTAGAAATCCCTCGAGTATGGAAAGAACGAATAATTTTCCCACCATTCAGTTACAACGCAGGATTCATGCAACCTAAACACTTCTGTAGAAGAGGTTCAACTCTTCTATTTTTATTTACTGTACAATTTTACATTTCAGTGTTTCTGTAAGTGTAATTCTAAATTAACGCGTTCTGTTACTTAAAAATGTAAAAATCGAAGGACAAACATTCTGTAATAGAATGGCCTGACCTACAAAAACATGTCACGGGTAAACCCGTTTGCGGAAATGAACTGTTCGTACAATCGCCGGGATCATAGCCATGTGAAAGTGAGGAATGTCTACAATTTGGACTAAACAAGGCGTTATGTGAAATACAAGGTCATCAACTAGAGGCAAACCCTGCTCATTTGATGCACAGCACAACCTGTCAGCCCAGACCATCCACCATGTTCTGTTAATTATTCCTATTCTTATGTTGTGCATAACTGGGCAGCGCTAGAGGATCCGGACGGGCTGTACCGGCAATACAAACTGTCAGTGGTGCTGCCAGCCATGAAATAACTTTCTCCTTACTTTGTAAGTGGGCGCGCATACAACGTTTCGATACAAAGCTTTTATATATTTAAAGAGAAAGTCAAGAACACAGAAAGAATGGCTAAAGAAATGTTTTCGTTTTCGTCATATACGATATTAAATTGTGCAGCTGCATTCAAACGTGAAACAATAAATACTGAACATAAATTATGGTAATTGTTTTTTAAAAAATAAAATTTTATTTCTGTACATATTGTGAGGTATATGCCGTAAATTGTTTGTAATATCAAACAATATTATAATTTGGGCGCTGTGTGAACATACTTGATTATTTATCAAACTCTTGTCACTAACACAATAAGCATTTTACGTCATATGTCAGACGCATATACACATAAACACGCACTTCCATCCAGCTTTAAACCACGTTTTTACAAATTTACAACAGCCTATACATATGTAACACGCAATACATTGCATGCTGAAAATATACGATATCCTTGAGAAGCTGACACTTGCTCAGCTGGTAAAGATATTTCCCGCCTATTGTGAAGCTCGAAGGTTCATTACTACGATATTCTCCACTGCGTTATGTTACATTCACACCATCCTGCCAACGAACCCATACTCCGAAACAGCTAAATCCACTTCCCTCTCGCGTATCCTCCACAGCGTCGTTATATTACCACTATGCTGTCACTGAACCCTTACTCTGAAGTAACTGAATCCACTTCCATCCCACGCATCCTCCACAGCGTCGTTATATTACCACTATCTTTTCACAGAACCCCTACTCTGAAGTAAATGAATCCATTTCCCTCCCTCATGTCCTCCAAAACGTTATGTCCGGAACCGCACGGTCAGCAGTCAGCTGTTTCATCAGCAAAACAGTGGTGCCACGTTCATACATACTACATACGCGACATGCCAATCTGTTGTGGTTCCGTTTCCAGTTTCATTCTCATGAGCAAACTCCTACAGGTTGTTTCGTTTTACAAACTGTCCAAATGTTGTAACAATTCTCTAAACGATAAACTTCTCGTAGTGGAGGATAAACACCAAATCAAATGGCTTTATCTCATTTTTTAAAAGTAATCCATGACCATGCATTAAGCTGATTCGACATGGAGACGAAACCGAAAAAATGCATATAAACATTTAAGGGTATCTTATATTATAAATTAGTAAACCTCCTACACATGTACATGTTTTGGCCACGTTTGTTTATCCTCAGGGAGGTGTCTTAAAAAGGATGTATTACAAACACTTCAGGAACCAATTAAAAAATGTAAAATATTTTACATCTGTGGAATGGTTCTTGAAGTTTTTGCAGTACTTCCTTTATAAGACACCTACATGAGGATGGCCACACTTTGTGGCCAAAATGTGTACATGTTGGAAGCTTAGTATGTTTGAAATAATAGATACTCTTAAATGTAATTAGTACTCTTAAATGTAATATAATGTAATATGAATTTGTTGGCTTTACCATATTCTTTGAAAGACTTGAAAATGTTAATAAATGCACTGATAAATTGTATGGAGCTTTGATCACATGCAGAGGCATCAAATTGAACATATCTTCCTTACTGGCATGTGGTTATACCTCTGAATGCAGGTTACGAACAACTCTTTTAACATGAGATTCACACAGATATTCAAAACTAAGGTAAAGGCCAGTATGGGTGGGCTTGCAGTAAACCTTGCTCAGTGCAACTCCCTTTCTGATGACAAGTACATCCACAAAAGGCATCATAATGTCTGATTTTACTTCTATGGTAAACAGGATGAAAGGTCTGTTGGTGTGTGACCAGAATCAAGAATGTTAATGCTGAGAAGAATATAACACTCTGTAAGAATATGTCATCAACTAAGAACTATAAATTAATTAATGAGAGAAGCATGACAGGCCAACTGATCTCTTTCTTGTCAATGTACATGAGCTGTTCAATCTGACAGAGAACTTATCAACAGGTCTGAAGCCTACCAAACTTTGTAGGCCACATATACACCCTACATCCAACAGTTCTAGCACTAAATTAGTTTATTAAGTGATACAGTGACAGTGGACAGAAGTCAAGAATAATGTAAACATGTGCAACCTGTCTTCCAGCCTGTCACTCTTAAAATTGTAATAAATATATTAGTTTAGGAAGGAATCAAATCCAGTGTCAGGTTTGTGTTAGGACTGTCAACAGTGAGAACACATTTGGTGCTTACCTCTGTGTGTTGTGATAGATCCAGTTAGCTTCCTGATATTGTGGATCACTTCATTGTGAGAACTATCATGGTGTACAGCTACACCATAAAACCACTGCAGCTCTTTACACTTCTAGTAGCATTGCTCAGAGAGTATCTCTATTTAATGTTTCAGAAAATGACACAGAACTCACAACACTACTTTAGAACTGCACTTCAAGTAGCACTGTCAATGGAGGATACGTATTTAATGTTTGGGTACATGACAAAGGCAACACTCACAAACTACTTTAGAATCCAATTCTTCTCATCTGATGAACCAACTTTATCAATAAACATGGAAGATCCTACTGCCTCACCTTCAGAGCAGTTAGCTTTATCCTGAAGATGAAGGCAGCAATCCTCCAAAAACTTGGTACTCATACACCATTTTACATGGTATTATACCCCAGAAACTGGATGTATTATCAACACCAATGTGAGAACTTTATACCTTGGAATTTCAATACATAAACGCCCTTCCAAATATGGCCCTGACAAACAATGTCAGAGAAAGCAGAATTTGGTTACAACACCTAATATAGTACCTAGCCCATCTACAAATCTGGATCAGTTGTAGAAATCACGCAGGTTAAAATAACACACACATTTGGAGAACAGTAGAGTAAATGTAAATGTGCCCCTGTGAACGCCTTGTTGGCATATTGGGAAGCTAAGGTACAACTTCACATATTCTTAAACTCAGCACTAGATGGAACTGAGTGATCGGCGTCACGCTTCGGCCCTTACCCCCCCCCCCTACCCTCCCCAAGTAAAAAATCCGACATTGGCTCTGGGTGGCAGAGTTGGTCTGGACGCTGTGAACAGAGTCGAAAAATCGTAACAAAAAAAGGGTCGTATTGATCATCTTATAAATCATAACCTACAAATCCCAAGCGTTGTTTTTTGACGGGCAATAATGACCTGAGGTTTCAACATCATTACTTGACACTAAAGAGATTCATAAACTTCTGTTAAATTTCCCCAGAACTACCTCGTAATCCACTGCACCACTCCATTTTGCTTCGCACTAAACACGCTAGCACACAACAACTTCGTTCTTCGCTTCCCAACATTAACTCCAGCCATTCTGGTTGCAGCGCAAAAGCTAGGTAGGCGTAAAATTGGAACATACCAGATATTTCAGTATCGTCATGACAATAATAATAATAATCTTCATCGACTTTGTTGCTTTGTAAGTCCTTTCCTATGTAAGTCATTCGTTTTCAGATGATCCTGTTTAGTAGTAATACATAACTAATCTGAAAATTCATTAATCAACGTGCATTGCGCGCCAAGAAGATGTAACCTGTGGAGTATATAACCACATAACACCACGGCTACGAAGCACGGCAAATTAAGCAAGTGGAAGGGGTGGGGGGAGGGAGTTAGGACACGCAACGAAAATGATTAGTAATGATTTCAGTGAACTTATGTTGTGTATTTGTTCACAATAATGATTACATAACTATGAATTGAATTGAGTAAACCACGGTTTTCACGTTCAGCCCTATTCACGTCCGTGAAAGTCTACCTGGTACCAAATGGGTGCTACACTGGGTGGCTGAAGGACTGGTCAAAGTGAACCACACATATAATATTTTTTGCCCTACTAACAACGTGGCCTTGTCTTGCTGCGTGCAAATAGGATAAAAATTCCGGCCCTTAATTGAAGAAACTCCTTTGTATTCAACTGGATTTATGTAACACATAGCATATGATTGGCATTTCAAGCTCCCCTAGCAGGGCTGACATTTGACGAACATCTCAACATCAACAGATGTTTTCGCCTTGCGAAAATGTGGTTACAGTGACGCCATGGCAAGAGAGAGTAATAAACGTACTCTGGTATTAGATTACTTACTTACTTACTCCATGGTGCAGAGTCCTTCTTGAGAAGCTAACTGGTTTGCA
>Ga0123353_10009594_pt1 | contig 13388 bp, 8 predicted proteins | sample TergutLab28metaG_3_FD_92763 | JGI IMG/M metagenome (GOLD analysis project Ga0123353, IMG submission 92763) | Labiotermes labralis P3 segment gut microbial communities from Petit-Saut dam, French Guiana - Lab288 P3 | ecosystem: Host-associated > Arthropoda: Insects > Digestive system > Gut ... | reverse complement strand
TGTGATGTTTTTAAAATGATTTTAGCAAGGAACAACGTAGCTCCCTGAGGATGATCTTAGGATCGAAACATGCCGGAGTGATTTTAAGTGTTTTAATGTGAAAATTTATTTAAGTGCATTTGTTGGTTGATAATTAAAGTGATCCCATGTTTCCTGTTCCGTTGCTGAACGCAATGCAGCGTTTCACAGACTGTTTCCTTGACCGAAGCTAGGCAGTTCGGACCCCACTCTCAGGAAGTGGAAAACTAATTCTCTGGTACTTTCTGTCTTGAGAAGCTGGTAGTCGCTCAAGTAGTCGAATGCCTCGTATGAAACCAGGCGATTCCTTTTGGTTACCACAACAGCTCGTCATTGTACCCAATCTGATCTGGATGTGTCCAGTACACACTTTCAACCCTGTTTCTTTGAAATGCGTTTGGATATTAAAAGTAGAAAAAACCCGTTGAAATTCATCCCTCACTTTTCTCTTTCTTCCCTTTATCCTTGTCGTACGTCTGTCTCGTTTGCAACATACTCTGTTAAAACAGAATTAATTTCCTTCTTCCATAGATAGCGCAGTTTCGAACACAGAATTACCGTATTCGTAATCACATTAAAACTACCACCGAATGAGGAAGACACAATACACACACATAAATAACATCAGTGTTGCATCGTTCTTTGGTTCAAAAAGACGTTTTCCAGTAGCTGTGTATGTTCTTAAAATACGCGCTATGAAGTGGAAAGGCCCGAGACAAAGCAACAGTTGATTTAGCTGATATACCTTTTTTGTACCAAAAGAAGGGTCAACAACGGCAGATAAGGAACGTGATGGACAAAGGAATATGCAAATAGGATATTCCACTTAGGCGACAAAGGACTTGCCGGTCGTTAATGATGGATTATTGTGGAAAACTTCTTTCACCCTCCACCGAGTAGCCCGATAAGCGACAACAGTGAACCAGCATCTAATTGTTAAGATTTAGTTTCCCTATTGAGTAACACATCTTCTTTTTACGACATTGCCATTTTCAGATCGAACTCGAAATTCACATTCTTGGCTTCATGGTGTTTCCAGTAAGAACGTGTTTTTTTATTCACATCTTAACAAAAAATGGAATAAAGTGGCCTTGCATTTCTTTTTGTTAAATGATCTTTTGCAGTTGTCGTTGTCTTTGTGAATTTCTCCCGCCGCGTTCCGCTCTTTATTATTCTGTTCTCAACCATTCAACTCCTGAATTGAGCACTGTCCTTAACAGTAACAGCCATGTTGAAATGGATGAATGGCATTGGCAGACGAAGAAGAATTGTTGAACACTAGAGAGCGTTGACTAAAGAGTAAAATGGCAAGAATTAGTTACATTTAGTCCTGGAGCACACTTTGCATGCGAATTATTATTATTATTATTGTTGTTGTTGTTTGACACTACAACCCTACATGGGTTTTGGTTTACTGTACCAGTTCATTCCAGGCTTTTGTATCTTTAAGGAGATGGATCCAGTTTCTCGGTTCAGACTTCTCGAAATAATATATTACTTCATCTCTCCATCTGTTCTTTGGTCGTCCTTTGGTTCTTATTCCTATGGGGTTCCAATCAGTGATCTTCTTTCCCAGTTTTATATGTTCCATTCCTTTAAGATGTCCCCACCATTTTATTCTTTGTGCTTTTATATATTTAACAATATATGCCCCTGTTATCAACTTCTGCAGTTCGTTTTTACGTACTTCTTATTCTCCATCCTTTCTTATAGTGGATTGGTCCAAATATCTTCCTTAAAATTTGCCTTTCAAAACTAATAATCCATTTATGTCCCGTACAGACAGTGTCCAGGTTACACATGCGTAGGTCGTTGCCGGCCATATCAGTGTTATGGAGATCTTCCCTTTAGTATATCTTTTAATTAATTTAGAGGTCATTAATCCTTTATGTGCATAATAGGTTCTATTTCCTTTCTTAAGTCTGTGCGTTATTTCTTCTGATATGCTATTATCTTCATTTATTATTGAACCTAAATAAGGAAAACTAGAAACTCTTTGAAACCTATACCTTCCTATTCCTATCTTCTTACAGTGAATGTGTGTCTTCGTAATTTCTCTCATATATTTGGTTTTTTCTTGATGGTTTATCAATCCTATTTCTTGTGCTGTATTATCTGATTCCTGTGAGGCTTCTTCCAAGGCTTTGAGATTCGTAGATATTATTACCATATCATCCACATATGCTTGATCTGTACCATTGCAGTTGATATATTTCCTCTGACATCTGATTTCTTTATAATATAATCCAGTGCTAAGTTAAACAAAGTGACTGACAATGCATTACTTTGTCTTACTCCTCATTAACATTAAACTTTCTGTCATGTTGATATCAGTAACTACTTTTGCTTGAGAGTCTTGAGGTGCCTTCCTTGGTAATCTTATAAGTTTACTGGTTATTCCTTATAGTTGTAATAGTTTTGCCATTTTATTTCTACAAATACTATCAAAATGCTTGCTTAAAATCTATGAACAGTGTATCTGTATATTATAATATAATATAAGCCTTTTTTTTACTTGACTGAATATGTGTATTTTATCGATTGTTCCCCTATTGGTCCTGAATCCATTTTGGTAATCGTCAATTATTTTTCTGCATCTACTGTCAGTCTACTACTCGTTACTACTTTGTATATAAAAATTAAAAACGTTATTACTGTGTGGTTGTCACATTTATTCCGATCATCTCTTTTTATATATTGAGCATACAATTTCCATCTTCCAGTCTACGGGTATTTCTTCTTTATTCCATACAATCCTAATTAAACCGTGCATCCACCTCCAAACAGGTGGACCAACTTTCTTTAAAATCTTTGACGTTATTCCATTTACCCCTGGTGCTTTTTTTATGTTTAAACTTTACTATTGCATCTCCTACTTCCAGATATGTTGGTTCACGGTGAATTCGAATCTTACAGGTCATATTTAGAATCCTAGGAAGGACAGCTTTTCGCCTATCAGCCTTAATAAATCTGAACTATTACCTTTCTTCATGGCAGAATGGATGACCCAAGAACCCGGACAAGCTCGCCTTAAAAAAAAATCCGCCTGGACGTTAGTCTGATGTCTGGAAAAAGACGTGTCGGGGAAAAAGATGACTCCGAGAAGCATACAGTGGAATCGCAATTTTTTACGTGCATTCGTCTGTACGTTGTCGGCGGCGATATAATAGGGGGGAAAGTTAGTCGGACATTCGAAGAGGACTTGCGCACATAGCAAGATATGTGCAGTGCTTTAGAACGAAAGATAATCAGTCACCATTTACCATGTTCAGCCGGCAGTACAGACTTCTCGAAACAGTAAGTCACCGGACCTTAAATTTTGTTCTTGTAAAATTCTTTTTGATCTCTTTTATGTACCATACAGCGCGATTATTGCTGTGTTACTCTTTTTATACTTCTTTTTCGTAAAAATAATTTAAACTACCTACACACACACACACACACACACACACACACACACATACACATAAGTAAAGGTAAAGGTAAAGTTCAGCCCGTAGAGAGTCGCTAAACCGACTACGCCATCCCGCCCCCTATACGTGTATATATAGTTACGATTCATTTTGTTTGTTTTAGGGAGGGGACTATGAGGGTCTGAGGGGGATGTTTTGATTGTGCACTATTTTGAGTATACGCGCCATGTGTAGAGCGTCACTGCCGCGTAAAACATGACTGTACTGTAGTAGCGAGCATTCCCTGGCTTTACTCTTACTTTTTTCGAAAATGCAATTTTGGTTTCTTACTGTCGTCGCCAGTTATTTGAACTCTACCACATTTTAAATTGATTAGTTACTATTCATATTGCGGTTTGTGGAGATGTGACACTGTAATTTGGTAGATATGTATCACTCTTTCGAGGGAGTGTAGTGCCTTCATTTCAGGGTCAAAAGATTTGATACCTGTCTACCAAAATACACGGCGTCGAACCCTACAAGCCCGTAATCTCAATATTCAGCGTTGTGAGAACGACAATCCAAGATTAAGATGATGTTCTGCAATGTACTGACGAAACATGCGGCTATACCGCCGTAAGTTTGTATATTCTTCAGTGATGCCAACTTTTCACATCGAAGTTTCCTTGGCACATACACATACACATACACACACATACACAGTTGCAACAAAATCTTAGTGCGACGCTGTTGGCCCCTGAAGGTCAGTCTGTTCTTCGCTACCCATTTAGCATATGGCTTGTAGTGTGCCATTGTCTCTGTGCCACATGGCAGCCAGTTCCAAATTCAGCAGATTATTTTGACAGCGGGCAAAAAAGTTGCCGGAGAGTGCGGGAACTCCTCGGAGTGTGGGAATGTATAGGCTGTCGTGCCACTTGTCACAGTGCCCCTCGTTGTGTGGCCGCCCACCCTGTTTTCGCCAGAACAGATGTGAGCATCTTTGCATTCCATGATGGACAGATGCCGAGGATCGGAAAGGAAAGTATCTGAAAAAATTTCCTAAACGCTCCTCGCGCATTCCTGTATTACAGAAAAGAATTGTCACATCACAGTTCTTTATCACATTGTGAATTAACATTAATTTAAAAAGGGGGCTGTGGCGGTGTCGATATAGTGGCCAGGCTTCAGGCAGGGATTTTTCTGTATTCCAGAACGTCCGGACCGGCTCTGAGGCCAACCCAGACTACTATTAAATGGGTACCGGGGTGCTTCTCAGGGGATGAAGCGGCAGGAGCGTGAAATTGACCACTCACCTTCATCTAGTGTCGAGGTTAGGAATGAGTGGAGCTGTACATCTGCGTCTTGTGTGTGCTTTCATGGCATGGATTACTTTTTCCGTTATTGGAGCAAATAACAATGTTTAAAACTGTTAATTCTTTAAAGCACAGCTGTTGGTGTATGTAGACTGCCACTTGTTTTAAAACGTAAAGTTAACCCTGTAACCTGCCATGAAGGCCCTGAGGGGTGAGAAGAGGTATAGCTGAAATCTTTTTTTAACCTCGGCACTAGATGGGGGTGGGTAGTCAGCGCCACGCCCTGGCCGCTTTACGCCCGGGAAAGAAACCCAATACCAATCGTACAAGAGGCTGTGTGGTCCCCAGGGCTGGTCTGGACGGGTGGGGGAAATCTCGCCCCCAACCCCTCCGGGGTTCGATTCCCGGACCGTTCAGCCTGCAGCGTGTCGATCACGTATTTTAACATTCATGAATGTAATTTCGTTAAATTTCAGGCTTCAGAGTGTTAATAACCACTTGTAAGGTTTTTAGCTTTTTAGCGAAAGGAAATAACACAGGGTCTCTTATGGGCGGGTGTCGGTTAGGTTGGACCTTGTCGAACTAAACAACGCGTTTTGCATACACAAAGTCACCAAGGTCAAGGTAAAATTAAAGGAAATAAAAGTTTTAAACTAGTTTCTGGTGTGCAGATTCCAAATATGGACGCAAATTTTACATCACCCCACACTTTTTAACACAGTTTTAGTGTTCATTTTAGTCGCGTTCGCAATTAAACTTAGACACCGCTGACACGCACTTTACATATTGGTGAGTTTATGGTAATGTCTGGTCGAATTCCTTTTGGATAGAGAGAAGTTCCAGGTAAAGCTTTGGAAAAAAAAACACGCGTTTGATGAAAAATACATTTTCTTCTTCGAAAATAGTCCCGTTTACGAGATAATTACGAAACATACATCAGAGCTGGGGAGGCCTTAGATGTTCGAACATAATATGGCCACAAGAACTAACGATTTGCATGCCGGGTAATTAAGATGCAACGTAATAATGACAGTTAATGCTTATTGCTTTCGACAGGACGAGATTGAGTTGCGTTTCACGTGACGGATAGTTCAGGAAAATATGTATGTAGGCATAAGAGTTAATACGTATTGCTGTATACTTGACTGCTGCTACGTAAGACAGAATAGAGGACGCTGTTGCGTTTGTGGCAATCTCCTCCTCGTTTCGTTGCAAAATTTATTCAAGCACAATTGCTGCACTGCCACATGCGTTAAGTAGAGCAAAGATTCGAACGCGCCGCAATATTAAGATATACGTACATTACCTGTGTTGTTCTTACATATTAGTACGTTTTAAATGTAAACATTGCTTGGGGAATGTTGGCAGAATTTGAGGACATGTGAGAATTTGATGGTTTATTAGTGAATGTTGGCAGAACTGGAAGAATGTGTGTGTGTGTGTGTGTGTGAGTGTGTGTGTGGTGTGTTTGTGTGTGTGTGTGTGTGTGTGTGTGTGTCATGTCAGGATGTTTTATTAGTGAATGTTTGCAGAACTGGAGGATAGAAGCTGTGTGAGAACGTTTATGTTTTGTTAGTGAATGTTGGCAGAACTGGATGACAAGAGGTTGTGTGGCGTATGTGAATTTGATGTTTTATTAGTGAATGTTGGCAGAAGTGGAGGCCAGAGTCTGTGTTCCGGGTGGAAATTTGATGTTTTATTAGCGAATGTAAGTTATAACATTTTAATAAGTTAATTCTGCCAAACACGTGACACTTGTGAGGTCTTGGCGTAAAGACGCGAAACTGCATGTTACGATCTTGATGCTGTACGGACCGTCCAATATGCACAATAACAGTATTTATTGAAACCAAATTTTATGCACCGTATTTTGTATTAAATCACATACAAATCTTCACGCGGACATGTTTCGGCATCCATTGATGCCATCTGCAGGGGGTTCTTGGTATTCACATAACAGATGGATATTAAGTGCTTTTAGTCATTCCGAAGTCGCTCGCATGAAGTCACCATTCGGATGTGTTGAGAAGAAACTGCAGTAAGGCTGAACTCCCTGAAGATGGCATCAATGGATGCCGAAACGCGTCGGAGCAAAAGGTATGATTTAATGTACACACTGTGGTGAATAATAGTTGGTTTTAATAAATAGTGTTATTGTGCGTGTTACAACTGTGTCATTCTTGTAATTAGCAGACCCCAATTAGTGAACACCAGTTTATTTAGTACGTTATCGAAGAATGGGAACGTTTGTTACCGTTTGTTACGTCATTTATGTATTAAGTTGTCGTCTCTGACTATTTAACTAATTTCTGTTGTTGCATCAGTTATTTAGCGTTTAATGGAGGGACTTACGAATAACGTGGGCCGGGTAGCTTAGTCAGAGTAGCGACTGACTACGGGCTGGACGGTCCGGGATCGAATCCCGGTGGGGACGAGATTTTCCGCCCGTCCAGACCGGCGCTGGAGCCCACCCAGCCTCCTGTGCAATGGGTACCGGGTCTTTCCCGGGGGTAGAGGCGGCCGAGGTGTGGGGCTGACCCCCCACCCCCATCTAGAGTGCCGAAGTCCTAGAAAGAGTAGAGCTGTACCTCTACTCACCCTAAGGGCCTTCGTTGCCTATAAAAAGGGTGAAACCCTACCTACTTACAAATAACGAATATTAAACGGACGACCCTAAAGACAGACGCTGTACTTGCCTCTGAAATGTTGGTGGTGTACCAATCCGTACGGCGTTATAACTCAGAAGGTCATAATATTCAATATCCGTCTTATGTGTCAATAGGCTAGCTAGATAATATAAACTAATATACCACGCACATTTCTTAAACAAACAGTCTATTCATATCCGCTCTGCAACAGGGAAATTTGCGATTGTGTCACAACATGGAACAAAGGAGCTGCCGCTAGATCCGATTGCAGTGGGATCGCCTCCCAACAGTTGTCTCGCACGTGAGCTGCCCAGCGCTGATTTCGTTTCCTGTCACGAAACGCACCATCCCACTGCGCGACATGCCTGCCCTCAACATCATCTGCAGTTAACGATTCGACAGGTTTTGTTTATATAGTGAGACTGAACTCTGCGAGTTTCTGGAACCCGAACGACGTAAACAGCATGGTAGTGTCTTCGAAGTGAGTGTGTGGAAGTTTGTCGTTCTGGGGGACCTACAGTTTTTCACGGTTTCAAATCTCGGTCCGCAGACAGACTGTTCTAAGTGCCTTTTGTCGTTGTTTTACCCTGTTGTTCGGGGCAGATACTAGGATAATTCAACATTGTAGTTCTGACAATGACAATATCTTTTTTTTTTTTTGGCCACAACTTGCCTATGCTACCGGACTTGAACTTAAAAATTAAAACAACGTGCTCCGAAACGTCGCTTTGGCTGCCCACTTCTGAACAGTGATGACGATTGGTGATGTTGGTAACCAGCGACAAGAAGTCGCCAGTCTTATTGGCGTCTGCATGTCAACACGATGTTCACTGTATCAACATTCTTCCATTTGTGAATGGAACCAGATAGAATTACGCACTTTGACATCACTGTTATCTCTGTTGGCCGACGACAAACGTTGGTGTGCCCATGTTAACAGTACTATCATGGAAACGTTCTCAGAGGTCAGGGAAAACATCCACTCACTCAACCTATGGCATTGTATGCAGCTAATGCAGGGAATTGGGAGCGAAACTGGAAGCTAGTTTTCTTTTTCTCTTTATTTCTGTGTAAAACTTAGGATACATATATGAGTACTTACTTACTTGAGTAAAAGTTCAGTATATAAAACTGTCGGATGTAACCTGGAAGTTTCTTATCATCGCCACGTTTTGAAGTCTTTGCTACAATCGTTTTCTATGTTTGCGATCTGTCTCAACATACAGTCACATGCCTAGCTCCAGTAGATCAGTACTGTAGAAAGGAATACCGTTGTAATAAGGAGGCCAGGTTAGCGTAGTCGGTGTAGCGACTTGCAACGGACTGGACGATCGGGGGTTCGAACCCGTGTGGGGGCGAGATTTTCCTCATCCGTCCAGACCGCCCCAGGGTCCACCCAGCTTTCTGTACAATAGGGGCTGGCTTTTTTTTGGGGGGGGGGGGCGGCAAAGCGGCCGGGTCGTGGCTTCTAGCGCCGAGGTTGTGAATGAGTAGAATACAGCTATACCTCTCCTCCCCCCTCTGTGCCTTCATGGCGTGATATAGGGTGAATTTGCTCGGTTTCGATTAAGTTACAAATTTGTATGTCACATGCACTTACTGCATCAAGTAGTTGGCAGTATGTGTTGACTCCAAACTGCATTTCCACCATCATGTGGATTACTTATTTTCTCAGGTTGCTAGGGTTAACTAAAACATTAACCTTTCTTTTTCCTCGCTGCAGAACCTTGTGAAGTTATATTGCACAATAGTTAGGCCTACGTTAGAGTATGCCCCAGCTGCATGGAATTCCATTCCGTCTGCTAAAGCCAGTAAGCTTGAGCGCGTCTACCAAAGTTCGTGTTTGTCATCATCGTTTTTCAGACCCTCCGAATAAAGTTACGTTAATGCCTTAAATTACTTTAAATTCCATACTTTAATCGGTCGGAACGTCACCTGTGTGTCATTTTTGTACTTTATGTTAGAGTGGTTCAGAGTTTTGCCCCAGCCGTTTGGAAACTGTCGGCCTTGCTGTGCCAAATTGAAATTTCAGAGATTTTAATTTGGTTTTTGTCGTTGTTTAGCGTCGCAATTGCCAGTCCGATAGATGCGATTCGGCGGGTGATGTCATCAGTGGGTATATTGGTATAATGGTATATTGGTATAATGGTATATTGGTGTACTGGTGTATTGGTGTACTGGTGTATTGGTGTACTGGTGTATTGGTATATTGGTGTACTGGTGTATTGGTGTACTGGTGTATTGGTATATTCCGTGGAAGGTCTGTTTTAATTAACAATTTGTTGGATGTGGATATTTTGTTAAGTATATCAAAACTCTTAACAGATTTTACGCTGTAGTTCGGTCGGTGGCGTTCCTTGGGAATTGTAGCTTTAATTTGGTTATGTTTTTTACTTGCTTTTTGCTTTTTCTTCCTTTATAAATTTTGCTCTGTCCATGTATTTATGTTTTGTTACATTCGAGTGTTCATTTAGCCTTGTGGCCTCAGACTGCTAATCCTGCATGCCAGTAGACTGAATTGAATGGAAAAGTTCTATCGGTATATTCAGCAATAACTTACCTGTCTTAACAATTCCTTCTTTAACAGTCATATTATTATTATTATTATTATTGTTAGTAGCAGCAGCAGCAGCAGCAGCAGCAGCAGCAGCAGCAGCAGTAGTAGTGCTGTTTTTACATTTGATTTCTTCTGTGTAATAAAAACCAACTTGATGCAAATTTATCCTCAGTTTATTACGTCTATCAACCTCTACATGTTTCGGGCATATTTATAGCCCATCATCAGGAGGTGTACTGCATATACAACAACAGTACCCCACATGTATATATACCGTATACCTCCTGATGATGGCCACAAATCTGCCCGAAACATGTAGAAGTTGATTGACGAAATTAACTGAAGACAAATAGTGCATAAAGCTGGTTTTTATTACACAGATGTATCGAGATGCTCGGTAAACAACATATAAAATTTGATTTCTTATTACCGCTTTTCTATGTGTTTGTTATTGGTGTATCAGCAGTAGAATCACATATGTGTTCTTACGGAGATTCATGAGAGAACATGATTTATGCGACAGAAAGCAAGTTAAATTGTGCGTCCCGTATTCACTACGTGTTTGAAAGTTTGTTTTTTTAGCCTGCCTCCCCCCCTACCCTTTTCGTGACTCACCTGTGTACCATAGACCCGTGGCGCATTATTTCGGCCCTTGAACTACAAGTATCGGGACATGTATTGCAACAGATCCGCCGTATCTGAAGGTTTCAGAACGGGATGTTGTGAACTGCACTCCTGTCAAATGGTCCGGTGCTCGGTAGCAATCGCACTCTCCCCTCTGCCTATGTGTCTGTCCATACACTCGTGTTTCCACAGGACATCGGGAAGCATAGTGCTACTGTGTGTTTGTTTTCTACTGCGGACCTAATGTACAACGCCCAATACTGAGGGTACCCGATTATATTGTGACTATTTCATTTGGGCGTATCTTGAACTGGGTTGTTTTAACTTGTTTTGTAATGTGTGGGTGTGTGTGTGGGGTTTGTAATGTGTGTTTTGGTAATATGCGTTCTTGTATTTACTGTATTTTGTAATGTTTGTACTGTGTTTTTTTTTTGTTTCGTTTATGTATATGTATTCTTGTTTTGTCTGTACTAGTTTAAGGACTACTGCCACCGAATGACAACTCAGTTGCAGTTATTATTATTATTCCGTAGGCCTTCTTTTACCGGTATGTACGTTAACCACATCTGAATACATATGCAAAGTAAGAACAGTAGGCTGTTACTACATATAACAAGTTTCACTCTAGTCTCGAGTTTGGAGAGGTGGACTCCAGGGGCGCAAATATTTTCAAAAAATTTTGAAGCCATGTCTAAATTTTAGGCGCCAGAAGGGTGACATTAAGAAAGTTCCATACGGAGGACCTACAAATATTAGGCGCCATGTAAAAAAACTAGTCGCCCAGGCGACCTGGTGTAAGAGATTTTGTGCACTACCGGTGTGTTCTGTACTATAGTACTCCATACTACTTTTTCTTTCCATGGCGCAGCAGCCTTTAGTGGGCAGGCCTTCCACATTACCGAGGCTTCACGATCACACTCAGGCACACCACACTCGATGGGACTCCTCTGGACGAGTGATCAGCCCGACCCAGAGACCTCCACCTGACAACACACAACACTCACAAGAGACAAGACATCCATTCTCCTGGCGGGATTTGAACCCGCAATCCCAACAGTCGATTGGCTGCAGACCCACGCCTTAGACCGCGTGGTCATACTCCATAATACACAAAATTACCCACCGACGTCCTTTTTGTGAAGGATTTTCACATTAGATTTTAAAAAAATCTGTGAGAAGGTTTATGCAGTGGATGAAAACCTCTGCTTATGGCAGTTTTTAAATTAGGTTTTGTATTCCTTTTATATGGTGGCACTGAGGAAAATCATAAAACTCTGTCAGGCTGCGAGCCGAGATTCGAGATTGAGTTTTCCCGAACAGAAGCACGATTTAAGCCTACAAGTTTGTGACAGACGCGCATAATATTTGAAACTATTTGAAACTTCGGTTTCTATCCCCAGAATATATCTCATCCCTCTTAAGAGAGACCAACTGGTTAATGCTGTTAGGGAAATAATCGCTGTTTGTTGTGAGAATCGTACATAATACATGTGCACCTTCTGTTGGCAAAATGCGGGATTCTTTAATGTTAAAGCTCGCAATACATGTTATTCATAGCATGTTTTAAATGGTTAAAACCCGTACATAAGAGGGCGGAAAGGGTCGTAGCGGACTGTGGCTCCAAGAACAAGAATCGTTGTTGAATTGCATCATAATTAAGTGTTGGTGACAAATGTGCAGCTGTAACTCCATTGCTGCATGTGCGAAACATGAGGTTTCCCACGGATCTAGAACGACAGACAGACAGAAACATCTGTGAAACAGTTTAGTTGATCCCACATGGACCAGGGTGAGAATTTGGTGCTAGCAACGCCATGACAAATGACGTCACTTCCTAGACTCGTTTAACACTTGCTAAAGCCACGTGGGATATTTCAACAACCTTTGTTTCCCCTGTTTTTTCGTATAGCTTTTGAAAAGTATTTTTATTCCAGTGTAAACCGCATTATGTTTATTGGTTAAAAATATATGTACTTTTCTGTCGGTACTGCCTCTTTACTGTGTAGCAGTAAATCGTCAAGGCTGAACATCATGAATAACAGCTATGTTTACAGGATACAGTCCTGAGCCAAATCTCCCAATATGAAAACCTATTTCCTATTGTATCTGATTTAATACGAACATAAGACCGTTGAAATTTTGACGAGAAATGGTTACAGATAAGCTTTGCCAAAAATACATAACCTCAACCCAAACAACGATGCTTCTCTTCTTGGGCTTCTTGATCCTTGATGAGGAAGGCATGACGGTCTTTCGAAACGTCGGTGTCCACTGGTCAAGTGGCACAGCGTCACATATGATCGTCTGAAACACTGCTTTAACAAGTTCAAATCTAACAGGGAAACATTGCTTTGTGTCAGAACTGCACCAAATATAACAGTTGATTGTTAAGTGATTTCACTCTCAGAAGCAAAACGAACGTATACGGACTCTTAACGAAAATTCCGTTGCTAACGGTGAGCCCAAACGGAATGCAATTATGTTAACGCACTTCTTAGAAACCATTAATTAACACAATTCCTGTAACCCTATGATGTTCAGCAGAACCTACAGTCTTCAGGGATTCAGTCCTGTAAGTGGATAAAGGTAAAGTTCATCCTGGAACGGGCCACGAAGACCCAGAGAGGGGGGTAGAGGTATAGCTCTACTCTTCCTTTAACCTCGGCACAAGATGGGGGTGGGTGGTCATCGCCACGCCCCGACCGGTTTACCATCGGGAAAGATCAGTTACCCATTGTACAGGAGGCTTGGTGGGCCCCAGGACCAGTCTGGGCACCTGTAAGTAGATACAGGCTATTAATTGTTATAGATTTGAAAATCCCGCCAATTAAAATAC
>Ga0123353_10009593_pt1 | contig 13388 bp, 11 predicted proteins | sample TergutLab28metaG_3_FD_92763 | JGI IMG/M metagenome (GOLD analysis project Ga0123353, IMG submission 92763) | Labiotermes labralis P3 segment gut microbial communities from Petit-Saut dam, French Guiana - Lab288 P3 | ecosystem: Host-associated > Arthropoda: Insects > Digestive system > Gut ... | reverse complement strand
TGCGGACAGCCTGAGATGGACAGGACTGACTTGATTCGCGACGGGTTTGCCGATTTGACGGATGACGAACTGCTCGAGTTTGACCCTGATGACCTGTCTTTTGAGCAGAGGGAGTTGTTCTTTGTTGAAATCACCAAGCGTCTGTCAAATCCAGACAATAATTTGACTGAAGAACATAGACTTGGGTTTATGGCCGCATTGGGCATAATGCTTCCAATAGAACGTAATGTATATAATAGCCATCTTGACCATTTGATCGAAGAAATAGCAGGAAGATATCGAGGACAGGATATCACTGCCGTTCCGTCCGACGAAAGGGATTTACTTGTCAACTACTACGAATTCCGTCATCCTGAGAATGCAAGAAAAATGAACGATTTTCTTGCAACAATAGAAAGATGCGGCGGTCATGATGACGCAATTCGAGACATCAAGTATTTGTCGTATGCATCGCTTGACCCGTACCATACAGTATATTTCAAATATCTTCCTCAAATTGCAATAAAGGAGCACCACCAAGATGGAATTCAGTATTTTCAAGTCGGAGCCTGTGGAGCTAACAATATTTATGTTGATCTTGGACAAGTGTTTGATTTAGACAGTAGCAGTAATCCAAGCCCTAACTGTCGTGGTGGCTATACTGTGTTTTTCCATGAGATTGGGCATGCGATTGATTGGATTTTAGGATTGCCGAGCACAGCCTTGGATGATGCAATAACAAATGACGTTCGGAATGCCCTCAAAGGCTACATAGAATCAAGATATCCTTTGCCACATACGCAGGAAAACCAAGACGATATAGGAGCAATACTTGATAGTCTGATGGCAAACGCACCTCCGATGCCGAGCACAGGAGATGTAGCAAGAGACAGTTTTGCTACACTGAATCGCAATAACACCATAGCTTATTTTCGCAGGAATGTACTTAATGGAGGCGCAAATGACACAGCTTCGGACGTCTTTGGAGGTGTCACAGATAATAGAGTAGCTGGATTTTGGGGACACTGGCCAGAAGATGGCGTGTCATACTGGGTCGATAAGGGACATAAACCAAGTTCAGAACTCTTTGCAAATGCATTCAGTCGCCATATGACCGGTTACAGAGATGCGATTCAATCTATTGACGACAATTTTTTGACAGCGCATGAACAATTCGAGAATTTGATAAGAAATGCTGCCCAGTAACACTGGAGGTATAAGATGAAAGGTTTTCAGCGCATTTTGTTAGGAGTTATTCTTATACATTTAGTATTAATTTTGTGTTCGTGCAATGGGGAAGGTAATACAAATCCAGCCTTTCCAACTGATTTAAGAAATGATAATTCACAACAATGGGAGGGTGAGACATTTATGCAATTGGTGACTAAAGACGAATTGCTTCAATACATAAGGGACAATGATGTGGGGTTGACAATAGAGGACTTGGATAACATTGACATTGAAGATTTTATTGTTGAATTTTCTATTACTGTCGATCACTTCGTGCTAATGAATTGGAAAACAGTGTTGGAAGACTACTTGATGATAAAGGATTTCCAGCGTGAACTAGGAATTATGGCAAGAGAAATAAAGAATGTTGAAAGCTCGGATGAAGAGTTAGAAGCTTTCATAAGAGTCTATTTTAATACAATAGGCGAAGAGGTCAATGAACTGGGAGTCAATCAGGGGTTGAATGGGTATAGTATAATCACGAAAAACGGCAGTTACATGTTGCGGATAGGCTTGACCAAAAACATTGGGCAGTTTGACATTAGAGATAGCGGTTTTTACGGGACATATGAAATCTATCTTCCTTCCGGCGATATGGCACTACGATTGCCATTTTGTTACAGCGCAGACGGCAAATTCTTCCTGATCGTAGTGGCTGAGAGAAACGATGAATACTCACATTGGCTATCAGAGATGTTTACTAAAACCAGCTATCAACAATAATTGGAGGTTCACTGCAAATAATTCAATCGTGTTTTGTTGCGTTGGTGTTATAAATCATTCGCTGAAATCAGTGATGGATTCCATTGTCGTTTGACGCGCCGCGAGCCAGTCCGGGAAACTGTCTTTATCCATTACCGAAATGACTGTACAGTCCGCATCGCCAAGCTCGGTCGTGTTGTATGCGTCGCACAGTAGGCCGGTATCGTCTACCATGACATAAGCCGAAACAACATCGAGGATCTGCTTTAGTTCCAGATTGTCATAATCCCTGATCCTGCGTTCTGGCAGCTCCCGGTTGTATATGTGTGAGAAGCATACCACGCAATGCCGGAACTTTGGCAGCGGATTGCTGTCGGCGTAACGGCTCAGTGTAAAGCTCAGGGGATCAATAAGGAACTCGGTGCTTTGCCGCTGTTTGCGCTTTGGCAGAAGGCAGGGGAGCGTTACCTCGACGATGCCTGCTTCATTCTTTATACTAATCCCATGAGCGACGCCGGCGGTGATTAGGTATTCCTCTTTAGCAATACTTGTGCTGGCATATAGCAGATGCCTGAGTCGGCAGGCTATCTTTTCCCCGCGTAATGCAGCATCCATCGACAGAATCTCGTAATTATCGGGGTAGCGCTGTATATCTGTTGTGTCCATAGCATACAGGGCGTTGCTCAAACGGGAAATATCGTTCATGATCTCCCCGATCCGTTTAGTGATGATGTGTCTTTCCATTGAAGCGACCTCGTTTCTATTCGAGTTTGTAATAGCGTACTGAACCATTTGAATCCACGCTGCAAAAGCCCGTGGCGTTTGGTATGTCAATGGCGTTAATCTGCTCAGGGCAGTCCACAAGAATGATGCGCCGTGCGCCCGATTCATCATTTCCAGCCAGCGCACGACTAATTAGGACTTCCTGTTCGTATGGGACACATATAATTTCGTACACCTCGCCGTCCGCGAAAAACGCAATCTTCACAGGAAAGTCGCTTGCGTAGTGGTATTCTACTTTGTCTTTCAGGTCTATCAGCACCCAAACGGCTGCAAGTAGGCCCGTGTCTATTTTTGAGTCACACCCCGCGTTTGCTGAATACCGCTTATCTTCGAGATTTCGATATATGCGGCCCTGCTTAGTCAGGTGCGTTAGCAGGTTCTTGATAATTACCTCCTTGCCAGGATAGAAGCGGTATACCTGCTCTTCGGTCAGTGTCTTGTACATAGCAATATTCCGCAATAGATCAGTAGCCTCGTTGCAATATATCTGCGCCCTTGTTCTCAGGTCGTCCACCTCCATATGCGTATTAAATCAGTAAATAATGCGTGTTAGCTTAATACGTGTTAAACAAGCAAATCGTACGCATTGGTCTTATTGCGATTCCGCACTCTGCTTTTCCCTTGACCTGGTCAACAGCTCTTGCAGTTCCCGGCGATCTGTTGTAATCAGGTCTTTTTCAAGTTGGCTGCATTTAAACTCCACGGTAATATTGTTGTTGTTTGTGCTGATAAGCCCGTTACCGCGTTCGAAGTGGGTAATCTCCATAACTTCGGCTTCGGACAGGTTGAGGATCGACTGCACTCGCTGCGCCTCGTCATCTTCAAGGTTTAGAATGATTTTTGTTTTGGAGTTGTTGATGATTCCTTTGCCATATTTGCCATCGTCAAGTGCAAAAAAGTCGTTCAAGTCCTGGGTGGCGCATATGGCGCTACCGCCGTATCCGCGTATTATCTTGAATATCTCCAATACAAACTCTGCGGCAAGACGGTTGCTGTTAGCCCCGATGAGTTGCCAACATTCATCGATGAATATAGCTTTTTCCTGCGTCCTGTCTTCTTTGGCTTTGTCCCAGACGAAATCCAGCGCGACGAACATCCCCACAGTGAGCAGGTCTCCGGTCAGTTCGGAAATATCAAGAATCGTATATTTGTTCTCAAGGTTGACGTTGGTTTGCTGATTGAACGTGCTGGCGGAACCGTGCACCAGGCGGTTGATGATGTTGGCGAGCCTCTTTGTCTCAGGGCTTTTTTTCAGCACTCCGTACAAGTCGCCCAAAACAGGCATTTCCCGGTAACTTCCCGGATCTGAGAAATTATCGGGATCTTCAAGCGTGTCGTTGTTGTGGGTTATGCTTCTGAGGGCGTAGGTTTTTATGAGGGCATCGTCAAGAAGCTGCCTTTCTTCATATGACATATCAGGTATGAGCAGGGAAAAGAAAATGTGCAGCCGCTGGATTTTTGCCGCCAGTTCTGACTTTTCCATGCTTGGACCGTCAAGCAGCTCATCCACCGTCTTGTCTGCACGGCGGATTTCCATGACATTTATACAGTTGCGGGAGGCGGGCGATATCTGTATGAACTCGCCGCCAATATTCGAACAAGCCCGGTGGAACTCGTGGCCTTTGAGCGGCGCGACAATAAAGACCTGTATCCCTTTTCGCCGCATACGGAGTGCCATCAGTTGCATCGTAAAAGTCTTGCCGGCGCCGCTGGTTCCCAGAATCGCCATATTGGCGTTCTTATATGCGCGGGAATTGAATATATCAACGATGATAAGGCTGTTGTTGTATTTGTTAACACCGAGCAGAATGCCGTTGTCGTCGCACATCTCGTAACTTGTGAACGAATAACAGCTCGCCGCGCCGGTCGTAAGTACGTTGCGTTTTGAACGTTCGAAAAGTTTCTTCTCCAACGTGACCAGCGGCAGCGCCGATAAAAATGCCTGCTCCTCACGGAAAGAGCAGGAAACAACATCCATATCCTGAGAAAGCAGAAGCTTTTTCATCTCGTTCGTGCGCCATTCCAATGCTTCGACAGACTCAGCGGTCACAGTGACAAGCAAGTTAAGATAGTAAAAGTCCTCATTATTGCCGAGGCCCTCTTTGAGAAAATAACCGCTACGGATGGCACCCTCAATATCGTCCCAGTCAGTGTTTGTGTCTGAGGCATCCTTAATTTTCGATCTGTTTATACGAAGCTGTTGTCCGAGCCTTTGGATGATTCGCTCTTTGGGCTGCCGTGAGAGGTACATATCAAGATCAATTCCGTCGCCGGCGTTCACAAACAGACTGAGCCAACCGGCCATAACCTGCGTCTTGTATCCGTTTGAAGGCACAAGCAGATACGAATGGTATACGCCGTCCATCTTCACATAATGCCCATTTGTGAAATCAATGCTGTCAGGGGCGTAAAACTCATTTGACGGTATGGCGTTTGCTGCGCCTGACTCGCCGGTTGCCATGTATTTGCCGACGACTTCGCTTATTCGGGCGGACAATGGCTTTTCGCTGCCTGTCTTGCGGTTTAGAAGGTTATACAGGACGTCAGCCGTGAATTCGTCCTCATTCTCAGGCACAAGCACCTCATTTCCGCACTGCCTGAGATAATTTGCCGCCGTCCGCGCCGACGTTTGGAGAGCGGCAATAGCATCGGGTTCGTCGTTGCCGCGCCTGCCGCTCCACGGCTCGTATTCAAATATTATGAAGAATCGCCGTGTTATAGCTTCCTTTGAACCAATTTGCCGTATGAGGGCTGCGTAGTCTTCCTGGAGCAGCCGGCAGCGCTCGTCTGTTTCCTGCTCTAACTCGCTTTTTACAGTTTCGAGGTGACGGTTTATGTCAGCACGTTTTGTCAGGACTTTGAATTGCATCTTTACAGGGCTGATTTTCAGATAACTGATGAAGGAGTAAATAATATTCCGTTGCTCCCTAGCGCTTCGAAGAAGGAAGTTGATTGGCTCAACCTCGATGATTTTCACATGCCTGCGATCTTTCGTGTAAATGATGCCGTTGGCGATTTTGTGAATGGGTATGTATTCTGCCACCGGGTTTAGGAATTTGGCAGAAGGGGCAACCGCTTCCGTTTTTATTATTTTAGGGAGCGCAACGGCCAAGGGAACGCGGCGCGCTTTTTCAGACCGCTCCCTTACATCGTCGAACTCAGCGGCAAAATCTTCTTTCTTTGGGCGTTTTGCGCGTGTATTGAGATTAACTGAGGCGCTGTTTCGTTTTTTTTTACGTTGACAGACGGGCGTTTGGGTTCATCGACAACCGCGCCGCCGACTATCCGCCGGTTCTTAAGATACTTGAAGAAAATGAATATGAATGAAGAAAGGCTTTCTCCGGATATACCAATCAGCCCGAGCAACGCCAGGGGCAACGATGTTATGCAGAGAATAATAATCTTAGTTGTCAAGGGCAGAGTGAGGTGGAAAATTGGGAATCCAACCGCGAAAGCAAGGATGCCGGCTTCAATCGCGTTGCGCGCCTTGAACATACCTCCGAAAAAAGTGCCCGATTCGATAAAGTTGGGCGGGATGATGTAAACGTTTTGGCTTTCATGCTTTTCTGACATTTTTACCTCCTGAAAACAAGCGCCACCAAAAGGCGCCTGATATTATCTTGGCAAGAATTCCCGTGGGTTTTGCGGTATCCCGTTGACAATGACTTCAAAGTGCAGGTGAGGGCCTGTCGAGCGGCCAGTGCTGCCGACGAGAGCGATAACATCACCTTTTGAAACGATGTCTCCTTCGCTGACAAGTATTCTGCTGCAGTGGGCATACAGTGAGACAATGCCGTTGCCGTGGGTTATTGCTAAGTGATAGCCGTATCCGGTTGTCGGGAAACGGACATAGATGACCCTTCCTGACATGACTGCCAGTATTTCAGTTCCTAGTGGAAACCCGAGATCGATACCGGCGTGCCCGGAATTTGGAACTTTCGTTATCGGGTCGGTCCGGAGCCCAAATTCCGATGACACCCTTGTCCGCCAGTCAGCGGCAAAGGGTGAGCCAAAGCTCTCAAACCCTACTGAAAACGGATTTTCAAGTGAAAGCTGGGCAAGAAGGGCATGGGTAGTGTTCCCGGATACGATCATGTGATCGTTCAGGAACATAATGAGGTTGCCGTGGTAATCCGCAGCAAGCGACTTCTGTTCGTCGGTCAGGAAAAAAACGGCGTCCGCAAAATGCGTGTTACCGTTATATACAACTGTATAGTAAATAACGGTTTCTGAATATGTGGTTTCTTCTTCCGTTTCGGGATCTGTTACTGTGTAGGTATAGACAGCAGTGCGCTTAGTAAAAGAAAAGAGCGCGCTTTTATGAGTTCTTATCGTGCGTTCCAACTCAGACAGCGTGATGCTGTCTATATCCCTTTCGTTTGCGGCACAAAACTGTGAAATGATTAGGTTTGCGTCTATGATATTGCTGCCCTCATAGGGATTGAGTATCTCTTTCCGGTCGCCCGGCGAAGACGCGAAATCGCTATCTATCCGGATGTACAAATCGCCAAGGGCTTCCAGCTTTATTACATTCAAAGATGAGCCGATAGTCTCAATATTCTCTATTATCGCCGCCGTGTCGTTCATTATCATAGGCGGGTCTGCGCCGGGACTGCCGAATAGCCCGTCAAAGAATCCGCCAATCGCGCTGAATATCATTACAGGGAGCATTGCGATAATCAAAATAGGTATCAGCAGCAAAGCTGTTACTACGATCATGATTTTGCCGACGAGTTTCCGGTTCGCCCACAACGCCCCCGCCACAGCACCGTATGGGCCGCCCGCTGCAGCACCTTTTGAAGCCGCTGCTATCGCCTTTCCTGTTTTCACAGCACCGCGAATAGCCTGGGCGGTGTTCGCGCTTTTTTCCGCTATTTCCGACAAACCGCCTTTGTCTTCTTCTGCCATCAGACACGATCCTTTCTGCGGGGCATATCAGGTAGCTTTTGGATTATCGACTCGTTATACGCGATTGAACCGTCCGGCGCCATGTACGGCGTCCTCTCCACAGCGTCGCAAGCATATTGCCTGTACCATTGTGAGCCATCGGCGGCTGACACGGTATCGTATCGGTTTTCGGGAGCCATATATTGATCCGTGCTGTACATGCCAAAGCGTATGCCGTTCGGATTATCCACCGAGATTTCAGTTCCCATCATCCGGCCCCCGCCAATCTCCACATTTGAAAAAGATGGGATTGTATTGTTCGTGCCAACAGCGGCGTCAGCCAAAGCCTGTGCCTCTGCAGTATAGCCCATGTATGAATTGAATGCGGTTACTGCTTTTTCTCCGGTCATCATGCCGATAGTGTTTATGTTGCCTTGAGCGACCGAGCTGATCACGTTGTTTGCATAATCGCCGCCCCTGTTCATCGAGGATGCGAACACTGCCCCGCCGATACCGCCGCCTTCGCCGCTTGTCGCATTTACTACCGCGCCGCGATTGAATGATCTACTAACCACGCCCGCTAGGCCGCCGCTCAAAAAACCGCCGGAACTGCCGCCAGCCCCAGGAGGCCCGCTTGCCCCTGCCGCCCCTGCCGCACCACGTCCGCCGAAGCCTCCAAGACCTCCGCCGCCAAAGATATGCTTTCCCGCAGCGACGCCCCTCGATGCGATGATCAGCTCTGCCATCATTGAGCCGCCCGTGTTGCCAACATTGATGCCAAGGCTTGCCATAAAGCTGTCAATTTTTTGGCTTATCTTCAGGAATGCAACAGCACACAGAAACCATATGAATATGTTGCCGGTGACAGCCTCGCGTCCATGTGCGGCCACATGCGCCTGGACTTCGCTTTCAGGGATAGCGAAGGCGGTCGTGGAAAGCGCGAATGAAATAAATATCATCAATAAAACACAGAAGATGGTTTTTCGTTTTTTTTTCATTCTGAAACCTCACTTGTCAAACTGCCAAAGGGTTAGCTATAAACGCGCCGACCATTGACGTAAATAGACGAAGGCACCAGGCGTTCATGATGAGCAGGAATATCTGCCCTCCAAGCATTCGGCACCACGACTTGAAGATGTTGGATGTGGATTGTGCCGCTCCCATGCTGAAAGCTACGGGAGACGTAAACACCAGGACGCCGAGAAGGATATAGCGCTCTGCAGCTTCCAACAAGAGTTTAATATAGTTCCAGGCAAGGATTAGAACCAGAACCAGCACTATGATGGCAACACCGCCGCTTGCGGTAACCCCAAGAATAACTGTTATGACCGAGGCGAAGCTTGCGAAACTCAGCGGTGGCAAGTCAGTGGTCATGATCCAAAGATAGGGGGTTCCGCCAACACTGAGTATTAGCGCGACGATTTGATCTGCGAAATATGCCAGCAGGATAAAAAGAACCGACTTGATGCTCAGTTTTATCGGGTCTTCCGCTTCCGCGCCAATGCCAAGCCCAAAGTTCTTGAATAGCTGCCAAACCCAGTTGAGCAGTATAAGGCCGATGGCAATAGCAACAAACACATGGTACATGGTTTCCGCAGCAGGGAAGTAACGCATGAATGTCGTCATGTCGCAACCCAATGCGCCTAATACCGATGTTGTTATCAAGTCAAGGCCGTGCATGACCTGTTCAGCTATCCAACCAACTATGCTGTCTAATATGCCCATGCGATTACTCCCTTCTCAGGACGGCAGACCGGCATGGATAACCACCGCCCAAATAAAGAATAATGCATTACGGAGTCCACCTGCCGCCCGCAAAAAACGGTGTGACATACGACATTATAAAGCCCAAACCGTTTAGAATGGCCCATGTAATGATGATCCGCTTGAGCCACGAGCGTGACTCATCGACGGTTTTCCCGCTTTTCGAAAAGTTCATTAGCAAAAGCGCGACTGATGCGGTGACGATGGCCGCTATGGTCGAAATCAAGAGGATCTGATTGTACACATCCCTCATGATTTCGTTTGCTTTCTCCCAAATCGTATCGGCATAGGCAGGCTGACTGAACGCAAAGCAGATGGTCAACACCAAGAACGCCATATATAAAAGCCGGCCGTAATTGATGCCCGTTCTAACTTTTTGTTTCCTGAAAGGTTGTTGTTCTTCTTTCACGTTGATACCTCCTGATATTTTGATATTGTCGTTCTATTCGCCCAAACAAAGAACAGCACCCGGAAAACGGCTGCTGAGTACTGTTCCTATCGGACATTACGCCACTTTGAGCAACAAAAAACACCTTGTCAAAAAGGTGTGATTCATAGCAATAATCGGTTTGGGCATAATTTCAAGCATGCACAGTGTAGCATGTATGGATTTTCATGTCTATAGCAAAACCCTATCAATATGCTTTCATCGGTGTATCAATGTTGTCTCAGGTATTCATAAAACTTGTCTGAGCATGGTATAATAGGTTACGCAGTTCTGGTGGGAAACGATTTAAGTGGGTGAAGAAATGGAAATCACCGTAAAATCGGAAGGTAAAAACTCCTTTAGCATGACTGGCGAAACGGTGGAGACGCTCAAATTCGCAAGATCAAGTAAAACAAATCCGTCGAATCTGGGGCGCGATGAACATCGGACGATTACACTCACAGGGAAAATCCGCTCAAACGCAGGAGACGTTCCGAGAGACGAGACAATTAGCGTTTCTAAATGGGCGATGATGTCAGCAGCCCAACTCGAATCATATCAGAAGATCACAGCTTCCGTGATGGCGGCTGGTCAGACAATAACTGAGTATGAGTTTGATAATAGCTTTGTACTAAGCTACACAGAAAAGTTTACTGATCAATCAGGGGTCGGCACTTTTTCGCTTGTTGCCCGTGAGATGAAGCATAGCCTGCCCGATGTTCAATTTCTTGCGTCGAACAGTGGCACTACAGTGGCGGTCGCCGCGTGGCCAGCGTTTCCCGATAATAGCGTTGCGGTTTTCAGCACTGTCAGCCGAACAGGGCAACGTTCGGAAGATTTTAGTTCTGTTATTACGTTTACGGGGAATGACACGGTTTGGACAGTAATCAACGGAAGTGGCGCCACTCAGTCATTTGAACAAATGCTTAATCTGGGATACAGGTGGGAAAAAGTCGAGCCGATATCAAGACCACGGAAGGTGTTTCCGTCCATAAGGGGCGATGTGACTATTGGAAGCCAAATGTTCTATACCAGACATCTGGCTGATGTGGAAATACGCGGTCTTAATCAAAGACCAACAGCGAGTAACTCCGGGGATCAGGGCAATCTTCCTTCAGTCTTGCCAAATCATTTAGCATATTTGGTAGACGGTGCTTGTTTTGTGATAGAACCCGAAAAGTTTTTTGCAGATTTAGGAATTAACGAACAAGACATTTTTTTGGGGGCTACTAGGTATGTTGTTCCAATTGGTTCAAATCGAATTGGAGTTGCAAGAGCGAGAGAATCGGGCTTCATGCTGAAAAATGTACATGTTCGCGAAGTTCACAATATGCTGGGAGATGAGCTTGGGTTTGATCTTCGTTGGGATCTGCAGTTACTTACCGCTGTTATTACTTTTCGGGTGATACCCCCACTCTTGACGGGTTTATTTACGCCAAGGCTAATTAAATCGCCCATAGGAACTGCACGGGCTGGTAGTTTTGGATTGCTAGGCCAACCTAAAAAAATCATTATACACCATACGGTTGGTGTTGAAATCCCATCCAGAATACCATATCATTTTGTCGTTGATTTTAATGGAACTATACATCTCGGAGTAGATACCACTTATAGATCTGGTGGGACAGGACAATCTGAGAACAATGACTACAGCATTCAGATTGCTGTTCTAGGCAACTGGGATAATAGAGCATCTGGCTCAGTATTGCCTACAAATGGCTCTGACGGCAATATGGATGATTATCAAAGAGAGGCACTGATAAACCTCATTGCAGATTGCTTGATATCGTTCCCATCGATCCCTCTAACAAACCGGTTTAATTTGCCGATAGAGTATATGAGCCATTTTGCTAATGCCTCAAGACAAAATTTAAACGCAAACTATCGAAGGCATAGAGAACATGGCATAAAAGGTCATGAAGATACTTTAGGTTCAGCGACACGATGCCCCGGTGTACGCCTGTATAATTGGTGTCGAGACTCTTTTGTATCTACAGCAATCAGTAGAGCGGGTGGGTATCAGCCAAGATAAGGAGAACATCTTGATTTATAGGAATAAATTTCTTTCTTTAGTATTACTTATATTTCTCATTTCGCTCTCAGGGTGCTCTAATTCTGGGATAGAACAAGCTGCACCTAACGACCAGCAATTAAACCACAAGAATCTGCATTTATCACTTATTGCAGACAGGGGCGGATCGATAGTAATTACGGAAAATGGAGAACTCTGGGTTTGGGGGCATTTTCACGGAGGTGACGAATGGTGCACATGGTGCGGGACTGATTCGGCGAGGTTCCATGCAAACCCAGTCAAGATTATGGGAGATGTAGTTGCTGTTTCGGTCGGAGAAGTTAACTACACAATGGTAATAAGTACCGACGGAAGTCTATGGGGTTGGGGGAATAATGAATGGGGTCAATTAGGAGATGGCACCACTATAGATCGGGACTATCCTATAAGAATAATGGATGATGTGGTTGCAGTTTCTGCTGGCGGCACACATACAATGGCAATCAGAACTGACGGCAGCTTATGGGGTTGGGGTATAGACAGATACATGGAAAGCATAGATGGCATCACTATAGACTGGCACTACCCAATAAAAATCATGGATGACGTTATTGCTGTCTCTGCTGGTCGAGATTTTACGCTTGCGATAAAAACTGATGGCAGTTTGTGGAGTTGGGGAGTAAACCACTTAGGCCAACTAGGCGATGGGAGCGTTGAAGCAAGGATGCATCCGGCAAGAATAATGGATGATGTCGTTGCCATTTGCGCTTTCGGGGATTTCGCAAGGGCAATCAGAGCCGATGGTAGCATTTGGACTTGGGGTGATAATTTCTTCAACCAACTGGGGGATGGAACTCGCGTAAAATTCAGTCCTTATCCAGTTGAAATCATGGATGACGTTGTTGCTGTTTCTACTGGAAACAGTCATACACTAGCAATAAGAGCTGATGGAAGCTTATGGGGTTGGGGGGACAATACGTGGGGTCAAATAGGAGATGGGTGTAGATTCTCTTTTTTGGAGATGGCTGACAACATATTACAGCTTCCCGATGGCTATAATGAGGATGTGCTTAGGCGTCCAACTCCTGTAAAAATAATGGATGATGTGTATTCTGTTTCAGCCGGAGTTTATCATTCATTGGCTATTACTACCGACGGCGCATTATTGGCTTGGGGAGGAAACCACGCTGGTCAACTTGGAGATGGAGCTACCATTAATAGTTCCACACACAGGCTAATCACTGTGCTGGACTTGCTGAAACACTGACTTAACAATACTATTACCCTTATAGGTTAAAGCTACAACAATCAAGCATTAGCGTTCAGCGAAATAAAATGACAAGAAGACAAAAATCCATTTCTCTTACACATAATATCGGATATAATGTGTGTGTACCATTAGAATAAAGTAACTGGGACGATTCTGTTGGCGGTGGAAACACTTGCCAGGAGAAGCGTCCCTTTAGCACATATGATGGATGTACGGGAGTGTATTGGGATGCCGCACTCGGTTCAATCCCGGGTCAGGGTCGAGTCGCCCTTTCCTATCCTGGAACTGACTAGCCTCGATGTCTGCCAGCGCGAAAACGAGCACGCGAAAGCCGT
>Ga0123353_10009592_pt1 | contig 13388 bp, 10 predicted proteins | sample TergutLab28metaG_3_FD_92763 | JGI IMG/M metagenome (GOLD analysis project Ga0123353, IMG submission 92763) | Labiotermes labralis P3 segment gut microbial communities from Petit-Saut dam, French Guiana - Lab288 P3 | ecosystem: Host-associated > Arthropoda: Insects > Digestive system > Gut ... | reverse complement strand
CAAGGTCAAGGCGTTGCTTCGCAAAGCCAAGGCCCGCACGCTGGACGCACTGGTCGAAGCGATCGGCCACGCCCTGCAATCGGTAACCACCTCCGACATCCTCGGCTGGTTCAAAGAATGCGGATATGCCACCACGCAAACTTAAACCGCTCTAACCCATAGCGGGCCTGTACTCGGGCCCGCTATGGGTCAGGCTCAACAAATCTCAAACGACAAAATACCAAATCCCAACCGGCACGCCACGCGCCTTGACGCGTGGCGTGCCGTTTGGGATTTTCCTCTTTGGATTTTGTAGTTTGTTCCGAATTTCGTGCTTCGAATTTCGAATTTACACTACTTGCCCACCTCGATCACCGCCGACGTCGGCAGCGCCAGCGGTAGCAGCGGGTCCAGTCCCACGCCCAGTTCGAACAGTGTTCCGATCGCCTGGGACATGCCCTCGGCGTCGTACGCGATGCACATCAGGGCGTGCACGTCGTGACCCAGCGCGAAGAGGTTCCACGCCACCATGCCCTTGCCTTTGCCGGGGAACATCGCGCTGGTCGCGTACGGCAGCACGCGGCTGTTGGCCATGTGCTTGAGCATCACGTTGTCCTCGGGCGTTCCGAGAACGATCGTCGGATTGGGCAGGTCCCATCCGACGGCGGTCGGGGCGTTTCCGCGTCCGACCTGGAGTCCGCCGGCCACGCCGGTTCCGCACCAGGTGCGGGCTTCCTCGGCGTTCAGTTCGCGGGCGGGGACGTCCTTGGCCTTGACGATGGAGGCCGTGATGTTGTAGGGCTTGAGGATTTTCACCAGCCGTTCTGCGGCGGCCTGGTTGTAGTCGCTCTCGCCGACGGCGATCGTCACGACGCGGTGGTCGCGGAAGAAGCGATAGATGTTCGCCTTGTCGTCACCGAAGAAGACGGCCCGGTGCGTCGCGCCGGCCAGGCTTCGGGCGCGGGTCAGCGGGGCGAACTCGAAGGCCGCTTGGCCCTTCGTGCCGGCCAGCAGGTCGGTCACCTCGACGGTCCATTTCCCCGCCGCGTCGTTGGCGGCCATCGGGAGCGTCAGGCTGCACGCGCCCAAGTCGGTGGCGCGGAAGAGGTCGTAGCGGACCTTTCCGGCGGGGTCTTTCACGACGATTTGAAGCGGGGCCGTTCCGGAGATAACATTCTTCTCCTTGTCCACGAGCGTGGCGGCGAGCTCCAACTGAATCGGCGGCTGCCCTTCGCGGGTCAGGTCGACGTTGACGACCGGGGCGGCCACCATCACACCGCCGATCGGACGGGCCGGACGGGCGAACGCCTTCATTTCGCCCGGTCCGAATTCGAGCTTCCCGTTGCCCCACGCGATTTCCTTGCCGGCCATCGCGTCATAGACCGGCCTGCCATTGTTGGTCAGCGTGATCGTCGCGGTCGTCGCGGTCGGGGCGCCGACGTAGACCTGCTCGTTTTTCGCCATCGCGAAATTCACCGCGAAGATGTACTCGATCTCCCCGCGGACCTGCCGTCCGGGGGCGATGAACGGATTGTCGCTGACGAACACCGGCCCGATTTTGGCCTCGGACAGTCTCGCCTTCAACGCCTCGGCGATCGGTTTGGCGCCGTCCACCCAGGCGAACCAGCCCAGCATCTCCGCCCGGATGGCTTCCTTGCGTTTGTTGCCCTCTTCGCCGTTGGGGATGTCCTTGGTCGCCGCCTGCATCGCGGTGTATTGCACACCGTTGAAGTCAGGAACCGCCACGCCCAGCTTCTTCGCGCCGGGGATATTCACCGTCACCTCATCACCGACCAGCACCAGTCCGCCGTTCTTGATGAAGTCCGCCAGCGCGTCCACCACGGCCGGATCGAGGTGCTCCACACCCACCACAACCAACGCCTTGTGCCCCGCCGCCAGCGTTCCGTCGAGAATGTCCTCTTCCAGCACCACGGTCATCGGCTGTTGAATCATCTTGCTGGCCAGGTAGAGCGGCGCCAGGTTGCCCGTCTGGCGGACGACCTTGTGGTAGTAGCTGTCGCTCTTGGAATACAGCATGGCCACGTCCTGCCGCGTGTAGGCGGGCTTGACGAAAATCGTGCCAAGCCGGGCGGCGGCGTTGTTGGTTTCCTTGATGGCCGGCTCGGCCAGGCTGCCGACCTTGAGGTCCGGCGGGATGACCAGCCCTTGAATACCGGTGATGAACGACATGTACTGTTCCAACCGGAGCTGGTCGGCCGTGGTGCCGCCGTACCAGGTCGGCAGATACCAGGTGGGCTTATCCCACTGCCGCGGAAGCGAACATTCCAGGTAGAACGACGGGTTGAAGTTCATCAGCCAGTAGTCGTGGTATCCGCCGTGCCCGCTGACGACGGGCATGGAACGGGCGATGTTGAAGTAATAACCGTCGTAGGGGTAGTGCCACCCGTAGATGGTCTGCGTGACGGCCAGGGTTCCGGGCTTGATGCGTTCCACCGCGTCGCGGGAAGCTCGCCAGAAGGATTCCATGTACCCGAGTTTGAAGTCGCTGATCTGCGTCCAGTCGGCCAGGCCCGCGGCCGTCTTGGTGTCGGCGTTCTGAACCCAGGTTTGTTCCTTATCAAAGGCGCTCTGGTAGGCGCGGCGCTGGCTGGCGATATCGTGCGGGCTTCCGACGGGTTTGCCGTCCTTGTCCTTCAGGAACGGATGCGCGTTCCAGGTCAGCCCCGGTTCGTCATGCAGGTGCACGCCGACCATGTTGGGCATCGTGCGGAACGTCAGGCCTTTGTCCATCGCCCGCTGAATCGACCCGAGGTACACGTACGGGTCGGACCAGTCGCAGTCGAGTTTTCCGTCGTGCTGGTGCATGCCGCCCATCGCCATGATGCCCATGATGTCCATCTTCTCGCGGATGGACCATTCATCCGTCCCACCGAACATCAGGTTGATGCCAAGCCCGCCGTCACCCTCGCCCTTCATCTTCTCGCCCACCGGACCCCACCAGTGAACCGTCTTGTACGTGCTTTTGCGGATGTGGCTGAAGATTTCGATGTCCGCCTTGTCGCTGTCGCCGCCCATCGTGGCTGAGAGCGTGTACTTTCCGGGCGTAATCAGCCAGCCGTTGAGGTGCAGGTGGTCCGTCGCGCTGCCGTTGCCGGCCTTGAGGGCGAACACGAACGTCATCGTCGACTTGTCATTGGACAACACCAGCGTCAGGTTGCCGGCTGGAAGGTCGCCCTCGCCCGAGCGGACGACGGAAACGTCGATCAACTCGTTTGTCTGGAACGCCGAGCGGTTCTGCGGAAAATGAAGCTTCAGATCGGCCGACGCCACCGCCGCCGGAAGCATCGCCATCACGGACACCAGCAACCACCTCGTCACGGTTTTCATGCGTTACCCTTTCGGTTGATAGACAGGCGCGATCCCAACACGGAAAACAAAACCAGTGTACAAAACGAAACCCGCCAACGCGAGCGAAGTTTCGGTCAGGCGATGTTCGAGACCGAGCGGACGGCGTCGATGGCCTTCTGGACGTCCTCCGGCGCGCCACCGGTGACCAGGACGGCGCGGATTTGCTTGAGGCGGTCGATGTTCTCCACGATCGCCTGAGGCGAGGCATCGAGCATGATGGCGTTGTCGCCGCTGTCGGCGTAGATTTTTTCGAACGTGTCCATCGTCGGCGGATAGTTCGGGTCGTTGCTCACCTGGATCAGCGAGTCGCTCATCGACTCGGCGATCACGCGCTGCACGTGCAGGCCCATCGCATGGTGGTGCACCACGATGGTCCCGACCCGTTCGCGCAGGCGGCGAGTCCAGGGCGCGCCCCACTGCCGCGAGATCGTCGGGCCGCTCATGTCCATCACGTCCTCGCTGATGTACGCGGCGTTCTTAGGCCCCAGCCCGCCGAAAAACGGCGTGCCGTACTTGGCCAGGTGCCCGCCGACCACCGTCCGCTGAAGTTCCTCGAACGCGGCGATGACGTCCACGCAGCGGTCCATCAAGGCCGACAACTCCTCGGGGTTGTCGTAGTAATCCAGGAAAATATCGTTTCCGCGCAGCGCGTTGGCCAGGTCCAGCGGACTGAAGTGCGCGTGGCCGATAATCAGGTAACTGCCGTCGAAATGCTCGACCCAATAGTGCAGCATCTCCAGGATCATCCGCACCCAGCGGTTGTCGGGATTGAAACGCACCTCGTCGAGCCGCTTGAACCCGTCGGGACCGGTCAGCGGGTGCGGAGCCCAACTGGTCCATTCCGCCAGCCGAACCGGGAGATCGTCGAAGAGATGGGCGTGGTGAATGGCGATTCCGAAGTCGGGCCCGACCCACGGAATCATGTCGTCGTCGAGGTCGCCGTTCATGGCGGCCAATCGTTTCGCGCCGGCGATCACGTCGGCGGCCATTTCCAGGTGCCCGCCCCGGTCGAAATCGTATTCGAAGAGATTCTTCTTGGTCACCCAGCTCTGCCGAACGGCAATCAACAGATCGCCAGGCCGCCGGGACTCATAAAACCGATGATACCGCGCGATGCGTTTGAATAGGTCCATGGACAAGAACGTACGCCACCGCGGCGGAAAACGCAAGAGGGATGTTCCCGTTCCATTTTTTCCTTGCCACCCAAGATATTGTTGCTACACTGCTCCAAGACCCAATATGCTGGGCCTAGAGGCCGATCATGCAGTGCCCGTTTTGTGGACAGGATGACGATAAGGTTGTCGATTCCCGCAGTTCCGAAGGCGGGCGCGTCGTTCGCCGACGCCGCGAGTGCCTCCATTGTTCCCGCCGCTTCACCACCTACGAACGTCCCGAGGAGACCTTCCGGCTGTCGGTCGTCAAAAAGGACGGCTCGCGAGAACCCTACGACCGGCAGAAGATCATTCGAGGCCTTCAGCACGCGTCTTACAAACGGCCCGTGACCGACGACCAGATCATGCACGTCGTGGACAGCGTGGAAGAAGACATTTTTGCCCACTATGACCGCGAGGTGCCTTCGTCGTTCATCGGCGACGCGGCCGGCGTACACTTGAAGAACGTGGACAAAATCGCCTACGTGCGGTTCGCGAGCGTCTACCGCGAGTTTCGCGACGTCGGGGAATTGATCCAGGAAGCCCAGGAAGTCAAAGATGCGGCCACGCCCGGCACGACCCAGCGGCCGTTGTTTGATCCGTAGCCCCAGTGACAAGCGACAAGCGACAAGTGACAAGAGCAGGACAATTATTTTGTCTTTCAAAACCTTCGTTCTGTGCGAGAACGACAAGGATGCCATACGTTGCCCCGCTCTTGTCGCTTGTCACTTGTCGTTTGTCACTTGTCGGAAGGGGGCACGGATGATCGTTGTCGAAAAACGCGACGGCAGCCAGGAGGCGTTTGATCCCCTCAAACTCTCCGCCGCGTTTTGGCGGGCGCTGTCACCGGTCGGCGAGCCGCACGAACGGGCCTGTTACCTCGCCGATGCCGTGGCGTTTTACCTCTCCACGCAACGGGGCGCCCCTGTTTCCAGCGGGGGGATTTTCGAAATGGGCATCACCGTGCTCACCCACGCGGGATTGCATCGCTCGGCGAGCCTGTTCTCAGGGTATCGCATCCGGCGAGGCGCGAGGCGGAAACGGCTGCAAATCCGCCACGAGCGGGACCTGCTCACACAGTGGGACAAATCCTGGCTGGTGGAATTGACGCGGCAGGCGTGGTGTGTGCGCCCGACGACGGCCCGGATCATCGCCGGCCTGGTGGAGCACGACCTGCTGGCCATGGACGACCCCAACGCGCCCATCGCCTTCGCGCGCCGCGAACTGCCCCGAACCTACATCCTCGACCAACTCACCACCCGCATCTCCGAACTGGGCCTGGCCGACACGGTGCCGGTGTAGTCAAACGTTCTCCCACTGGCCGCTCTTGGAGGAGCGCAACTCCGCTTCGACGATTTTGAGCGATTTGGCGACGTCGTCCGGTGGCAGGCGGTCGTTGGGTTTGTTGTTGAGGATGCAGTTCACGAAATAGTCCATCTCGATGAAATAGCCGTCGCCGGCGGGCACGGACTGGAAACGGGATTTTTCCGCGTCCTTTTCGAAGATCGTCAAGCCGGGTTTGTCGCTCAGGCCGTATACCACCGTCGCCCGATCGAAACCGAGCGTGAAGCCCATCTCAAAGTTGCACGGGCCCGTCACCCAGAACGCGTGCGTCTGCACCAGCGGCGCGCCATAGCCGCGATACTGCGTGAGAATCTCGTTGGCCCCTCCGCCGTCCCACACCGCCTGCGACGACACCGACGAGGGCATGCCCAGCCACCAATGGATCACATCCACGTCGTGAATGTGCAAATCCACCGCCGCCAAGCCCGACAGCTCGGCCCGGTTGAACCAGTTTTCCCACGCCCATCCGGGGAACCCGCCGCCGCGATAGCTCTTCACCGACCGCAACGCGCCGAACCGCCGGTCGTCGATCATCGCCTTGGCTTCGATATACTCCGGGAAAAACCGCAGCACGTGCCCGATCTGGAGAATTTTACCGCACCGTTTGGCCGTCGCCGCCATGCGGGCCGCGTCGGCGGAGTTCAGCGCCATCGGTTTTTCGCAGAACGCATGCTTACCCGCCTCCAGGGCCGCGATGGACATTTCCGCGTGCAGAAACGTCGGGGTGGCGATGGCGACGGCCTGGATGTCGGTTTTGAGCAGCTCGCGGTAGTCGGTGAATTTCGCGATCGTGCTGAGGTCGAAATTCTCGCTTTTCTGCTGTTCCAGGTTGGTAGCTGTGTCCGCCCAGTCGCCCGTCAGCCGCTCGGGACGAATATCGCAAATCCCCGTGATGCGAACGCCCGGCAGCTTCATCAGATTTTTGAAATGCAACGTCCCCAGCCCGCCCATGCCAATCACGCCAATGTTCATGCGTCACCTCGGTTAAATGTGTGCGTGTGTCTTACCAGAAGGCATCGTCCCGGTCAACGGGAAGCTGTTTCCGTGCAGGGCAAACGCATGTACGTAACACAAGTGGCGTGACAGGCCGCAAGGGCCCTGCCATTTTGCGTTGTAGAATGTGGTAAAAGCGAAACGGTCGGCCCCTGGCGATGTTTTACAACGCAAAATGGCAGGGCCCTTGCGGCCTGTCACGCCACTTGTGAAGGTCTGCGAACGAACAGGCAATCGCATGCGTTTGCCCTGTATTTCCGTGAACGGGGTGGTTGTTTGGAAAGCGTCGCGATACAGTATGCGTCATGTGTCGGGTCGGATGCATGTTGTTCCTCCTTACTATCATCGCTGCCGGCGGATGTCGTCGGGCGGCGGAACACGATGCGCCGTCGGACGCATCGTCATCCAACACCACGCCAACCGCCCGCGAAGCCTGGCCGATGGACGCGGAAACGCAACCGTCCCATGCCGTCGCGCACGCCGACGCACCGCCCGCCGGCGCGTGGACGCCCGACTGGTCAACGCGGCGGCGTGAAGCCGTCGAGGGGCTGGAAGCGCGGGCCCACGCAATGGAGGCGGCCGTTCTCGAAGTCGCCCGTGATCCCGAGGTGTTGATCCAGGCGGCGGACCGCGCGCTGGCGGCGGGACGGGCCGAACAGGCCGCCGAATTATTCGCGCGCGCCGCCACGCTTGATCCCGCCAATCCCGACGCCCGCATGGGACAGGCGATGGCCCTGGTCTCCATCGACCGATACGACCAGGCCTTGCCGGTGTATGAGTCCCTGCTCGAACAACTCCCCGCCGACGAGGCCATTCGCTTTAATTACGCCGTGGCGCTATCGCGGTGCGGTTGTCCTGAACAAGCTCGCAAGCAGTACGAAGCCCTTCTCGATGCCGATGCGAACAACCTCCGCGCGCGGCTGAACCTGGCCTCGCTGCTGCACGCCCGAAACCACCTCAACGAGGCCAGCCGACACTACCGCGCGCTGCTGGATGACGTGAACCGGTTGGGCCCCACCGACGCGGCCGCCGTCTGGGCGAACTATGGCCAGTTGCTGCTGGACCTGCGGAACGACGAGGAGGCGATGCGGGCCTTCGCGGAGTCCGCCAAGGCCCAGCCCGACGACGCCGTTGCCTGGTTGAATCTGGCCCAGGTCGCGCGGATCGTCGGACGGTACGGCACAGCCGTGGCGGCGTGCAAACGGGCCGTCACCCTCGAACCCCAAGACCCCGCTATCTGGGAACGGTTGGGCGAACTTTACCGCGAGCTCCACCACGCCACCGGAGACGAATCCCATCTCAAACAGGCCCTCGAATGCGAGGAGGCCGCCAAGCGACGACAAACGCAGGCCAGCGACAAGTAACCCGCGACAAGCAAGAGCAGGCACCGCCGATTTTCTTCCGCGTTTTCGCATCGTGCGATCGTTTTAAACGACAACATTTTCCTTCTCTTGTCGCTGGTCACTTGTCGCTTGTCGCTGGTCTGCCGTCATGCTACGCTACCGGCGTTGCCCAACACAAAGGACGCCCATGACCAAGCGTGAACGTTTTCTTGTCGCGACGCGGAATCTCGTGCCCGATCGCGTGCCGGTCGCCCCGGACATGTCCAACTACATCCCGTGCAAACGAACGGGGCTGCCGTTCTGGGACGTCTACTTCTTTGGCCACGTGCCGCTGTGGAAGGCCTATCTCAACGCGGTCGACTACTACGGCGCCGAAGGATGGGCCGCCAGCACGATGGGCCTGCCGGTGACGTGCGGCAACAATCCCGTCGAGGTGGACTCGCACTACACGTTCGACACTTCCCGCGACGCGATGGTCCAGCACGTCCGCATCCGCACGCCCGACGGCGACATGACGGCCACCAACGTCTGCGCGCGGTTCGACCCGCCAAGCCCCGTCGAGAAGCCCGTCAAGGATATCGCCAAGGACCTCAAGAAACTCAAGTGGCTCTTCCCGATGCCCACAGGCCTGGACATGCAGACCGTCGAGGAGTGCCGCGCCGAGTGCCACCGCCGCGACCACGGGTATGGATTTTCCATCAGCTATCCCGGTTTCCACATGTGGTCGAGTTTCGCCCAGGGCGGTGTGGAGCCGCTGGCGTACGCCTTCATGGACACGCCCGAGCTACTGGACCAATGGATGGAAATGGACATCGAGCGGGGCCTGAAGGTCATGGAATTCGCCGTCGCCGCCAAACCGGACTATATCACGTTCGGCGGGTCGGGAACGATCACGCTGGCCTCACCGGATCTCGCCCGCCGCTACGCGATCCCCGCGTTGGCGAAATTTTCCGCCATAGCGAAAAAGGCCGGCATTCCCACCAACCTGCACTCGTGCGGAAAAAGTCGCAGCCTCGTGGACCTGCTCGCCGACGAAACCGATATCGACTGCATCAACCCACTCGAAATCGCCCCGATGGGCGACATCGACCTGGCCGAAACCAAAGCAGCCCGAGGCCGCGATATCGCCCTCATGGGCAACCTGCACACCACCGACGTGATGCTCCGCGGAACGCCCGCGCTGGTGAAACAAAAGGCCCTCGAAGCGATGCGCGACGCGGGGACCGGCGGCGGATTCATCCTCTCCACCGGCGACCAGTGCGGCCGCGACACGCCCGAGGAAAACCTTTTCACCCTCGTGGAAACCGCCAAACAGTACGGCACCTATGACAAAACCGGCCGCCTGCCGGCGGTGGAGGAGTATTTCAAGTAATCTTCGCCTTGACCCGTTTGAGCCGCGCGAGTTCGAACATCATCATCGCCACCAGCAGCAACGGGTACAAGTAGATGTACCGCGACGTGATGATGGCACGGCCGAGCCGGAAGAACCAGTCGTACGTGAAAAACTCCGCCGCGACGGCATCTTTGGTGTGATTCGCGGTGGCGACGACGCCCCACGCGTATTGGCCGCCCATCGCCAGCACGCTCGCGGACGCGCTGTGCCAGCCCAACGCGCAAAGGCCGGCCGCTTTCCACCCGATCGCCACCATGCCCATCGCCCAGATTCCCACGCCCATTGCGCCCCAGGGCAGCGCGCCCATCGCCAAACCGCCCACGGTCAGCAGGCCGACGGCGACGCCACCGCAACTGATCGCGCCAACGGCCACACCGCCAAACGCGAACAGCACGCCGTACGCCACGCCGCCCATGGCGATCCACCCCTTGGCCACGCTGTACCCGCCGTCGGGCGACTTCGTCCAGTTTACGTGAATCAACGGCAAGCCCAGGAGCGTCCATCGCGACTTGTACTCCTTGTTCGCTTCGTTCCACCGGGAACAAAACTCCCGCGTCTTCGCCAACGCCAGCGGATCGTCGGAGAAGGCGGCCGCCCGTAACAGCCGCCGTTCTCGTTGATATCGGAGAACCCGCATCGCAATCCAGGCCACACATAACAAGAAAAGACCGGCGATTGGAAGCCCCCATATCGGGTCCGTCGGCCTGGCCCAGGCGGTCAAGAGGATGACGCCAAACAGGAGCACGTCGAAGCTGGCGACCACCAGTATTATGATCTTCCAAAACGACCGCCGGACGAATCGCCGTTCCGCGTCCGTCGCCGTGGAGGCCGTCGTCATCTTGTATCCGTAGAACACGCCGAATATGCCGGCAAAGGCGCTCACGAAAAATCCAAGCCACGCCACCCATCCAGCCGCGGCGACGGTCTTGGCGACGGCGGCCCCTTTCGCCGTCGCGTCCGCCGTACCGATCGTGGCGGCTGTGGCGGAAAACGTGATTGCCGTGGTGGAGATCGCCAGACCCGGCAAGGCGGCCAGGACGGCGAGGGTGAAGACCTTGGTCGGTCCCGTGCTCCGCAGGCCTTGATGAACGATGTGTTCCAGCCGCTTGGCAAGCATGGCCCGGCCTCGGGATAACCGCTGCCGGGCGGCGTCCTCGGACAACTCCAGCGCCTCCGCCACCGCGGCGACCGATTCCTCGTGACGGTAAAACAACACCAGCGGTTCGCGATACTCCGCGGGCAGCCGCTCCAGAGCCCCCCAGAGCAGCGCCCCCTCCTCGCGACGACTGGCCTCATCCGGCGGCGACGGTTCGTCCGACACGGCCGCCTCGTCGAACGACCCGTCATCGCCCATCGCCGCGCGGCCCCGGCGACGCTGCTCCCCGGCCAGCAGATTCCGCGCGATCCCGCACAACCACGCCCGCAGCCGACCGGCCTCCCGGAGATCGCCAAGATGTTTCCATGCCTGAAGAAACGTCTCCTGGGCAACGTCCTCGCTCTGATGCACGTCACCGCACCCGGAGTAGGTCAGCGCACAAATGAGCGACTGATACCGCGCCACCACCACCCCAAACGCGGCCTGATCGCCACCGCGACACAACGCCACCAACTGCTCATCCGACACGGACGGATCGTTGTATGGTTCTTCTCGATGGATTGCCATAATATCCATACGTCGCCGTGACGGAGTAAAATGTGACAACAAACTGCCGTCACACCACTTTTCGCAGGTAGCCCCTGGCAGCGGTGAACCATCCGCTGCCCCAGGTATGTTGTCCGTGGAGAAGCAGGGTGGCCAAGGCCAGGGGGGTCAGGTCTCCGTAGCGATGTTGGATGAATTCGATGACACTGGTGGCGTCGCTTCGGACGGCGGCCAGGTCGGTGTGTTCGTGGGCGTCGTGGGCGGTGGACCATCGAGCGCGGATATCGCTCGCCACGGCGGCCGCTCGCATCCAGAAGACCAGTTCCGGCTGCACGATCTTGCGGTCGCGCACCAAGCCCAGGCAGAGCGGTGAGAGCAGGTCCGCCCGTTGCAGGCCAAGCTCCTGTTCGATTTCGTCGAGGACGGCCTGGAACGGTTCGGCGGGTCGGCCATCGGGCGACAGTTCGAGCATGCCGCCGACCGGGTGCAGCCGTCCGGCGTGGAAGGCGACCTGGTCGCTTCGCAGCCCCAGCAGGATGTAGTTGTCGGCGGTGAGAATGGCGGCGCTGACGCCCAGCGGGTCGCTCAGCACGTCGCCACCGTGGGTGTACCGCAGCACGGCGTTGTGCAGATTCGTCCCGAGAAATTCGCGATAGGTGGTCCGGCCCAGCGTCAGTTCCAGCCGATGCGGCAGCGGTTCGTAACAGACCAGCCGGGCCAGCGTGCCGTTGAACAGCCGCCGTCCCGCCGCCTCGGCCGCCAGCGTTTGCTCCTGCCAGGTGCGTTCGATGGCTTGCTCGATCTTCGGGTTGGACTCCCGCGCCTGCGGGCTCGCAAGCAGCACCACTTCCCCCGGCGCATACCGCCCCACGACGTCCAGAAAGAACGTCCCGCAGTCGCAACTGTTGTTGTTGCCTTGCGTGTGAGGCATCGTCGCTCCAGCAGGCTGTAGGCTATGGGCTGTGGGCTGTAGGCGCAGGCTTATGAATGTGTAGGCCTACTCATTCATAAGCCTCTCCCTACAGCCCATAGCCTACAGCCTATTCTCTCAACCACTTCGCCAATTGCGGCGCGAAGTACGTGATGATCAGGTCCGCTCCGGCGCGGGCGATGGCGGCGGTCACTTCCATCGCGGCCGCTTTTTCGTCCAGCCAACCCAGCCGGGCGGCCGCCTTGATCGCGCTGTATTCTCCGCTGACATGATAACCCGCCAGCGGCAGGTCAAATCGCCGGCGAATCTCCGCGAGCACGTCCAGGTACATCGCAGCCGGCTTGACCATCAAAATATCCGCGCCCTGCTCGACGTCCTGCCTGGCCTCGGCCACCGCCTGACGCGGGGAGAGCGGGTCCATCTGATACGTCCGCCGGTCGCCTGAGGCGGGCGCGCTGCCGGCGGCCTCACGAAAAGGCCCGTACAGGCTCGACGCGAATTTCACCGCGTACGACATCACCGCCGTACCCGCGAACCCCGCGGTATCCAGGCCCGCCCGAATCGCCGCCACCTGTCCGTCCATCATGGCCGAGGGCGCGACCACGTCCGCGCCCGCCCGCGCATGCGAGACCGCCACGCGCGACAACAGCGGAAGCGTGGCATCGTTGTCCACGCCGCGCTGCGTCAACACGCCGCAATGACCGTGATCGGTGTGCTCGCAGAGGCAGACGTCGGTCATCACGATCATCGCGGGACGCTGCCGCTTGATCCGCCGCGTCAATTCCTGCACCGCGCCCGCGTCGTCCCACGCGGAACTGCCCTGGGCGTCCTTGTGGTCCGGCACGCCGAACAACAGCACCGCCTTTAACCCCGCGTCCGACCACGCCGCCACCGTCTCCAAGGCCACGTCAACCGACTGCCGTTCGATGCCCGGCATCGAGGCGATCTCCCGGCGCACGCCCGATCCGCCACACACAAACAACGGCGAGACCAACTGCCGACGATCCACGCGAACCGTCGTGAGCATCTCCCGCAACGTTGCCGACGCCCGCAACCGCCGCAACCGACTTGTCGGAAACTCCACCATCACCGCCACCTTACTCCATCGCCTTGCTCTACTCAGTATACCGTGAACAGTAAACAATAAAAGTGGCAATCGTTACATGGATTGGATCGTTGTGACAAGCGAACGTCTCGCTTTGCACAAATTCCTGCAGCGCAAAGAGGCAAGCCCGATTTACAT
>Ga0123353_10009591_pt1 | contig 13389 bp, 4 predicted proteins | sample TergutLab28metaG_3_FD_92763 | JGI IMG/M metagenome (GOLD analysis project Ga0123353, IMG submission 92763) | Labiotermes labralis P3 segment gut microbial communities from Petit-Saut dam, French Guiana - Lab288 P3 | ecosystem: Host-associated > Arthropoda: Insects > Digestive system > Gut ... | reverse complement strand
TCTTATGGAGGAGCTGCGCAAAAACGACAAAAGCCTCGAATCGCTTTTTGACGTGACGCTGTCCTATCAAAACGCGAGCCTCGTTAAGAAAACGGACAGGTTCTCTTACGAAGTGCGCTGGCATTCGTCAATGTCGCAGGTCAATAACTTAGACGTTCACGTCAACGACCGAGAGGGGAACGGCATTTTTGTCTGGGATTGCGATTACCTAAAATCGCTTTTCGGGCGCAGGGACATTAAGGAAATTTCCGACCAAGTCCATTGCTTGATTGCCGACGCTATAAAAGACCCTTACAAAAAGGTCAAAGAACTTTGCGGCATTCCGCCCGAGCAGGAAAAAAAGCTGATAGGCTTGCTAAAAGGCATCGAGCCGCCGCCGCCGCGGGCTTTGACTTTAGCGCGGCTGTTTGAGCGGCGCGTTGCGGAATCGCCCGACTCCGTCGCGCTGGTTTCCGGTTCGGCGTACCTTACGGCAAGGGAGCTTGACATACGCGCCAACGGCATTGCGCACCGTCTTAAAAAATCGGGAGTAGGGAACGAAAGCATAGTTATAGTTATGACTAAGCGTTCGCCCGTTCTTTTTGCCGCTCTGCTCGGCGTACTGAAAGCGGGCGCGGCTTTTTTACCGCTCGACCCCGGCACACCGATCGACCGCGCTAAGTTTACCGCCGAAAAAAGCGGGGCTGCCGCAGTAATTGCCGGAAAGGAATACCGGAGGTATTTCGACGGTGTGAAAACTTTCTTTTCGGAGGAGGAAATCGCGGCTATTCCGGCGGCGGAGCTGCCGCCGGAAACTGAATGCTCTCTATCCTCGTTGGCGTATATAATTTTCACCTCGGGGACGACCGGCGTCCCGAAGGGCGTAATGATAGAAAATCATACGATTTGCGGCTTTATCGAAAAATTAGGCCGCGTGATGGATTTTTCGCCGGGCATGAACACGCTCTGCGCCGCCTCGATAGCCTTCGATATTTTTATTATGGAGTCTTTTCCGCCGCTGATGCACGGGGGGACGGTAGTTTTGGCGGGCGACGGCGATATGAGAATCCCCGAAAACCTTTCGCGGCTCATTAAAGAGCATAACGTCAACAGCCTAATGTTTATGCCGTCCCGGATGCAACTTCTGCTTGCCGGAGGGCTCGGCGACAGCCTGAAAGGTATCAAACAAATCATGCTGGGCGGCGAGGCGCTTACAGAAAACCTCACAAAAAAGCTGCGTGCGTATACCGGCGCTGAAATATTTAATTTTTACGGCCCGACGGAGGCAACAATAGCGGCTACATACAAAAAAATTGACGGCGTTTCCAAAATTACGATAGGGCGGCCGATGCGGGGCGTACAGGCGTACATTCTCGCCCCCGACGGCTCGCTCGCCGTCCGCGGTACGGGCGGCGAATTGGCGATTACGGGAGACTGCCTCGCGCGCGGCTATATCGGCGATGAGGAAAAAACCGCCGCCGTTTTCGTCCCCGACCCGTTTAACCCAAACAAAAAGGTTTATTTGACGGGCGACCTTGTGCGCCTTACCGACAACAGCGAAATAGATTATATAGGCCGTCGCGACAATCAGGTAAAAATCAGAGGGTACCGCATAGAGCTCGACGGAATCAAAGCAAGGATTGCCGCGATACCCGGCATTTCGGACTGTGCGGTCGCCGCGCTTGACGACGAGGCAAGAGGAAAATATTTATGCGCCTACATTTGCGGCGAAAAAATACCCCCGCATCAGGAAATCCGCGCCGCGCTTTCGCGAACGCTTCCGCATTATATGATTCCTTCGTACTTTGTGGAACTTCCCGCGCTTCCGGTAACTCAAGGGGGCAAGCTCGATGTAAAAGCTCTCCCCATGCCTACGGCAAACGGAAACGCAAGCAGCGCGCAGGAGTCCTTTTTTACTCGGACGGAATACCTGCTCGCGGGCATTTGGGAGCAAATACTTAAAACGCGCCCGGCAAGGCGCGAGGACAACTTTTTTGAGCTGGGCGGCGACTCGATGAGCATCATAACCGTCGCTTCGACCGTTACGCGCGATTTCGGCGCGGACATTCCGCTTAACAGGGTGTATGAAAACCCGACGCTCTCGGGGTACGCCGCGCTTATAGATTCCGTGTCGCCCGAGAATTACCGCTCCGTGACGCGCGTACGGTATATGCCCGACTATCCCGTATCGAGCGCGCAGCGCAGAATGTATATGCTTATAAGCCTCGAGGGGCCCTCGATTGCTTATAATATGCCGGGGGCATTTAGGATAAAGGGCAAATTCGACAAGCGGCGTTTCGAATGGGCATTTAAGGAAGTTATTAAAATTAACGGGTCTTTGCGGACAGGGTTTTTTATGAAAAACGGCGTCTTGCGGCAAAAAATCCACACTAACGTGAATTTTGCGGTGGGGACGCACGAGTGCGGCGAGGCAGAGTTAAAGGGATTGCTGAAAAGTTTTGTCCGGCCGTTTGATATTTCCCGCCCGCCGCTTGCCCGCGCCGAATGCATCAAGCTAGGAAAAAACGACCACGCGGTATTTGTCGACATGCACCACATAATAGCGGACGGCATATCGGCGGAATTGCTGTTTAATCAGATTTCTAAGCTGTACTCGGGCGAGGAAGTAACGCCCTGCGGGCTGCGCTACGCCGACTATTCCGTTTGGCAAAAAGATTATTTGGCGTCCGACGAGGTAAAAAGGCAGCGGGATTATTGGCTTAACAGTTTATCGGGCGAGCTGCCGCAGCTTGAGCTGCGCACCGATTACCCGCGAAAAACGCGGCAGAGCTTTACCGGCAAGCGCGAGGAATTTGCTTTTTCGCAGGAACTGCGCGAAGGAATCCAAAATTATGCGGCGTCAAGGGGCGTTACCGTTCATACGGTTATGCTGGGCGCGTTTTATATACTGCTGTCCCGCTATTCGGGAGGCGAGGATATTATCGTAGGCATTCCCACCGCCGGCAGGAGCAGGACGGAGTTTCAAGATATTGCGGGGATGTTCGTCAACACCCTTGCCCTCCGCGCGCGCCCCGAAGCGGCTAAGCGGTGCGCGGATTTCATATCCGAAATAGGCAAATCCGTTGTAGGCGGGATGATTAATCAGGATTACCCCTTCGAAATGCTGGTTTCCGACCTAAAAATCCCGCGCGACCTTGCCCGAAACCCGCTGTTCGACGTATTTTTTGCCTACGGCACGGCGGCGCCGAGCCTCAAAATCAAGTTTGCCGAGGTAAAAGAAATAACCGTCGGCGGGAGTACTTCTAAATTTGACATAACCTTTGATATTCAAGATGCGCCGGACGGGCTTCGTTGGAATATTGAATATTCCGACAGCTTGTATTCGGCGGATACAATCGCCGGTATGGCGGGGCATTACCTTAACATACTGCGCTCAATCACGGGCGGCGGCGATAAAAATTTATGCGAGTTAGATATGCTCGCGCCCGACGATAAAGAACAGCTTATAAACCGTATGCGCGGGATTTTTAGGAAACTGCCCGAGGGCTCGTCGTTTGAAAGCGTTTTGTTAAAAAACGCAAAAGAGAACCCCTACGGCACTGCGGTTGTTTTCGGCTATAGGAAGGTAAGTTTTAGTGATTTTACCTCTAAAGCCGTGAGGTTTGCGGGGCTGTTAAAAAGCAAGGGCGTAGGCGCGGGTTCGGTGGTTGCCGTGTCCTTGCCGCGCTCCCTCGAAATGGCGGCCGCCGTCGTAGGCGTGCTGCTGCCGGGCGGCGCGTACCTGCCCGTAGACCCCGAATACCCGCCCGACCGCATAGCGTATATGCTTGAGGACAGCGGCGCGGCATTGGCAATTTCCGACCGCGGGCTGCCGATAGAAACTATAACGCCAGAGCAAGCGTTTGATGACAGCTTGCCGGAAGATATTTCCGCGCCTATTCCCGCGGATAATTCGCCCGCTTACCTAATCTATACTTCCGGCTCCACGGGCAAGCCCAAGGGAGTTTGCGTCACCCGCGCAAACCTGCTTAACTATTGCGAGGCCTGCGGGGAGCATAATATTTTCAAATCCGGCAGTATATCCGTATCCGTAACGACAATATCGTTCGATATATTCGTGCTGGAATTTTTGGTTTCGCTGTATTTCGGCGCGGGCGCGGCGATAGCGGACAGCGAGCAGCAGCGCGTCCCCGCACTGCTTGCAGAATTTATGAAAGCCTGCAAGGCGGACTTCATCCAGTTTACACCCTCGCGCCTCTTGCTGATGTTAGAGGACGCCGCTTTCCGTTCCGCGCTCGGCGGTATCAAGACCCTCGTTTGCGGCGGCGAGGCGATGACCGAGGAACTCTTAGCTAGAATCCAGAGCCTTACCCGCGCACGTATAATTAACTTTTACGGGCCGACCGAAACCACGGTTTATTCAACGCTGAAAGATCTCACAAATTCCCGCAAGGTGACAATCGGTAAGCCCGTGCTTAATACGGGTTTGTATATTTTGGACAAAGCCGGAAACCTCGTCCCCGAGGGCGTGATAGGCGAGCTTTATATAGGCGGAGACGGCGTGGCGGCGGGCTACCATAACAGGCCGGAACTTACCGCCGAACGCTTTTTGCCCGACCCTTTTAGGGGAGAGGGCAGAATGTACCGCACGGGAGATTTGGCGCACCTGCTTCCTAACGACGAAATAGTGTGCTTAGGGAGAGCGGACGACCAGATTAAATTCGGAGGCCACAGAATTGAGCCCGGCGAAATCGAAAAGGCGATATTTACAATCCCCGAAGTTACCAAGGCGATCGTGGTCGTAAAAAGAGTGTCGGGCGCGGACAAGCTGTGCGCGTATTACATTTCGTCCGCAGAAATCAAGGCCGACGACATCCGCGTACAGCTCAAAAAAACGCTGTCCTCATATATGATTCCGTCGTATTTTGTGCGGATTGAAAGAATGCCCATGACCCCCAGCGGAAAAGTAGACCGACGTGCTTTGCCTCCGATTTACATCGTCACCGAGGAGCGGAGACAGGAAGCCGAAATTCCGATGACGGAAATTGAGCGCGCCGTCGCCAAAATATGGACTAAAGTTCTCGGCGTAAAAAGCCTCGCGCCCGACGACGACTTCTTTTTTTTGGGCGGGGATTCTGCGGCGGTAATAAGGGCGCAAATCGAGCTTATGAAGCTGGGCATGCAGATAAAAACGCAGGATTTTTACGAAAACCCAACCGTGCGCGGCCTGTGCGCTTATATTGCCGCGGGCAAAAGCGCCCCCCCCGCGCCGCCGCCTGTAAATTACCCCGCGAAAATCCCGCCGCAGACTTTCGGCAGTTTTCCGCTCAAAAGGGTTCTGCTGGCTGGCGCGACGGGCTATCTCGGGGCGCACGTTCTTAAAGAGCTTATCGGCCTCGGCGCGGAGGTTGCCTGCATAGTAAGAGGCAGAAGCGAAACGGAGGCCCGCGAGCGGCTTAAAAAGACGCTTGCTTTCTATTTCGGAAGCGAAGCGGAAGAGATTATGAGGCGCGTTACCATAATAGGCGGCGATTTATCGGCGGAGACAGAGGCGCCGGACTTTGTTTTCGACACGGCGATAAATTGCGCCGCCGAAACAAGGCATTTCGGAGACGAAAAGCTATTTTTTTCTGCGAACGTTGCGAGCGTCGCCAATCTGATTAAGCTCTGCAAGGCTAACAACGCGGCCCTGTGCCATATTTCCACGACGAGCGTCGCCGGAAGCGCGGCGCAAGCAGGAAAGAATACTTTTACGGAGGAGGATTTCGACATCGGGCAGAACTACGGGGACAACCCCTATGTTAAAAGCAAATTCTTAGCCGAAGCCCTCATATTCGAGGAGGTTTTGTGCGGCTTAAAAGCTAAGATTATGCGCGTCGGGAACCTTATGCCGAGGTATTCGGACGGGGTTTTCCAAATTAACCCAGAGAAAAACGCTTTCTTTAACCGCTTGCGCGCGCTTAAACTTTTGGGCGCGGCGCCCCAAAGCCTTATCGGGCAGGGCGCGGAATTCACCCCCGTAGATTTGTGCGCCCGCGCCGTTATCCTGCTCGCAGGGAGCGACGGCGGATTTATGTACCATATATTCAACCCGAATGAAGCCGCGGGGACGGACGTTATCGGCGCGCTTAACGCTTCGGGGAGTCCCATTGAGGAGCTTTCCGATACAGCTTTCGGCGAAAAGGTTATCGAAACCGTAAGGTCCGGCAGCGCGCAGGATTTGGGCGGCATTATCGAGGACCTTGCGCAGCCCGCAGTACGCGGGGCGGCGGTAGAAATTACCTGCTCTAAAACCGTCGCCGCGCTGAAAAAAGCAGGCTTTGAATGGAACAAACCGGATAGGGAATACCTTATGCGGGCATTGGATAAAGTTTAGAATGGAAAATGGAAAACATCCGCTTTCCAATCATATAAAGGAGGAATATAACAAAAATGGACCCACTGTATGACATATCGTTTTATATAGCGCATGTGTCGCTGGTAATGCTGCTTGTATTGGGCGTAATTGTTGTCAGATTTAGGACAAGAACTAATTTCAATAAGCAGTTCGTTATCTTTCTGGCCGAGCTGTTTATTTGGACGGCCTGCGTCATCGCCGTAAATTACGGCAGAATTGCCGGAAACAACGCGCTTGCAGAAGGCAACGGGCAGCTGGCGGAAATAAGCGGCAATGTTGTAAGGGTTTTTGAATACCTTACCTACATCGGCATTGCCTTTATCGCGGCGACAACCCTTACGATAGGCATATCCTTTAACGGCCAACTGAAAAATAGGAAGTGGGTTCAATATCTGTTATATATTGTGCCGTTCATAACCCAAATCGTGCTTTGGACGGAATTTTTAGGGCTTCATAACGCTTTTTATGCCAGTTTCGACCCATTGAGCGCGGAGCCGCCCGTAGGAGGCTGGTATTCTTACGTTCATATTGGGTATTCGTATCTTTGCTTGATAGCCGGTATGATATTCTTTGTCCGCTTTGCCCTAAACAGCCGCGGGGATTCGCGCTGGCAGGCCGTAATAATGTGCGGCGGCTCGGTAATGCCTATAGTCGTGAATGTCCTTTATGTTCTGAAACTCGTCAATTTCTTTGCTACGCCGATTGCCTTTTTGGTGACCAGCTTAACCTATATCGTCGGCATATTCCGTTTTAATCTGCTGCGCGTCAACCCGATAGCTTTGCGAACCGTAATCGATAAGATTTCCGACCTGTACGTCGTCATTGACGGGGAGATGCGGATTATGGATTACAACGAGCCTTTTTATATTGCGTTCAAGCCGTATTTCAAGATAAAAAAGAACGCCGACGCGCGCGAGGCGATAGGCGGTAACGTGGCGGGAATGACGCCGGAGAAATTTGCCGGGATAGTAAACGACTGCCGCGAAACAAACGCCGTATTCGGTATGGAGTTTAAGCTAATTACCGATGAGGGCGTCAAATTTTATATGGTGGAGTTTACGCCGCTTACTATAGACAAGGTTTATTGCGGGTGCATATTGCTGCTTAGAGATGTTACGCAGGCAAAGACCGACATGGAGGAGATACGCCGCAACCAATCGATGCTGGTCGAGCGCGAGCGCCTCGCCTCGCTCGGCAACCTCATGGGCGGCATCGCGCACAACCTCAAAACGCCGATAGTGACGATTTCGGGCAGGTTAGAAAGCCTCCGCGCGCTTATCGACGAATACGAGGAATCCGTCGGGAACGCGGAAGTAACCAAGGAAGACCACTCCGAAATCGCCGGGGAGATGCGCCGCGAGACCGAAAAAATCCGCGGGCACCTTTCGTATATTTCCGACATTATTTCTGCGGTTAAGGCGCAGACCGTTAAGTATAACGCCGGGGTGGAAGTCTTTTTTACCGTCGGCGAGCTTATCAAGCGCGTCGAAATTCTTTTGCAGCACGAGCTTATGCGAAAAGGCTGCGAGCTGCTGGTAGAGCTTTTGGCCGACCCCGACTTAAGCATTTCGGGCGATATAACCTCGCTCGTACAGGTTATAGATAACATTGTGATTAACGCGATTCACGCCTACAAAGGCGCAAAGGGCGCGATAAGGCTAAAAATCCGGCGGGATAAGGACGAACTGATTATTTCGATAGCAGATAAAGCCGGCGGCATCAAAAAGGAAGTTCAGGATAAACTCTTCCGCCAGATGATTACGACCAAGGGCACCGAAGGCACCGGCCTCGGGCTTTATATATCGTTTTCGACGATTGTGGGAATGTTCAAGGGTAATATGGACTTTGTTTCTAACGAAGGCGAAGGGACAGAGTTTACAATAACTCTACCGATTAATAAAAATTGAATAGTGAATATTCAATAGCACAGCGGAGGAAAAAAGTATGAGAATCAACAAAAAAACCGCGCTTAACGCGGAGTACAAGCTGATGCTGGTTGACGACGACGAGGGTATAATCGACTCGATTTCGGCTTATCTCGAACGCAACGGCTATGACGCTTTCGGCATTACCAGCCCGTTAGAGGGCTTGGAAGAACTCAAGCGCAACAAATACGACCTGCTGATACTCGATTATTTTATGCCGCTCCTAAAAGGCGACGAATTTGTGGCGAAATTGCGCGAGTTTGACAAGGACTTATACGTTATACTGCTTACCGGACACACCGACCTCGCGCCACCTTTAGAAACTATTAAGGCTTTTGATATTCAGGCGTACTGCGAAAAAAGCCCGCGCCTCGACCAGCTGCTGCTGCTTATCGAATCCGGCATAAAATCCATTAACCAAATAAGGACGATTAACCAAAAAGCCGACGAGCTTTCGGACGCGTATTCCACCTTAAAAGCAAGCTATCTCGAAACAATCGGAGCGTTAAGGCTTGCGGTCGAAATGAAGGACGAGTATACGAGAGGGCATTCGGACAGGGTTTCGAGGTATTCAGTGCTTATCGGAGAGAAGTTCGGTCTTGACGCAGGCGAAATAGAGACCCTGCGGATAAGCGGCTTATTGCACGACATAGGCAAAATCGGCATAAGCGAAGAAATCCTGTTAAAAAAATCGCGCCTAACCGAGGATGAATTCGAGGCGATTAAGACGCACCCCAGAAAGGGCATGGTTATTTTATCCGCGGTTTCGGCTTTTTCTAAGGCGACGGAATACGTCGGCTGCCACCATGAGAGAATCGACGGGAGCGGGTATCCCCAAGGGCTCACGGGCGACAAAATCCCGCTCGGCGCAAGAATTATTTCGGTGGCAGACGCTTTCGACGCGATGGTTTCCGACCGCAATTACCGCCCGAAAAGGACTAAGGCCGACGCTCTCGAAATAATAAGGCAGGAGCGTGGCTTGCAATTCGACGCGGCCGTCGCCGACTGTTTTTTGAAAACCGCCGAGGAAGACCCCGATTCGATAGACGAGATACTGAATACATAGAGAGCGAGTAATAAATCTACATAAACCGCCCATTAATATAAGAAAAACCTCCGCTTTTTTGGGGCGGAGTTTTTCTTTTCCGTTTTATGCGGCTATTCCCTTTACTTTATAAGCGGTTTTTGATAAAATACCGGTGCTCTCAGCAATTAATTTAAGACGGAGTTAATATATGTTCTGCACAAAAAAGGTCACGGACGATTTGACATGGGTCGGAGCAAACGACAGGCGTCTGGCGATGTTCGAGGGCGTTTATTCGGTGCCCCGCGGCGTGTCTTACAACGCCTATCTTTTAAGCGACGACAAAACCGTGCTGTTTGATACGGTCGACAAGGCGGTGCTGCAAAGGTTTTTAGAAAACCTCGCGCATTCGCTTAACGGCCGAGTGCTTGATTACCTTGTAGTACAGCATATGGAGCCCGACCATTCCGCCGCGCTCCAATACATGGCGGCGCAATACCCCGATATGAAAATTGTCTGCAACGCCAAAACGCTGGCGTTTATTAAGCAATTTTTTGACATTGATATAGGTTCGCGCGCACATATAGTTAAAGAAAACGACACGCTTAACACCGGAAGGCATACCCTTAATTTCATGATGGCGCCGATGGTTCATTGGCCAGAGGTCATGGTTACTTACGATTCCGCGGATAAAATACTTTTTTCGGCGGACGCGTTCGGATGCTTCGGCGCGCTTAACGGCGCGATATTTGCGGACGAAGTGGATTTTGCTAAGGACTATATGGACGAGGCCCGACGCTACTATGCTAACATTGTGGGCAAATACGGGGCGCAGGTTGCGGCGCTTTTGAAAAAAGTTTCCGCGCTCCCAATTGATATGATTTGCCCGCTCCACGGTTTTGTATGGCGCAAGGATTTAGAAAACATCCTTTCTAAATATATGCTGTGGAGCAATTACGAGCCCGAAGAACGCGGGGTTATGATTGCGTACGCGTCGGTTTACGGCAACACCGAAAACGCGGCGGAAATCCTCGCCTGCCGATTGCGCGGCCTCGGCGTTAAGACGGCGATGTTCGACGTTTCGGTAACTTCCGCCTCGGAGATAGTTGCGGCCGCCTTTAAGTGGAGCCATTTAGCGTTCGCGTCCACGACGTATAATACCGGAATTTTTGTTACAATGGATTCGCTTTTATCCGACCTTGCCGCGCACAATATACAGAACCGTACGGCCGCCGTTATCGAAAACGGCTCGTGGGCCGCGACAAGCGGAGGCCTAATCCGCGAGAAGTTTGCCAAATGCCGCAACGTCACTTTTTTGGAAAACACAGTAAGCATAAAGTCAAGCCTCAAACACGGTCAGCTTGCCGAAATAGATTTAATAGCAAAAGCGATTGTCGATTCTTTGCAGGAATCAAAAAACTGACAGCGTAGAGGGATGCCACGAGTCTACAAATTTATTTTTATAAATTTTATGCATAAAAATTCATTTGTAAAATATATAAAATAATTTTGAAAAAATATGAAAAAACTGTTGACAAACTTTTCTTGATATTGTATTATGGTTGCAGCTTGATACCGTGGGCTAGATGTATTCTATTAGAGAGGGTTATAAAAAGACGTTTGGCGGGCTGTACGCAACACGCGTTTAGTTGGTCTTTGTACATATTGCGGGAGCTTAACCCGTAAACAAAAGAAGGGACGGAGAACCCCAACTCCGAAAAGCAAGTCATTGCAGTTTAGTTAAAAAGGGAAATATCTCAACCTAATTGTCAAGCGCAAGCGAAGCAGTCTCCAAAATTCCTCTCTAAGTTAGAGGAGTGTATGGCGGGAATGCTGTAGCGGCGGCGGGACGGGCTCTCCTCAACGGGTAAAGCTCCCCCGAAGAGAGAGATGGTAAGGTGTTTGGCTGATAAGTAATGATAAGTAAAAAAAGCGGGCTGAAAAAAGAGAACCCCAACTCCATAATAAAAGCGGGCTAGAGAACCCCAACTTTAACAAAAAAGTGGGCTGAAAACAAAGAACCCCAACTTTAGACCAAAAGTGGGCTGAAAACAGAGAACCCCAACTCCAGAAAGTACCTTGTCATAGCAAGAGTTTTGGGCGGTAATCCCGGTGTTATTGCGAGCGTAAGCAAGCAATTTCAACAAAAATCCTTTCGTTAGGAGGAGTGCAATACGGGAAGCTACTTAGCCGAAAAAGCCGCAAATGACAGTTCAAAAAGCGGGCTGAAAAAGGAGAACCCCAACTCCAGAATAAAAGAGGCACCTTAAAAAATTTAAAGGAGCTTTTTTTATAATGAAAAAGAAAATTTTTGGCATTTTGGCGGCTATCGTGCTTGCGATGGGAGTAGCTATTCCCGTAGCGTTTGCCGCCCCTAAGGTCCCGGACCCCACGCTTAATATCGGCGACAAAGTAGAAACTACAATCACTAACGCAGGCTTCCACTGCGGCACATTCGGCGGAAACGGAAGAGTTTGGGTCGAAGACTATGACAATCTTTATGAACTTGCAAAAAAGAACGGCGACAAGGGCGTTCAGGCAGAACTTATCCGCGTCACCGAAACCGAATGGCTTCTCGCGGCTATAAGCTATAAGAACGAGAAAAAAGGCATTGACGTCCGCATCGAAGTCGACCTCGAAGTCGTCGACGGAGAAATAATCACCGGCGAAAACTTAAAGTGCCCGGATTGCGGCAGCAACCTTTGGGTATCTTTCAGCAACATGAGCGGCATACCCGACGGCAAGAATATGCAGTTCACCCACTGGAATCCTCCTCCTCCCCCTCCTCCGGATGACCCCACACCTAAGGGAACGCTCACCGTTGAAAAATGGGTCGGTGGAGCAAATATCATGACTTGGCTGGTGAATGATTATACCGGAGATTGGTTTGAACTCCTCGAAAGTATGACCTTTGAATTGTATGCGGTAGCCGGTAACGGCGCGCCTTGGAGCGGAACCCCTATTGATGTAGTTATTGTCAATGGCGCAGGTCAAATTGCGTTTGGCGAGGTTGATGCCGGTTGGTATGCTATCGTCGAAAAATTTACGGCGCCCGCTTCGGATATTTTCAATATTCCCGATGCGCTGTATGTGTATGTCGGAGCAGGTATTGCGGATGCAATTATTATAGGCGGCGGCGGCGAAGGTAGCGGGCGTATCAGCGTCATCGACTTTGATTACGACGCTTTCTACACAATTGTTAACGGCTACGGCGCCGGTTATGTTTTGGGTTATCCGGGACTTAATAACTCTGGCGACATTTTCTACATAGGCGTTACTAATACAACCACCGGCGAAGAGTATGCGTCTTTCTGCGCCAATGCCGGCTCCAGAGCCTTTGCGGGCCAGAGCGGATTGGGCTGCGCAGGATATCTTGTAGCGGAGAATTTCCGTGATGACGCTGATCTTAGTGACTTCGTAAGCGCTTATAATTATATCTTAGATACTTATGGTGAAGAATTCGGCAATTTGAACGACCTTAGAGGCGTCACGCAGATAATCACATGGTATTTGCTTGAAGGCGGCATGAACCTTGACCTTATTAACTGGGCGGCTGTCGAAGCTGGCACGGCGGCAATAAAAGGCATACCTGGCGCAAAAGCTATCGTAGAAGATGTAATTGCTAATTATGAGGGTTATAAGAGCACTAACGCAAACGGAATTGTTGACGTCGTATATATGACCTGTGAACATAATCATGCGTATGCTGATTGCCAGCCGCAACTCGTTCCTATTTATGCAAAAACCACAATATTTGAAAATGCGTTGGTAAAAGCAGACGAATAGGAATATCTTAACCAAAATTTGTTGGGAATTAATAACTCCCTACATAACTGACCAAAACGGGGCGCTCAAACAGCGCCCCGTTTGTTATTCTTTATTAAAGTTCCTCTCTAAATTCTTAGAGGGGTGCCCGAAGGGCGGGGTGTTTAACAAAACAAAGGAAAAAACACCCCGCCTCGTTTCACTCGGCACCCTCTCAGATTTGAGAGGGGAACTTATATAACAAACAAGACGGGCTGACGTTATGTCAGCCCGAGTCTTTTATGAGGTCAAACACCCCGTCCGCTATCGCGTCCACTCCTCCGGGGGAGGGGAATTTT
>Ga0123353_10009590_pt1 | contig 13389 bp, 8 predicted proteins | sample TergutLab28metaG_3_FD_92763 | JGI IMG/M metagenome (GOLD analysis project Ga0123353, IMG submission 92763) | Labiotermes labralis P3 segment gut microbial communities from Petit-Saut dam, French Guiana - Lab288 P3 | ecosystem: Host-associated > Arthropoda: Insects > Digestive system > Gut ... | reverse complement strand
TTTGGTAGCAACGGTAGTTCATAAACAGTCTGTACGGAGTCAGGTGACTGTACATCAACACACACATTCTTTACAATATACAGACAGCAGTCGGGAAAGAGAAATAAAAAGATCTCAACAGCAATGAATGCCGCGTGTCAAGGAATTCTTCCGGCGTGATTTTAGGCACGCGTGCCTTAGATTCTCCAGGCTTGGGGCAGAGCTTCTAAAAAATTTCAATTCCGGACTAAATGAGACATCATTTCTCAAACTTTAATAAGTAAAAAGAATTTAAAACACTTGTATGGGAAAATGTAAACACTCATTTCTATACAGTCACTGGTATTATCATGTCTTTAATTATACAACTGAATGCACAACTGGAATGTTTTAGAGAAATGTTAAAACTTATATTAAAATGGCCTTACATGTTTCGGTTTAACAAACCACCATCAGAGAGCTTAATGTTGTGTTTGCTAAAGTTTATAATTATTAAAATAGATAGTTAAAAACGTCGTTAGGAATCAGTCCGGTCGTGTGGCTGCATATTGGGGTGTGTACAGTGAAAAGTGCAGAGTGAGATTGTTATTGGTGTGTTTAGAGTGCACAGTGAAGAGTGAGATTGTTATTGGTGTGTGTAGAGTGCACAGTGAAGAGTGAGATTGTTATTGGTGTGTGTAAAGTGCAGATTGAGATTGCTTTGGTGTGTCTACAGTGAAAAGTGAAGAGTGAGTTTGCTATTGGTGTGTGTACAGTGCAGAGTGTAGAGTGAGATTGTTATTGGGTTGTGTACAGTGCAGAGAGCATAGTGAGATTGTTATTGGTGTGTGTGCAGTGCAGAGAGAAGAGTGAGATGGTTATTCGTGTGTGTAATGTGTACAGTGCAGAGTGAGACTGTCTTTGGTGTGTGTACAGAGAAGAGTGAAGAGTGAGATGGTTATTGGATTCTTTAGAGTGCACAGTGCAGAGTGAGTTTATTATTGGTGTGTGTACAGTTCACAGTGAAGAATGAGATTTTTATTGGTGTCTTTACAGTGCACAGTGCAGAATGAGATTGGTATTGGTGTGTATACATTGCACATTGCAGAATGAGGTGGTTATTGGTGTGTGTACAGTGCACAGTGCAGAGTGAGATTGTTATTGGTGTCTACAGTGGACAGTGCAGCGTGAGATCGTTATTGTCGTATACAGTGCACAGTGCGTTTTGAGATTAGTATTGGTGTGTGTACAATGCACGGTGCGGAGTGAGATTTTTGTAGGTGTGTTTATACTGCACTATAAAAAATGAGATTTTTATTGGTTTGTGTAAAGTGCCCAGTGCAGAGTGAGAGTGTTATTGGATTTTTACAGTGCGGAGTGTAGAGTGAGACGTTATTGTTTTGTACAGTGCACAATGCGGACTGAGATTGTTATTGATGTTTGTTCTATTCACAGTTCAGAACGTGATTTTTATTGAAGGGTGTACAATGCAGGGTGCAGTTTGATATTATTATTGGTGTGTGTACAGTGCAGAGTGCAGAGTGAGATTTTTATTGGTGTGTGTACAGTGCACAATACAGGGTGAGATTTTTTTTGGTGTGTGTACAGTGCACAGTGTGGATTGGGATTGTTATTACTTTTTGTACAGTGCAGAACTCAGTTTGAAATTTTTATTGGTGTGTGTACAGTGCGCAATGTAGAATGAGATTCTTATTGGTGTGTGTACAGTGCAGAGTGTAGTGTGAAATTTTTATTTGTGTGTGTACAGAGCACTGTGCAGTGTGAGATTTTTATTTGTGTGTTTACAGTGCACAGTGCAGAATTAGATTGGGATTGGTGTGTTTACAGTGCACAGTGCAGTGTAAGATTTTTATTGGTGTGTGTGTAGTGCACTGTTCACTGTACACACACCAATCACAATCTCACTGTGCACTGTGCACTGTACACACACCAATCACAATCTCACTGTGCACTGTTCACTGTACACACACCAATCACAATCTCACTGTGCACTGTTCACTGTACACACACCAATCACAATCTCACTGTGCACTGTTCACTGTACACACACCGATATGCAGCCACACGCCCAAATTGACTCATAACAACGCTTTTAATAAACTATTTTAACAATTATAACTTTATGAAAGCACAACAATAAGATCCCTCTGTTTGGTTTGTTAAACAGAAACATGTAGGTGCATTTTAATGTAAATTTTTTTTATTTTTCTGAAAAATCTAGTTTTGAATCCTGTTATATATATAAAAGACATGATAATATTAAGATGCTCGTAAATCTTTGAATACAGTCACTCGTAATGTCTAAAGTTTAGAGGTGAGTTTGATCTAAACGTTACTTAAGCACTACTGTTACTTCAGAAAAATTACATCGCCTCTCACTTACAAATGTTTGCTGATTTATATTACTAGAGGAAATAATCCGTCTTTCTCAATGTGTTCTACGTAGCAGGTTACTATGTGTGTACTCGTATATTGTACTAGCAGAGCGCAATTTGTTTTTAATTTTAAAGCAGGCGGTACTTAACATTGACCCCTCGGTTTATAAAACGTTTATATTTTCTCTCAGCTTCCTTTCTTTATCGTGTCATTGCTTGCTGTACAGTGAGTATTATAGTACCAGATATAATCAGCGTCGTCCGGTGTCGATGTCAGAACTCTGGCTGTAATGCGATAATTAGCTAATAAAATTAGTTGATCTCAGTGGCCGCGCGGTTTACGGCATAAGTCTGAGGCCGTTCGCCTGCTAAGATTGTGGGTTCGAATCCCATCGGTGGCATGGATGTCTCTCTGTTGTGAGTGTTGTGTGTTGTCAGGTAGAGGTCTCTGGGACGAGCTGATCACTCGTTCAGAGGAGTCCTACCGACTGTGGTGCGTCGTTGTGTGTGATCTAGAAACCACTTGAATGAGGAGACCCTGGCCCACTGGTGGCTGTTGCGCCAAAAGCAAACCAAAAACTAATACAATTCAGATATTGGAACACTGGCATTTGCAGGGACTGAGTGAAGACAGGAAGACTGGAGCGTTACGTGGTGTAAATTGGTTGTTTGTTTACCAACTACCAACTGCCACCTTACCCAACGTGAAATAAAGGAAGGGCGAAGGGCTAAACTAAACAGCGGAGGAAGCCTGAAATAACAGTAGTCTATAGAGAATTTTTATGTCCATTTTTACTTGCGTTATTTAATTACGCTCTAAGTAACAAAGTTTGGTATTTTTATTGGTAGATAAATATATTGTCATAGAGAATTGGTGCAATGATACTGAGACTTGAAAACAGAAGTACTAGGAGCAAGCCCTTAATCCATACGCACTTTCAGATTATTCTGGAAAGGAAGGGGAGACTGACCCCTAGAATTTATATAATTTGTGTTTCATTCTAAAAATTTTGTGACAAATTTTGTGTCACAAGTATAACTACATGTTCCATTACTCACTCATCTTATTTAAATCACAGTGTCTAAAATTCTTGGTTTCTAATTTCATATAAGACTCCCCAAGTTTTTAAACTTATTTTTCAAAATTCTAGTATTTTTTAATGATCTTTTTCGGTTGATGTACAAATAATGTAAATTCTGATAACATCATGCCCAAAAACTCGGTGTTTCTTTAAGATTTCTATTTGGGTAGTCTGCAACCTGGCAGCCCCCACCCCTCCCACCGCCCCCTTTGAAAGCGCGCATGCCTGATGAAGTGCCACTTTGTGCACCACAGACTTCACTCGAGTTCTGATTTGTGTTTAGGTTAGTGACAAACTGCTTCATGTTTCTTTAGACAAGGAAGTTGTAGACAGAACATAATACAATAAATATGGGGAGTTACTCGCGTGCAACTAAATGGGGTTGAAATATTTGTATGAGATTTCAGAGAATCACGACGAAGAATATGCTAATTAGTTTTTGAGATATGACGCTATGTGTTTGTTAGATGTATATAGTACATGAGCATTCTGGAGGAAGTTGCTACGCGAATTTTCATAAAACATAAGCAACTAATTGATGACGATGATGATGATGATGATGATAATAATAATTATTATTATTATAACATAGTTTGTCTCAGGAATATAAGCATAAATACTCTGCAGAAAGGAGATGATGATGATGATAATAATAATAATAATAATAATTGTTACTGCCATCTAGAGACAAACAACGACTTTCTGAGCAAAATTTGATATTGCAATACCGACTCAAACACTCTTCCCAACATCCCTATTTTTGGTGATATTTTCTGCATCTCTTCCTAAATACTAGCCGTTTCCAAAGATACTGCTAACGTACTTGACGACAGCGGAACAAGAGTATTTGGTATATACTGTACAATAAGTGATGGTAAGGAAAATTCCATACTGAGGTTTAAAGAAACTTTGTAGGCCTAAATTTGTAAAAACGAGAACATTTTTATTGGCATTTTTAAACGTGAATTTTGAAGCCGTGTACATATTACATAATAAAATTTCAATTTCTGGAAATATATGGCAAAATTAGGTACCTGTGACATGTGGAAGTGATGTTGTGTTTTGCATGACTGGGTGAATTAAGAAATGTCATTGTTCGGAGGTGCAGAAAGAGAGAAACAGAGAGAGAGAGAGAGAGAGATAATTCTGGAACTGAAAGTGCAAGTCTCTTCTAGCGGTATTTCTAAATGTCAGTTGACCACAAAGAACGAATCACGAAGTTAGGGTCTTTCTGCCCACACTCAGATCTTTACATTAGTGATGAAAGTGAATGTACAGTCACTTTTTGTCTGCAATTACGCTGTATACAGCAAAAAAGTTTCTCCATAGAACATGTACGCCGTATTTGCATTTTAATTAAACGTATTTGCTTTTCTAATATGGAAGAACGTGTAGATACTTGTGTGTGTGTGTGTGTGTGTGTAGAGCAATGTCAGTTGTTTCAGTGAGCATGGCGTCGAATGTGTGATGAGTGGTGAATAATGAACTAGAAAATGTGCGAAGAAAGCCTTCCTGACTTAAGTTGAGGCACTTACTGTAAATATGCTTAGAATGACTGCTTACAGTCACTGTGTTTTCCTCTGTATATATTCGTGATAAAATTAAAGACGGTGTCAGTAGCTAAATTTGTGTAACCTCGAAATAAAAATCGGTGAGGATAAGGAAGGAAGCAATCGTGGGTTAATTTGTGATATACCAATGGTCACGTTGGGGAATGGACAGTGCACAGACATTCTAAGTGAGGATAGCCATAATGCGGTCCGAGATAGGACCTTTCAAACACGCAGGAGTGCCACTGTACGGGCCTGCACCTGTACAAGACGGAAACCCCCACTCTAAACGTCTGAACCTGTACAAGACGGAAAACCTCACTGTAAGCGTCTGAACCTGTACAAGACGGAAAACATCACTGTAAGCGTCTGAACCTGTACAAGACGGAAAACATTACTGTAAGCGTCTGAACCTGTACGAGACGGAAAACCTCACTGTAAGCGTCTGAACCTGCACAAGACGGAAAGCCTTGCTGTAAGGGTCTGCACCTGTACAAGTAGGAAAACCTCAGTGTAAGCGTCTGCAATATACAAGACGGAAAGTCTCACTGTAAGCGTCTGCACTTGTACAAGACGGAAAGCCTCATTGTAAGCGTCTACACGTGCACAAGAAGGAAAGCCTCGCCGTACGGGTATGCGCTTGTACAAGACAGAAAACCTTACTGTACGAATCTGCACCTGCACAAGACGGAAAACCTCGCTGTACTGGTATACGCATGTACAAGGCGGAAAAGCTTGATGTAATAGTCTGCACCTGTACAAGGCGGAAAACCTACAATATTGTGTTAACAACTGTACAGCAAACTGTAGCTATCTTAGAACACAAATAGACTTTGTAACGAGGTTATTTCAAGCGCTTCGTTTGTGTTTTAGTACAGCGTGAACATAAGTCAAGCAGTATAAGACTCTTCGTCTTGAAGAAGTCAGTATCGCCCTCCGAAACATCTGTAGGTAACTAAATGTCGATGCATTATGACGCCTTAGATTGTACGAATGTTCGGCTGCACAAACTTCAGCTGTTTTACTACACACATGTGTAGCTGAATTGCTGTTTTTCAGGCGAATTAAATTTGCATTTAGTTTGGTGTAATGAAAATCCAACACAGGACGCAGACAAGAATTTGCCAGAGCAGCAAATGTTTTGTGAAGATCTAAACTAAATAGAACACGACAGATCGGGAAGAAGCTTTCAGCGTCACTTTTTTCATGGCGATTGTGGCATTAGAAGCTGAAGCAGTTCTATTTCTACTGTTGGTGGGAAGTCAAAATGTGCGAAAACTTCAATTGCTTCTGCCTACAGTATGTTCATACTAGTTTCATAAAAAGTCCTAAATTAGTTTAGCGCTTCTAAGGCGGGAAAGTCAGGTGGAAGCAACAGTGACGCGATGAGCCCATGCTTACTTGTATCACAAGTAACGTATTTCGTGATTTCAGGCTTCCGCCGCAATGTAAAGTGGATCTTCCCTCCTCAAAGATGGTACGTGGCTTTTATCCTTGGTTACCGACGTTTCGGAACGTCCTATCGGGTCCCACCTTCAAAGATCAAGCAGTCCATCCTTCGACTGTTTGATCATTGAAGATGGAACGGATAGATTGTCCCGAAACGTCGATAATCAACAATAAACTCCATATAACATCCCAGAAGAACGAGGATCTCACGTAAAATGCTCCGAAATGAAATTTGGCCTTCCTACAGCAGCATTTTATCAGCTGCTTGTTTCGTATCTCTTCTGCCCGCAGTCTGACGGATCTCAGTGTTAATACCTACACTGCACCTTCATTAACTCGCTAAACGTATATCTGCTTTGTATTTGTACAGAACACGACGGCTGTGGGTGTTAATTTGTTGCGGTGTCACGAGGCGTATTGATCGAATTTACTCTAACTTTTCCATGTGCTGCCACCTAGCGTGGCGTTTTGTTATTACGAAGAACGTCCCCGACGGTATGGTCGGTACTGAAGCGTTCACCAAGCGTATCGACGTTTGAAATACGACACCGGTTGAGTAAACCTACAGCTCTAGAGGATCTCCTCTGTTCGCTAATTAGCTTAATTGCTTACTGCTGAAACTGTTTTCGATAAACACATACGAGAAGAGAGGTAAGGAGGGAAAGTGTATTGATCAGGATACTGGCTCTTTTGCCGGGGAATCAGGAAAGATTCTTAGCATGGGCAGAGATTTTATATTCTCCGAAACTTCAAGAGAGGCACTGAGGACAACCTAGCATCATATTCATGCATACTGGGGATATTTTCTACTGGGTAAAGCTGCCAGAGCGTGAAGCTTATATCTTACTTCCAAATACGGAGATGATAAGAAAGCGTGGCCCTTCACCCACGCTCTTCCTAACGCCTTTATTACGTGGGACTTCATTGAGTCCAGGGACGTTAACTTTAGGCTAAAACATGTAGCTTAAACCATACAAACTGGAAGGTAAAACTAACAGCAATTCACGCTGTCTGAATGGCTGTGACTATACGAACTTATCACGCTGCCGTCTGTGAGTCTCTCCTGCTAGAACGGATAAAAAAAAATCGATGGACTGATTTTTACTAAACTTGATACAGATGTCCTACGCCATTGGAAGTAGCAACACGTTTATGGATTCACTGTAGCATGGATTAATTCTGATGTGGTGATGAATAGAAATTTTGAGATGGGGGTGACATAGGGGCCACTTTGTCTGCATGCCAGAAATTTTATCTTGAAAAAGAAAACTTCGAAGAAGTGTGCCATTTTAGTAATATCTTCCTTCATGGGTTGAAAATTGTAATGACGGTCTTCCTGAATGTGCTGAATCACCGGCATTACGTCTGCTGGTGATATAGAATATGATACTGCGATTGGGCGAACAGACAGGTCGTGACGTCACTATGACGTTTATTTGCATGTTTTTTTTTTATCTTGACAGTTGTAATTATGGCGAAGATTGGAAACCTTGACCTTTACCTGCCGACTTTAACATAGCATCTCTATATTGGCAGAGAAAATTTCGTAAAGGAAGGAATAATTTTCGTATAATTCTTTCAATTTCAACTTTCAATGTGTGTTGTCAAAAACCGCTGTTTTATTTCACTGCTACAAGCAAGATGTGCCCCTAAAGGGGTACATCGGGGTCACAACTTTATTCCATAGATTCGTTACGGAAGCGAAGAGTTGTGGAAAGACAGTTATACCACTGCACTGAACGTAATGGCGACCGGTGTAAATCAGTCGGTACTGAGGGTTGGACGGTCCGGGGTTGGAACCCCGGTGTGTGCGAGATTTTACGCATCCGACCAGAACGTACCTGGGGCCCACCCAGCCTCCTGTAAAATGGGTACCTGGCCTTTCCCGGAGGTAAAGCGGACGGAACGGTTTTTTACACCCACACCTTGTAGCGCCGCGGTTGGGAAGAAATAGAGCTGTAACCGTACGCCCCACCTGAGTGCCTACGCAGCGTGTTGAAGGGCGAACTCTTAATTAGAACTGACGTAGCAACAGAGTGCCGTGCATCGTGCTGCCATCTGGACGTGCGATCCGAAATTGTCTCTGCAAGGTGGACATTGCAACAGCGATTCAGCCATATTCTGTTACTACTTGCAACTAGTGACTAATGTATATGTCGACAAAATATCAGTCTTTAGCCTGTGTATATATGTACATACATATCCATACACACCCATGGAGCAGAGTCCTACCTGAGAAACTAACTGGTTATCAGCTATTAAAAAATTTCCCTGCATTTTATGGAACCAGGAAGTTCATTAGCACATCCACAAGAGCCCGCCATCTGTCTCTACCCTTAGCCAGATCAGCCCAGTTTATGCTTCCACATCCCACTTATTGAGGGTTCATATTAATATTGTCCTCCTTTCTACGTCTAGGTCTTCCTAGTAGTCTCTTCCCATTAGGCCTTCCCACCAAAATCTTGTATGCACTTCTCCTGTCTTCCATACGTGCCACATGCTCAGCCCATCTGATTCTTATTGTGTGTACATGTACACACACACACACGTGTGTGTGTGTGTGTGTGTGTGTAGATAATAGGCGAATTGGTGGTCTCAGGGCCTTAATTTGGAAGCGAGGTTTGAATTTCTTGTTGCGGTGAGGATTCATAGTGAGGTTATGACAAGGAGCAATGTGGGTCTATCGACCTGCGTGCAGAGTTATCCAATTGAAAGTTGGTAATATCTACCGGACTACACGGTATCATAACCTATAAGGTCACAACATGAGCATGTTAATGATTTTTCATTAACAATTTCTACTGAGATATCAAATGCATTGATTGTTTGTATACAACAATGATTGCATTCTATTAATCGCGTGACACGTTAGACGCGAGGTTTTCAGCACCGCCGTGTGTAAAAGCTACCGTGCATGCCGTATCGCTCAGTGACCTCCACACGATACTGCTGTCGCTTGCAGTTAGCAGACATGCATCAAGCACTGAATGTGGCAGCCGGCAGAGCAGATCCACCCAACTAACACGACAGGCAGTGTAACAGGTGAACCCTGTCGTGGCAGGCTGCAGATAACAGGTGACAAGAGGGAATTGAGCCAGTGGCCACGTAGACCGCGTCGCATGTTTCTGCGACTTTCATAAATGGGATCAGATCAGGCCTGAACGTATCCCATTCTCTACATTACAAATTTTGCAGAATGGTCCTGCTGATTTTTTGAAGCAAGATGGCCCGGGGTGGGGGGGGGGGTGTTGAGCGGATAAGGAGGAGAAAAAGTGGGGAATGGGTTATTAGATTACGTTTGTTATTCCTCTTCATCCTTCTTCTCCATCTTTATTATACAAAGGCTACGTAAAGAACAAGACTGAAATAAGAGTGCTTTCCTATCAAAATCTCTCTTATTTTGTGGACCTTGACTGCTCGTCCTTATGAAAAGAATATATTAATGTGAAGAGTATGGAGCATTGCAGAAATGGCAGGGGAAGGCTGAGTTATTAGGATAAAAACGTAAATCAGTCCCGTTCGAGGCAATTAAGGTTCCCAGATTTCGTGGCAACGGCACAGGATGGTGGTACGGTTATCAGCCTTACGCACCGGCCGCTTTTACCCCCAGGAAATACTCATTCCTGTTAGAGGCTGAGTCGAATCCAGGGCCATAGTGCGATCGGAAGGATTTTATGTCAATGAAAATTCCACTGGGATCGAACCAGCGATCTTCCGATTTGTAGCACAGCACCTTAACCACTGTGCTACCGCGGTCCCACTCGGATAAAAACCCGCCTATTATGTATACCAACAATGCACAATAATTCAGTCCAACCTCGGAATAAACCCACATATTCTTCATTACAAAAAACAAACAGTACGGCTGGTAAGGTAAAAAGGTACAGTTCACCCTATAACAGGCCACAAAGGCCCAGAGGGGGAGTAGAAGTATAGCTCTACTCTTTCGTTAACCTCGGCGCTAGATGGGGTGGGTGGTCAACGCCACGCCCCGGCCGCTTTGCCCCCTGGGAAGAGCCGGTACCCATTGTGTAGGAGGCTGGGGAGCCCCAGGGCCGGTTTGGACTGGTGCGGAAAAGCTTGACCCCACCGGGATTCGATACCCGGACTGTCCAGCCCACAGCGAGTCGCTATACTGTCTGACCTACCCCCGCCCTAAACAGTAAGGCTGTATAAGGAAATTCTGTCTTCTCGCTCTGAAAGATTTGTGGAGTAAAGAAATGCATTGTGGGAAACAGGCAGGTGCTTGTAATCGTAATGTAATTAGTGCCTGTAATAATGATGGCGTTTGAAGGAATTAACTGCAGGTAGGGGACAATATTAAAATGAATCTCAAAGACATGGTGTGTGCGACTGTTGATATTTTGCGGGATTCAGTGAAAACGGTAACGACGTTTCGATCTTCACAATAGACTGGGAAAGTCACGCCTATCTCTGCGACTAATAGGTTTTCAAAAAATACCCTTCGATATTGATTTTTGATTAATGGACATTGCAGAAGAGAGGCCTATATTCGATTCGACATCTGGCTTATCTGATTTCCACTCGGTTAGGCAGCTGTGTATCAAAAAAACCTCTACGCTGCATTATGTATTCCAAAGTCTGCCAACTGCAGCCCACTCTGTTTGGTTTTAATCAAAATTTCCCTGCAGCAATTCGGTTGCTTGTATTTAAGCCAGTGTATTTGTGTGGGTTTTGTCTGCTACAAGCGGTAAAGTTTGTGCCGCATGAAATATTGCATGCATATGTTGCTTTGTTGCTAAGCAATGGAATGCAGCATCGCTCTAAGCCGACTCATTGCAATCTTCTGATAAATCGCTTTGCATTATGCTAAATGTGTGCCAGCATTTCAAATGAATGGACATTCCACATTTTTATAATTCATTGAGACCGTGTAGACCGGTACAGTGAGACAGGACCATGAACAAGGTTAATTTTTCAGTAAGATGATGATGATGATGATGATAATAATAATAAACTGCAATTTGGTTGTCACCCGGTGGCAGTGGTTATTTTACATGTATACAAAACATGAAATTGGTTACTACTAGATTTAAGTCGGGAGGGCTTCATGAGAAGCATGTAGTGGCAACTTGGAATGTTGGGAACCATCTCAGCATTTGCTTGTAGACACAAGGAAACCAAGAAAAACGTGTGTCGAGATGGCCGGTCGCAGGACCTTCCGAATACTGACTTCTAGCCAGCAGTCCGGCATATAAAGTAAAAACAGCAAACGTTGTTTAGGATAAGACACATTTCCGTTTAACAGCCACGTCAGGGTCGTAACAACACTGTACGGACGTATAAAAAGCAAAGTGCAAATATAATGGCAGTAATACAGTCGATAAAAATAAACATAGAGTGAAGAACTACAAAATGCCAGTGTGTACATTAACCAGTTCAGATGGCCAAATGGGTTTAAAAAAAATGCTACAGGTCAATTTCACTATAGAATTGGCCATGAAGTCCCAGAGGGGGAGTGCACGTACAGCGCTACTCTTTCTTCATCCTCGGCTCTAGAAGTTGGTGGGTGTTCTACGCCTCGCACCGGATGCTTTACCTTCGGAAAAAAACTCGATACCCATTGTACAGAAGGCTGGCTGGAACCCAGAGTCGTTCTGGACGGGTGCGGAAAATCTCGACCTAACCGGGATTCGATCCCAGGCCGTCCAATCCATAGCCTTGAATGGGCATACCCATCATTTTATGGATCGTGTCTTCAAACCTCGTCTGTGTGTTTATGTATATACACACACAGACGATGTATATATATATTTGTAGTTTTTAACCTCCTAGAATGTCTACAACTTTGCTGTACTCGTATTTCCTAAGGTTGTTGTTCTATGTATTGTTTTGTGTCGTTCTGTGTGTGTGTGTGTGTGTGTGTGTGTGTACTGTACTACTGCCACCGTGTGGCTACCCAATTGCTGCTAACAAATATATCATATCATACATCTGATCGTCTATAAATGCCTTACAACATTTTACCTAATTACATTTACTATCTAATGCGTTTTCCTCATAGAGGTTAGAAGTCAAAGTGCAGCCAGTTTGTGCCTTCAAAGTTTCGGTCCTACATCAGACCTATCAGCCTGCAAGGTGTCATAAAACAGACGGCTGTTCCCATGCAGGCTCCCAGTATTAACGCAGCACAAGCGCGCTAGGAGCCTCCAATTTTTATTACTGAGAGGCTTTCGATATATAAATAAAACTGGGTAGTACTGTATTACAGCTTACTGAAGCATCCTAAACTTGTACACGTTGCGAACCATAACTGTACATACAGGCGTCTTCCTGAAGATGAACCCTCGGTTTCGAAACATGTAGAAGATTAATAATTAAGATAAGATAAGGTAAAGATTAATATTAAAATATTAATTTAGAAATTGTGAATCTCGTCGGGTTATATTGTATATTTGTATTTTACAGGTTTGGTAGTATAAACGTGCTCTGTTTTCGTTTTGTGAAGACGTTACTTAAATGCAAACTGTACTTTAAAATTTCTCGGAGGTAACTTCAAAGCTCGGCTGAGCCGACTTCAGACTCTCTCTTCACTTATAACATCAGCTACATCCACAGCGTGAATCCGCCAGTGTGTTACCTGTCCTGAATACAAATATCGCGAGACATGTTCTACAAGTTTACCACATATTTGACATTCAGCTGACCGTGCATCGTGATAAATTCTTATAGTAAAAACAACTAGATGCAATGATTTCTCAAATTTATTTTTTAGCATAAAACTCAACATGTTTCGGACAGTTCCTCTGTATATCATCAGGAGTTTTTCACTGTACACACAGCAATGGTATATGTCATACAGCTTGCGAGCAGGATCAGGACGGAACTGGTTTCCATCCTGATCCTGCTAGCAAGCTGTATGACATACACCATTGCTGTGTGTACAGTGAAAAACTCCTGATGATGGACAGAGGAACTGTCCGAAACATGTAG
>Ga0123353_10009589_pt1 | contig 13389 bp, 6 predicted proteins | sample TergutLab28metaG_3_FD_92763 | JGI IMG/M metagenome (GOLD analysis project Ga0123353, IMG submission 92763) | Labiotermes labralis P3 segment gut microbial communities from Petit-Saut dam, French Guiana - Lab288 P3 | ecosystem: Host-associated > Arthropoda: Insects > Digestive system > Gut ... | reverse complement strand
CCCCACCAAAAAAAGGCAAAAAAAGGTTTTTTCTTTACATCCCCTATCGCCCCCCCCCCCCAAAAAAAAAAAAACTGCTGAAACTAACAAAACACAGATGGCGACCCAACTCGGGGGGGGGGGGGCAGTATACAAAATGATAAATAAGCCTAACATCCTAACATTACGCAAGTGTATGGGTGCATTTTTCCGTCTGCTTGCTTACTTTAAGATTTGGTAAACTCATAACAGCAGGACCTTTAAACATTTTATCATTTTTGGTAAGACAATTCCTTGATGTGTCAGCAGCTGGCTGCTTTCCGGCGTCAAGTTGTTAAGTAGACTGGTAAAGAAGCCTGGAGGGTCATCGGCCTCCCTTGGCCCACATCTGGACTCTTCACATTGTACCCTCAAGCTCTGTGTTGTTTGAAGTCACCGAACATAAAACAACGCAACAGTTTCGAGTTGTCTGCTTGGCCTACTGACTGACTTACACGCCATGATGGCTGTGAAACAGACTACCATAGGATTTTTAAGCTTCCGCGGACCGTAAACTACAGGTACTGAGATAAAATTAACACTGCTTTATAACCTACAGATCGCGCCTCTGCAATTCCAAAACTGAATTTGCATGACGTTATTTGTTTTTACCATTCATGCACCGGTGTAGCGTGGGACGTGCTATATTGAGGCGGAGCCAAGTAATGTACTGCTGACATGCTGACTGACACAGCAGTACTTGACGCTATAATCAGCGAATTTTGTGGCAAAAGCAATTAAGCCTATGTGGTAAGTATATCTGGTAAAGTAACGGGTACAACATATTAACATGGTAAGTACAAGCCGTAAATGTCGGAAGAATAATAAACCGAGAGTGGAATAATTGTGGGCAAGAACAAAAATTCACTCCCAATCGCCCCCACCCCCACCAACCGTTCAGTGGTCATCCAGCCGTTCGAGGGACAACATTTTCACGCGCTCATACCGATAGCGAAGAGGACATCACAGTACAGTGCGTAAGATGCGGTACAGCAGAGACGAGGTTTCGATCCCTGTACACACACGGACTTTCCTTTTCTCTTCACACCTCCTATCCCACGGGTACCGAGAGAAACTTCCTTCCTAAGGGTTAAACGGTCAGGCTGTGTTAAATGGTTAGTGATGTCCATCAATTCCAAGGTTACAAATGCGTACAGTTATTTCCCTACTTCCTCCTAGGGACGTCTCCAATGGGTGGTGATTAAATACAGGGACCACTCGAATTTTCCTGTACCTCACATTTCGATCACTCTATACCAAAATTCTGCCCTCCTTACAAGTTACGACGTCCGAGTAATTCTTCCCGAGCCTTGAAACACACAGAATACGAAAGACGGACGATTACTGGCACAGTTCTTGCTGCCACTAAGAAAAATCCGACTCAAGGTGGCGTAAGCCTACTTAGATCCAACGATAAGAATATAGACCACCACTTTCTTAGTGGTGATACCTTTCGGCACAATGACAACGTCCTATGGCATGTAAACAGACCACACTATGTGGTACGCTCAATATAAACAAGAGCACATTTTGTACACCACTCTCCAAGCAGGAGGTCAACGCCCAGCTGCTATACCACACTTATGGAAGTAGACATGATGTGATGCCTAACATTCAGGCGACTGTCAGCTTCATGCCCGCAGCAGCAACATAAGTGTCGTGTCAGTTAGCTTTTCTTACTCGCATTTATATGCTGGTACGTAATACTAGAAAGGTACCGTCCGATGACACGTGCATGGTGGAATATAAAAAAGCAGGAGCTATGAAAACTGCCTAACATCTAACAACTTATCCGTGCACCTTGCTCTTCTTCGTATACTTCTTCTTCTACGCTACATATATTATCACCATTATCATGTTCGTCATAACCATATCTTTTAGTTCAACTACTACTACTAGTAGTACCACTACCACCACCACCACCACCACCACCACCAGGGACGCACAATTTTTCCAAAAATCCAGAAGTCACGTCAAATTTCTATGCGCCAGAATGGTGACACGAAGAACGTTCTATACTGGCAACCCAAAAATATTAGGAGTAGCTGCACAAACTTTCGTCTCTCGGGCGACGTGGCGCCCAGGAATTTGCGTTTTCGGGCATCCCCTACTACTACTATTACTACTACCACCACCACCACTACTACCACTACCACCACTACTACTACTACTGCTACTACTACCACTACTCTACTACTACTACTACGTCCTTTGGTCTATTCCCTCGTCCGGTAAACAAATCGAGTTTGCATATATATATATATACACAGCTTGGGGGAAGGAGGATAAAAAAAGTAAGATATGCAAAACTGCTTTAAGTTGCGCCTTCGTAGTTCCAACGGCTCACTCCATTTCCTTCTCTGAAATACGTCTTAAAACGGCGAACCCACGAGTGAAAGGTTACCGCAGGACAGAAATCAAGACTTCAAGAGACTGTCTCCATGTCGCTCCATCTGCGTGATACAGCTCTGGTCCTTATATTGACAGTACCCATTAACTGAAGATCCAGCAGACACGACAAGGTCTGTAGTATAACGGAATAAGGATCATAACCTACTGTACACAAATTAAATTAATTCTATACCTCTGTTAGGACCTTTCTGAACTCATTCATAATATTACACAAGCCAATGTCGGTGGTCGACTGATAATAAAGCGGAGGTGGAACATCGAATCACTTCGGGGTAACTTACTGTCACAATCTCCTTTTTCTGGACCTTGTCCAGCGTCTAGAATTTTTAAGACTTTTAAAACACGACGTTTCGGGCTGTCTTCAGGTAAGATGCACCTAATCCAGTGCATCCCTTAGACTGAGCTATTCTCAGTTACTGGGTACCAAAGAAACACTCAACTAACGTAGATAAGTACCTGAAAAAGTACATGTCCATGGGTTGTAACGGGAAAAAGGCACAGAAAAATTAAATGCAACTAGACTAAAAAATAGCGCCAGGCACACATAAAAAATTAAAACCATACGAACCATAACAGAGAGCCATTAACTCTGACTGATCAGAACCCATACAACACACAGAACCGTAACACACGAATTGAAAATTCTAACATCACTAACACCATCTGCAGGGATGTGGTGAATCTTCATGGGAATAAACGTATCGTTATGACAACTCCTTCCTGATCGAAGGATACCAAATGGGAGAAACTTCAATGCTGGGGTTGGCTGACAGATTTTGTAAACAAGGCATGTAGGTCGCTTCCTTATTTTCTTGCATACTGAATTCTTTTCTACCTCTACAATCTTCGCTTCCTTCCGAAGTCTACGGCAATTCTCTACACACGAATGTTGCGCTAGTCTGGATCATTTCAGATGACGTTCTTTAATGTCAGCCCGTGTTGCCTGAGTCTTAGGGCCTACGGTCTGCCTGTTACGTTCAACGTACTTCGGCATTCCGACGGTCAGCTCGCAACGGATACGACATTGCTCCAGAAGTGATACAATTGTTTTCAACAAAAATGTGATGAAGGTTCTACTGACAACAATCATGTCTTCTGGTACACCCTCTCCTACTTCGGCCGCTGTCCTTCCCTCACAAATGTCGAGGACAGTGACAGGCCCTGTACAATAATTATACTTGATAACTCCTCGCACTGCGACAAGATTTTAATGTAACCCATTACGATCATCGGGCAAAGTGAAGTGTGAGAATATATAATAAAGTTACAAAAGTTAACAGCAGTATTGCTAACTTTTGTAATGTTATTAGACAATAAAAATAACTGTCTACTACAAATAATTCTGACTGACGACAATTTGATCTGTTTGATTCACTCGGCACAGCGAGATGTCCCACCTTAAGAATGATGCACAAATAAAGATTTCGTTCAGGCCCGTCTTTTATACGCGTGTCTTTGCCAGCTTCTGTAACCCATTTTCTAAGTAGTTTAGACTGTGATTAACAGTTCGTAAACAAAGCACCGGAACAAAATTGTTGGAAGACAGTAAACGACCTCAATTAAATAGGCTTACAGAATTGTTTCGGATTGAGTAGGTGAATCTTTCCCACCCACGCTTCGCGCGACCCCGTTATACATGTTATTTGTAATGAATCAGAAACCAAGCCATGAAAAGTTTCGTTGGATTACTTCAGTCTCTCTGGGTCAGCAAAGTAAATCAGGCCCCTTTCAAGTCAGATAGCTGAGCAAGCAGGCGGGCCAGGTACCGTTAGGTCCTGCTTAGCGTAGCGTCATCACACCTGTGCAATCCCCCTTCAACTTGCATTTCACACTCCAACTATCCACGCCCACTATACAAAGCAACCACGATTTCTACTCAAAGCTTTACCCCTCTTTCTCCCCACCCTCATCAAAGAAGAAGTCTACAGCAATAAACATCAAAATGTCTTTCCGACTTTGATGACGAGGCGAATTGTTAAATAACTCTACACATCTTATTTATTAAATGCTTAAAGATGCTAGGAGTATCTCAGACTACTGTCCAATGACAAGACGACTAGTAAATGTATTGAAAAGGGTGTGCAATGAAGCAGTCGTGGCCCAAATGGAGGTACTTGCTGGATGGACCGAGTAAAAACCAAGAACACCTAAGGATAACCGGTTTCCGGGCCTAGATATTTAAAACATATACATCCTGACTACAAATACTAAATGGATTATTATGTTAGATGTGATACGGATATAGTTCAGAAGTTCGTGCAGACGTACTATAATGGGCATTTCAAATACGTAAAAATAACATATACTAAGTCATTTTTCAGATATACAGGTACAGACCTATCACAAAATAGGGGAGAAAAGTCACCAAAGTTGAGTATAAATACCTATGTTGAAAGACTAACATTTATGAACGACCATATGATAAATGCAATTAATGAGAAGTAACAAGACAAAGCAGCATGTCGGAAGCGAAAGTAATCCTGGTCTCTTTCATGCTGTCTTCCACAGCATGTCATGGAAACAAGAAAACCCCACGAAATAAGCCCGGGAACAAGGAAAACCCTATGATACAAGCCCACGCCGCTCGAAAATGAGATAATGGTCGAGTTTTGAGTTTTAATATCGCTGAGGATTCAGTTCTTCTGGTATATGACACTGCCCTCTGGGTAATCGCATCATGAAATTTCAAGGCAATACAGCGTCCTCATCTGCATCGACAGAGATGTCCAAGAACTTTTCATTGACCCTTACCCAAGATGACTGTTCTAACGATACGCAAACGCAGCTCGGTGAATGATATAAATATCAATGACGCTTCTTTGCCAGATCCGTTCTTCGTTTTGAAAAAATAACGACAGAACCGAAGAAGTCCGGATTTACTCAAACGAACAAATTATGCAGTGTGGCCAGTCTGCGCTACGAACATATTCCTGTGCCAGATTAACATCTGCATGCAATCAGAAAATACGAAATGTATGCATAAAAAGGCCAACTTATGAGAAAACTCCAGAAGCACTGGGTCAAGCTAAATAAATACACCTAACTAAATAAGAGATAATTAACACGAATGACTATGCACGAAAGTCCAGTACGTCGTCAGAAAACAGGAAATCGTCAGGCATGCCTCGCGTCCTGAATTGTGTAAAGTGTGCTGCACTGGAATATGACAGGATGGAACTATCGATCATATTATACTGCTGCCTTGCACAATCTAAAATTTCCTTTTAACTATCGTGTGAACATCCTTCAAGATAATCTTGCTGACGTAACACTTCAACGTTTCCCATGTCTTACTGCATAACACAATTCTTTCATAACAATTAAAACTTTTTTCCGTAATATATCTCACTTATTAACGCAAACCACTCTTGGTAACTTGGACACAATGATTTACGCCATTGTTCCGACCAGGACATCCTTACAATGTTCGCTTGTGAGAAGTGTTACAAAGACACGTACACCTATCTCTCAGATTTGACATCAAATAAAAAAGCGACACTAACCTAGGCCAGGACACCTGAACCACGTCCCAGAGCAAACTGTCTCTAAAACGCCTAACCTATAAAACTAACTCCATGGATTTGACATTATTTATGTGATGTTTTATGAATGAACAATTTAATTAATTCGACGCAGAACATACATTGCATACGCTAATAATATGTCGGCACCTGGTAAGGACATATCCTACGTCTAGCAACCCCAACTTGTCATTACAGCCTTCATAGCAACCAGGCACTAACTCCGTTCCTGAGTCACATAAACCCAAGTGACGCTTTAAACCTAATTTTTACCTGCGGATTTTAATATTATTCTCCCAGCAACGCATAGAAATCTCATCTGGTTTCATCCCCTCAGACGTTCCTCACTATGTATTTTTTGCACTCTCTTAGATCCATATTTTCTGCTCAGCATTCAGTTCGCGAACAACGTAGCGTGAAAGATCAAATTTCGCATTCACACAACACAACAAGCAAAATTCCAGCTTTGTACAGTTTGTTTACATTTATTACAATTTAAAATTCGATAACATACTATGATTAGTTTCCAGCCACCTGCCTAATTGCAGACTGGGAAACGAAAATATACGGTCCATTTAACCCTTATCCTGCTAACGTGGAGAATAGGGTGAGCTCCTAATAATGCCAGCAGATGGCAGATGGGATTTAACTCGGCGTTTAAAGGGTTAAACATCACGTCCTCCCAAAGTGTAAACCATGGGTGTCCATCCTTATTATTGCAAAGGATTACACCAGTTACTGTGGCCTTGTTCGCATGCCGCACGTGAAAAAAAACAAATGGTATGCCTAAATACTTGAATTGTGTAATTGTTATAGTATGTACATAATTGACAACCGTGGCCGCGGGCCGCGGGTTGGGAACCCATGGTGCAACGCGTTGGACTGTCCAGCAAAGTACAGCTTGAAGAAGCCAGATGCCATTTTCGACATGCGCAGTTCGATTACTACTTGACGCAGTGGCAACTTTGCGACTGGATGTTCGTACACGATATGCTACAACCAACCAAACCCTCCTCATGAATTTCCAGCATGTAATAAAATCTAAACATGGAAAACAAATATATGTATACAGTATATGAAGGACGAAACTTCCAAAGGCAAGTCCAGTGATCTGGTCATTCATCCAGCAGGAATGAAATAACTCTGAAAATTTGCGAAACCATAACATACCCTCAGGCCATTCTTTGCTACTGAAGTACTAAATCAAGTCAAATATTTAGTATCTGAGTCAAACTGTACCCATCACCCTTCCGCTAAAACCACAATTTCCGTGCGGCAAGCACCCTCTGTATCTACTTCTATAAAATTAGTATGTTTCGTAAGTATTTCCTCAATCCACGACCACTATTTACCAATACTGAAGCATCTTTAAAATCATATATATCCAATTTTAAATTTTAAACGCAATTACTTACTACCTTATTCTCTATACGATTTCAGTTACTCATCATGTTACCTCGTATCCTATTTTGTTGAACGTCTTAACAAAATTTCAAATTCGTCCAGTATATTTAACAGTTCATGAGTATCAACAAATTTACTCGTCACATTTCTTTATCTAACATATTATGCTAAACTTACAGGTTTAGCCACAGCGTACCATTTATATTTTCCACTTCTTTCTTACATACATAAAACTACACAAATTATAAAGCCATTCCATCCTATTTATAACTGCAATTTAATATGTTCCTCCGTTTTTTGGTGGTGTAACAAACAAGGTAACCTTTATATTCAGGTCGGGATTCAAGCTATCCTGAGGACTTTCGTGTATTTCCAAACTCTACGGGCAAATGCAGGCAATACTTCAGTCGAACCGCGACTGATTCCTTCCACATCCCATAGCAATTCATTATTCCTACCAAACAACGCTATATCGCCTTAGAAACCCAGAGCCACGTTAATCCACAAACAGATACGTAAATAAATTAAAGGAATGGCGTTGATGGCTCTCCTGCAGGAATACTAGGCAGCAAGGTAAAAAGTTCCTCCTAAAACAGCGAGGTCCAGAGGGGAAGCAGAGTTTTAGCAATTCTCTTTCTTTAACCTCGGCGGTACGTGGAGCTGGTGGTCAAAGCCATAGCACGGCCGCTTTACCTCAGGGAATGATCCGGTATCCATCGTATACGAGGCTGGGTAGGCCCGTGGACCGGTTTGGACAGGCGTGGAAAACCTCGCCCCCACCGGGATTCGATCCCCAGACCGTCCAACCCGTAGCCAGTCGCTATACCGACTACGCTATACAGGACCCAAGGCAAGATGCGAGGAAGCTTTGCTCTTAGTAAAACATAAATGTGCTATATATGTTGTACGACAACACGTCAGTTTATAAAAGCTTCTCAAAAACAAGCTCCACTTTCATGTATTTCTGCAACTTTAAGATCCGGTCGAGAGCAACACCGGTATTGCTGGGAACTTGTTTCTATTGTGTATAACAGTGCTGCATGGAATGTCTATGGTATATACGACTAATTGCACAGTAAAAACCTATAAAAATAACGGTCTAACCCTTTTCCGCACTTGTGCAATAAAAAATAGTAAACACAATAGGGTATTAACCACCTGCCTGGTTCTCATTCATGAATAAGTTGTTTCCTACCAATCGTCAATCGCCAGCTCTGGTTCACGTACCACATTATAGCGACTCCGTTCGCACATATCTGACCTTTCATTGGTCGCATACAGCACACATGGATCTTCCGAGGGCACAGTGAACTCCTAATACATGAACAGAAACAAGTTCTTTGATAGGTAATACCGCACCGTGTAATCTAATATACACATCCCACAGAATACTAAGTAAGAATTCCTTACAAAAGTAAGTGCTCGTAAGATTTGTTTAAAACAGACAATTTGTTTGTCGAACAATATCAATTAGCGGCATTTGCAAAAACCAACAAAATAATAAAGAAACAGGTCTACTACTGATGCAGGCAACAAGCGGGTTACCATTATCGCATTATAAGAAGTGACCGGGTATGTAATGAGTGATTAACACATTTCTACCTAATTGAGTTTGTGTGTGTGTGTGTGTGTGTGTGTGTGTGTGTGTGTGCAGACAACAGAAAAGCCGCATCAATATTACACAAAAACTGCTCCACTAGTGCACATCAACTCCTACAGAGTGTGCAACTTAATTTTAAAAAATATTAATTTTCAGATTTAAAAACAGACTTACTCTTACCCACTTATCCTACGCAGATTTTGTAAGATTTAAGGTTAATCAATAATTTGCAGGTACAAAAATTAGTTTCAGTCTTTAGCTGCTAGACCATCAGTGCAATGCATAGATAGCAATTCTTCCAGCCGCCTGAAGATAACACGATGGCGTCGAAACGTGTAACATGTATGCAAAAATGTAATACGACTGTCGTGTCTGATTGACTTGCATCATAAACTGAACATACTGCACTAATGGCAACTTATATTTTCTGACATACTTAAGACGTGAACACTTGCGACAGTTACATACAGATGGAAGAATAATATTAAAATGGATCTTCAATAAGTAAGACATGAAGGTGTGGTTGACTGGATTAATCTTAACAATGAAGTAATTTGCTATGTGACTCCTTTGCAATCTGGTACACACTTACCCATGTTTCGAACAAACATTCGGCTACTCTAAAGGAGGAGGCAACAGGTTTCTTCAAAATGCTGGCGAAGTTCTACCAGACTAAACGCCTCTGATTCCTAGAAGCCACAGCTTCAAACCTCAAAAGAATTTATCCGGCTCAGGATAAGGACCATTCGGGATCTTGTGAACTAGGTAACAAACTGCAAGTTTCGTATAAGGGGGGAGATTTCTTGACCAGTTAAACGGCCCTGCTCTATGAAGTTATTAGAAGTGGTGCCCATAAAAGGCACTCGATCCGTTCGTCCGTACCTATGAAACAATTCGAGAACAGCTGAACGAATATTCAAGTAATTTGTTACCAGTGAGCCTTAGTAAAATATGGCGGAAATTCAAAATAACGACGAATTAAAAACGTCTACAAGGCATTACTACGTGTGCTAAATAAATACTAATTTCACTGAAAGAGCGATAACTATGCATTCCCTCGATACTAATTTAGTAAGGTTACTGACCAATAAACTACCAATAAACTCGAAAAACAGAAACAAATCAGTCAAAATCTCTTCTGCATGAAACAAAAATGTTAATGAATTTTAATATCGTACATCCTCCGTGCAATTGATAAACACAATTAAGTTTATTACAAAAAAACTGCACGTACACATGAACTAGCGCTCCCTGAAGATGGCTATAAATAACAGCCGAAACAAGTATGAGTGGTTCCCTATTCACGGACAATTGTAATTTGATGGTAATAAACTTATGTATATTGTCGCTACTGTTTTACTTACAAAAGCAACAGCATCATTCGGTGCTTGAAATGTGGCATTAAAACTAACAAAGTATGTCACCTCATCATGGCACAGCATTGTTTCCATTCCTCAAATCTGACTCTCTCCATACAAACCCCTATCGGCCCACCACACCGCAGCAGCAACACTGGAACCAGTGGCTATGAAATACGGACGCGTGCATTCACTGCTCGAAGTATGCCACGGTTCGGGAGCAACATTCGAGAGCAGTGACGGGTCAAATGTCCAATAATAACAGCCTTGCTGAATATGAGGGTAATGAATAGTGTCTGTCTTACGAACGGTGGGCACGAAAAATAGCTGGATGTTCATTTTACGGCTGCACGAGTTCCTGCTGTGAATGTTATTGCTTACGGTTTAAAAGAAGCAATAAAATTCTTCCGCTCCTATTTACAAATGACTGAAGCTGAAAACTAGTCAAACAATTAAAATCAAACCAGGCACAACAGTTTTCTAACATTTCTGCATTGAGATCAGCGAATACTAACATCTAAATTTAAACTCCGTACCCTTCGAATTCAAACAAATAAATACTCCCAGTGACATGGCAAAGTAATCCCTGTGTTTAACCACCACACAATAATGAGGTATCGCATAGTGAAGGCATAAATCCACACAACTTCACTTCTGCATTAGACAGAAGTGAGTGACAGTTTAACCCTCCGGCTGCTGTACCCCTGAACAAATCTGTGGTGGTGGAGATTTCCTCTCTTCTTCGTTCCGCCAATTCACCGCTGCAACAATCACCCTCTTCTTAACGGACTAAGAGACTTGACATGCTGCAGCGTTAGTCAATTGTCTGCCAATCACAGATCAGCTGTAAACGTGGCAAACATTACGCAATATGCCTGCCTACATATCAGTATATTGACCATCATTATTACACTAGCATTAGCTTTCATTCTGTATTTTGGGTATCCGAGAACTGTTTTTGTACTTGTATATTCTTGGGATGGGAAAGCCCTTCTATAAACACAGGCTTCCATTTACTGCAAACTATACGTGTACTGTACTAAAATGCCACAATAAGGACGTAAGTCACATATACCGCCATATGTCAATTGGTCGCATTACTCAGTTTTACAATCGCGTGGCATGCAAGTTATTAAAACAAGAAACAGTTATCTCACACTTCATATAAATCATATCCATTTGCTTAAAGCATAAATGCCGGTACCTTATACAAGGTATCCCGTTAATAAAGTAGAATTCCACAATATTCAACCGGGCATTTTGCCATCCTACATCAGATAGCTGATACCAGTTCTGCTATATTGATTCTGCAGGCCTGTGATCCTCCCGTTGACTCTATATACAGATGGCTCACTTTTAATAACAGTGGTCGTGAAAGGAAGTGATAGCTGCATATTAAACACTGCCAGTTACAATGAACTTGGGCAAGTACGGCCTGTTAGTTCATGTCGCATAAATTTGCTGTGAAACTTAACGTTCCACTGGAGACGATTATTAACAGATTACTTGCCCGGATACAGCGAAAGCGACACGGATTATAACAACAGTGTTTCATAAACATGTTCCAGTCCGATCCCAATACACGATACCTATTAAAAACGAAAAAAAAAATTACCTAGGCGGGAAGAGAACGGACTGAAAAATATTACGTATAGCTACTAAATGCAGCAGAATAGGTGTAGCGCACTTAGCCTGCTAACTGCTAACTTATTCCACTGGTCTTTCATCAGGATATGCTTGTAATATTCACTCGGAAAGCTAGAAACTGTTGCGGCTTTTATGGAAGCCGAACTCTTAAAGCAGCGCTGGTACAACGTCCTGCCTAAACCAAAGAGTTCAGTCCATAATGTCATGTATCTACTTAACATTTTTCAGTAAACAATTCAGTGTAACACACATAAATTAATAATACCTCGAAGCCCGTTGTTTTATATCTAAATTTCAAATACGTTACTACTAGATTTGCAAGAAGAGAGCGGGATAACAGTACAGTCCTCTTACTCGAAAACAAAAACAGATATATTTTAAATAAGAGGAACTAACGGTACAATAAGGTCAACTGGACTCCACCAGCACCTCATTACAATATCCGACACGGTGATTCAAACAGTATGTTAATCAAGACAGTGAGGAAGTTACAATACGACAGTCACACATTTCCGGGGAAAGGAAACTGTTTTAATGTAAACCCATACTCGAGTCGCTGTTACGGATGACCGGGTGGTCTATTAGGGGGCAGTGAACGATACGCCAGCTGCCTTTAGGGGGAAATCAGCATCCTAACAGTTTTCACAACTTTACAGTCCAATTAGCAGACGAAGCAGTGTTGTAAATGTTGTAGATTGCAGTGATTGAAGACCAGAAGTCAATCGTCGTTGACTCCAGCATTGCTGCAGAAGGAACACGGCCCTGCCCAACTACAAAGATATTAAAACAGGATATACTGAAATGATAAATGAACTTCGAAAACAATAGACTGGCCAGGGATCGGGTTGTACGCTTGAGCGAGCAAGTTTCACATAACGGCTATACCAAGTCTTGTAGAATCGTGATATTCTGAAAATTTGATTCAAACGTTGAGTCAGAAGTGGCCTGAGACGCATTATTCAGAGGGAGGGACTGCGCGAGTAATGGGTTTAGATAATATACCACATACAATCGGCATCTTTTCCATTGAATCGATTTTGGATTAGTAAAGTAGGTACAGTTTGCCCTAAAGCGGAGTAGAGGTACAGCTGTACTCCTTCTTTAACCTCGGCGCTAGATGGGGTGGATATTAACGCCACGCCCCGGCCGCTTTAACTCCTGGAACGCCCCGGTACCCCTCGTATATGAGGATGGGTAGGCCCAAGGCCGATATGGACGGAAGCAGAAAATCTCGCCCCCACCGGGATTCGATCCTCAGACCGCTCAGCCTGTAGTAAGTCGCTATACCGACGACATCCTGGCCCACGGATTTGCGATTACAGGTTTCATGACTCAAGATTTTTTTTTTTTTTTTTTTTTACAAAAATTTTAAAAACCACAAACCAACTAAAATTTTGAAAGTAAACGAAAATTACTAAAAAACATTAAT
>Ga0123353_10009588_pt1 | contig 13390 bp, 12 predicted proteins | sample TergutLab28metaG_3_FD_92763 | JGI IMG/M metagenome (GOLD analysis project Ga0123353, IMG submission 92763) | Labiotermes labralis P3 segment gut microbial communities from Petit-Saut dam, French Guiana - Lab288 P3 | ecosystem: Host-associated > Arthropoda: Insects > Digestive system > Gut ... | reverse complement strand
GGTCAATTCCGGCTTAAATTCACACGGATTTAATCATCCGCCGCCATTGGTTTTTAGGCGATTCCACTTGTTTTCTGCCATTTCCCGAAAGAATCTCTGCCCCTAATTGGCAAACGCTCCCCCGAGCGAGTGTTCGTATCGGAATATACGGATCGAGGAGTAACGGTTGCATTGCTTCCACGGTAAAAGCGAACCTCGTCAGTGCGGGGATTGCGGGATGTGATAAGTTCGGGGCGCAACAATGCGGAGTGCCGGTGGATTATCGACACTCTGCATTTTTGCGCCCTTGCTTCTTACCGCCCTTACTTTCGGAGGTGATTTTCAATGATTTTACAAAAAGAATTCCCGAATTTTGCCATTTTCGTGGGAAAGGGGTTGATTTTATTGCTTACGATAGTAATACCCCATCAAGTCTTAAATTGCGGATTTTTGGATCAAGCGAACGTGTCAAAAAACGGGGCTTTCTCGCCTGAACATCCGCAATTTTAGGACTGACGAGGTAGTAAAATAACCGGTAAATAACCGTAACAATTTTAAGAAACATGAGTGCAAGACCATATAAAGCACCTGAAGAGAGGCAATTGTATATGCGCCGCACAGGGTGAGACGCATAACGATTGCCCTAACGTCCGATACCATCGGCGAGTCTCCTTACCCGATCCAAAAGCGATGCGGGGGTCGGGAAACGGGTCGCCTCCGTTGTTTTTTGCTCATCCTGCACACGCGTTTGATTTTGTTGCAACGCCGCTCGATCCGGGTTCGGTGGACGCAAGCCCAAACTTTTTAACGCCTCCTTCCAAAAGTCCGAACCGTCCTCCTGTTGCTGCGGTTGCTTGCTCTTGTCCGACATGTCTTTCCACTTCGCATAAAACTGTCGCAACTGTTCCTCATTCCAGCCCAATCGGTCAAGCAATGCATCGCTCGGCTTGTCCTTTAACTGGTCCTCGAGATATTCCAGCACCAAATTCGTTACCTTTTCAGCGTACTCCAAGTTAAGGTCATCTGGTGTCGTGTGCCGTTGAATACCCTCCCCTCCGCCGGTTCCCTCTCCCCGTTGCGGTGTGCCGCCGCTATCGTCTCCCGGTTCCGTTCCCTGTTGCGGATTGCCTTGTTGCTGTTCCGGTGAACCGTCTCCGGCTCCCTGTTGCTGGTCGCCTTGGTTGCCTTCTCCCTGTGCTCCCTGCCCGTCCTGCGAAGCCCCACTCTGCTGATCTCCTCCTTGCGAGGACTCGGAACCATCACCCGGCTGTCCAGAAGCTGTGTCCGCTTCACCTTCGCCCGCTGGGTCTCCAGACTCCGAACCGCCATCACCCGACTGATCCTGTTGATTTCCCTCCGCCGATTGTTGCGGATTACTCGCATCGCCTCCCGTATCACTTCGGTTTTGCGAATTCGGATCAAGCGTATCATCTCGTTCTCGCGGTCCAGTACCCCCCGCCGAGTTTTGAGTTTTGTCGTCTTTTTCCCCTTGATTCTGCGGTCGATCACCGTTTTCGTCGATCTTGCCATCCTTTTTCATTTGATCGACAATTCGTTCCATTGCCTCGCCGGGTTGCGTTTCGTGATTCGGACTGGGTTCGGCTGCCCGCTGTTGTTGTCCACCCGCCGGGTCGCCGCCTTCCCCTCCGCCCTGTTGATCGCCCGTCGGCTGGTTGTTCGCCGACTCATCGCTCGCCTGACCGTTATTGACTTGCCCTTCTGAAGCATTCTGCCCCTCTTTGTCGGACGTAGCATTTCCCGCCCCCCCTTCACCGGAATCACCGTCTGACTCTCCCGACTGGTCGCCGTCGCTTCCCGATGAACCTTCCGAGTCTTGTCCCTTTCCGTCCTCTTGGTTTTGTTGAGGATTATTCGTATCTTGCCCTTGATCGCCAGAATTCTCCGCATCCCCCCCTTCCCCCTCTTTTGCATCTTGCTCTTGGGGATCGCCGCCATGTTCTCCCTCTTGTTGTTCCGAATTGTTCGGGTCTTCTCCTTCGGAAGGACCGTTCTGCTCGGGATTTGGCTGATTTGATTCCTGTTTGTCGTCCTGTTTTTGTTCGCCGTCGTTCCCCTTCTGTTCCTGATCCTGATCCGGGTCATCCTCCTTTTCTTGGGGGGCAACTACCTGAATCGTAATTTTCCGCGTCGTACTGACATTCGCTTCGGGAAGTTTCGTGTCGAGTGCTTCCACCCAGATTTCGGCGGTGTCGCCGACGGCAAGACCTTTTTCCGCCGGCGAAAAGGTAGTCGTTTTGCTGATTTGTCCCCGATGTTCCGTCGGTCCCGTTTGAGGGGAGTTGAGCAGTTGCACATCGGGAATCCGCTTACCCGGCGACTCCGCCTTGAAACGCAGATACCGCAACGCAAAGTCGGGGTCTTCCGCCTGAATTGGCAACGGCAAGGCTTGGTTGAGCGGCACGTCAATACGAGGTTCCTTCAAATGATCCGCCGTATCCGCCCATTGAACCTTCGGCGGTTGATCGGGAATGACTTCGATCCGATAAATCCCGCTCCGCCGGGAGGCGTTGCCGTTGGTATCCGTTGCCTGAAACGCGAACGTTTGATGCGGATAAGGATGTTTCAGCGTGAATGTTCCCCGGGCTTCGGTTCCCTCCCCATTGACGGTCATTCGGACACGGTTTGTCGGAGTGTCATCGAACACCAGGGCAATTTCTTGTAGCGGCAGGGTACTCCGAACGACAACCGTTACTGCCGTTCCTTCGAGAGCCCGAATGTCGCCGCCGTGCTCGATAGTTTCCGCCTCCAAGCCGGTGTAGGCAGGGAAATCGTACCGCAACGAAACAATTTCAACGGTTGCTGCCGGGTGAACTTCAATCCGGTACTGTTGGCTCCGGCTTTCCCCCTGCGTGATCCAATAGTCCACACTGCTGTTGAACCCGCGTTCCAAGCCTTGCCTGCCGGGCGGAAAGGGGGTCTCGAACGCAATCCGTCCTTCGGGGCGCAACATCGGCATCCGCTGATTGACCGCCTGTCCGTCGTCCGTCGAAAAAACGAGATAGACGGGTTCGGCACTTCGGCTAATAACTTCCGCCGAAATGGTGAGCGTTTCCCCCTGCAATACGGTGGTATCGCCGGGATCGACATTCCGAAACTGCGCGGCTTGCGGACGCTCTATCCCGGCAAACGGCAGCGCGATTCTGATAAAGGTCTGAGCGGAACTCTTCGGGGAAAAAATGGCGTAGGCAATAAATGCAAGGAGCAAAATCGTTGCAAAGGTGCCAACCCAAATCAGTTTTCGATAATCAATGGCGTGCCCCACCGGGACGGTTTTGACATGTCCCGCCGCTGTTCGGACAATGCCGTCGAACATTTTGTCATTGATTCTCTCGGTCGGCATACCTTCCCGCTCTTCCCGTTCTTGCCGGAGCAAGAGCCAGTTAATCAGGGAGTTCTTGAACGTGGGAACATCTTTCTCGATCAAGTCGGCGGTATAGACGGGATTGATTGGATAGCGGAAAAGCGGCACGATTCTCCAATAGGTGTACGCACCAACGGCGGCAAAGAGGGCGGCAAAGATTCCGAAGCGCATCAGCATCGACAGTCCATCTTTGAGGAACCAGTGGTCGGCAAGAATGGCAAGGAACAACCCACCGAGAATGATCGAACAGACGATCAGCAGGGAGAGCGCAAGATCAACCCGCCGAACGAGTCGGCTGGTCGAGTCGATGTGCTCTTCAACGGACGATTCAAGTGGGGAAACAGTATTGATGCTCACGGCAGTCCCTCCTAATTTGTACCGTTAACATATCGGCTTTTCGTTGAAAAAACAATACCCCCTTCGGATAAGAGCGCAAGAGCGAGGCAGCGCAAGCCCGCCGGTTCTTTGCACGGAGCACCGGCTAAATACCGGCAGGCTTGCGCCACGTCGCTTACGCCACGTCGCTCTTGCGTCATACTCGTTACACCTGATCCGGCACCGCAAACGGTGCACGCGGAGCACGAGTCAGGAACGAGTTGCCCAGCGGACTGTTCACAAACTGTTCTTTCTCGGTATCAATGACCAACTTTTCGGAAACTTGGAACGGTATGTCTTCGATCTTCACGGTATCTCCGAAGACAACCTTGAGATTGGCGATGACCTTCTCGATTCCCTCTTGGAGAAGCGTGTTGTCCCCCATCTTCTCGCGGATTGCCGGAAGTGCTTCACGGTAGCCCGTGCGGTAAGCGGCGTTCCCCCAATGGCAGAGCGCGCCAGCATAAACACCCTTATCAATCGGGGCATTGAGTTTTACCGAGGTACGATTCCGAACAGCGTTAATGAAGTTGCCGAAGTTGCCGCCGGAACCCGGTCGTTCGAACTCGACATCAAGACGCTGCCGCTCGCCCCCTCCATTCGGGTGGAACCATTCGCCGCGAATGACTCCGATTTCAGTGTAGAATTCGGTGGTCTCCGTCGGGTCCCAACTTTCTCTCGGACCGGCAATGTTGCACGATTCGAAAATGAGCGGAATACCACCCATATCGTAGAGCGCAAACTGGATGGTCGGCGTTTCTGCTTGATCCCTGTAAAATTCCCGTGGTTCTCTGACGAACCGGCATCCGAAAGAGATCACGCTACTGGGGTGTTTTTCCCCCATTGCCCAGCCACAAAGGTCGAAATAGTGAGGACCATTGTTGCCGATTTCCCCGTTTCCGGTGTCCCAGAACCAGTGCCAGTTGTACGGCACAAGATTTCCGTGGTAAGGTTGCATCTGTACCGGTCCGAGCCATTGGTTCCAATCGAGGTTCGCCGGTGCGTTTTCAATCGGTTTGAAGCGGAGCGAATTCCGTGGACGGCTGGCGTATGCCTTGGCGGCAACGAGTTTGCCGTACTTCGCGCTCTTGACCGCCGCGGCGACCCGTGCCCATTGATCTTCGCTACGGCGTTGGGTTCCCAGTTGAACCAGCCGGTCATACTTTGCGGCGGCTTCAACGGCTTTACGTCCTTCGAACAGGTTTTGGTTGCCGGGCTTTTCCACGTAAACGTGCTTGCCTGCCTGACATGCCCAAATGGTTTGCAATGCATGCCAATGATTGGTTGCTGCGATGGAAACGGCATCAATGTCTTTGTCATCGAGCATCGCGCGGACATCTTGTGTTCCTTTGGGAGTTCTTCCGGTAGCCTCGGCAACTTGGGTGATTCTTTCTTCTACTCGTCTCCCGTCGGCATCGACGATGTACGCGACTTCTACGTTTCGGAGTCCTCGGTACGAGTTGACGTGATCACCGCCTCTTCCGCCGACACCGGAGACGGCAACTTGGACTCGGTCATTGGCACCAATAATTTGTCCCGACGCGGATGTACCGGAAATGGCAAAGACGGAAGCACCACCCACTGCCAGGGCGGATTTTTTCAAAAAGGATCGTCTGTTCACATTCGACATGATTTGACCTTTTGGTTAAAGGGTTACGAAACTAACTGGTTCGATTATATCATATTGTGAGAGGAAAGTAAACAGTGGTGCGGGGATTGTACGCCGTCGCACCTTTGCTCTTGTGCCCTTGTGCTTGACACCCATGTTGACTTTCCCTCTCCAAGGTTGATAATGTACGGCTACCTAACCTTGGAGAAATCGGGGAGATATTGCCGATAACTCCCGTATACTCCCGGCAGACACGGTTCAATGACCGACCGCTCCTTTGAAGAATCGGTTCGCTTGCTCGAAGATCGAATTAACCTCGAACACTTGCAAAATTTCAATTCGCAAGCAATGGAAGGGCGGCTCGACATCTTGCGGGAGATCCTCGCCTCGCTGGATGATCCCGAAATGTTCTATCGGACCGTTCACGTTACCGGTACCAAAGGCAAAGGCTCGACGTGTGTGATGCTGGAGTCGATTCTCCTCGCAGACGGCTGGCGGGTTGGACGATACACTTCGCCGCACCTCTATTCCTTCACGGAGAGGTTGATGATCAATGGGGTGCCTTGCCCGCCCGAGGAGTTCACGGAGTTGTTCTTTTCTGTGTACGAAAAGATTGAACCGAACACGTTTCAATCGTTGACCTATTTCGAGTTGCTCACCCTTCTGGCATTCGTCTATTTTGCCCAAAAGAAGGTTGACGTTGCAATTTTTGAAGTCGGACTCGGCGGACGACTCGATGCGACGAATGCTTGTTGCCCCGACGTTTCGGTCATCACGAGTATCAGTTACGACCATATTCAGCAACTGGGACCGACGCTCTCCGATATTGCGTGGGAAAAAAGCGGTGTTATCAAGCCTGATGTGCCCGTGGTAACAACGGTATTGCATCCCGAAGCACAGGAGGTCATTCGGGACAGGGCAAAGTCCATCGGCGCGCCGCTGTTTGTGCTCAACGAACATTTTTTCGTCCATCACTGCGATTTGCCAGAAGCATCCCGATACGCATTTCGATATGATGCGTTGCCGCCGGAGTTTCCGGTCGAGTTGTCGTTGGACAATGTCACGTTGCAAATGCCGGGGGGGCATCAAATCCGCAACGCCTCGGCGGCGATTTCAGCATTTCTGTTACTGCATCAAGGAGAGAAAACGTTTGAGATGACAAAAATACGGCAGGGGCTTCAAAATTCTTTTCTACCGCTTCGAGGAGAAGCGATGCGTTTGTCCGAAAAGTCGCCGACAGTAATTTTCGATGGAGCGCACAATCGCTCGTCGATCCGAGCATTGATCAAAATGATGTCGGAAATGTTTCCAAACCATCGGTTGTTGCTGGTCTTCGGAACAGCATTGGGAAAGGATGTCGAGGGAATGTTCATCGAAATCAGCGGACATTTTCATCATATTTTCTTGACGCAGCATTCGGATTCGAGTCGCCGGTTTCCGCCACAAGGTTTGCGGTCGATTTTGGCATTGAACCCGGACAAGTGTCCAGAGAGAGACCAGAAAGATGATGACGATTTTTTAGATCCTTCAGTCAGTTTGTTGCCAGATGCTCCCGATACCGTATTCTTTCCGTTTGATATTGACCGGGAGATGAAACATGTTACCATCGTCGAGGACTGCAAGGAGGCACTTGCACAGTGCTTGTCGATGGCGGACTCGGAAGATGTGATTTGCGTCACGGGTTCCTTGTATCTCACTGCCGAACTGCGAAAATGGTTTTTTGAGATTGTGGCGCAGGAGCGGAAACACGAAGCCGACCTCTGATTTTGCTCTTGACGTAATCCGCATATTTCTGCATACTTCCCTCACGAAGTAAACCTTAACAAATTGGAGGGATTTATGGTTCTGCGCAACCACACACGAAGGATCGGACTTTTCGTTTTCGCCATCGTTTTATGTGCGTCCCCCTGTGCGATTGCGCAGAATAACACGATTACCGTTACATTTTTGCCCTTCAATCCTTCCGGTGAGAAAGTTAATGTTGCGTTTTCGTCTTCCGATACTGCCGACAGCACGAGTTTTCTGTATGAAATTGGGCAAGAGGTCGGCATCCCTCGGGCAAGAATGCAGTTGTTCGTCGCTAGACTGATGTTAATGCACAAACGATATGCGGATGGAAATGCAGAGCGTGAGCGTAATCTGGCTAACCTGACTCTGGAAAATTACATCGAAGGATCAGAAGCGGAGTTTGACGAACTTCTACTTATTTTCGATGATGTCAAAAAAACAGCAACTGCTACCCTTAATGAAGCACAATATGGGCAATTTGTAACGAGAATCTACCAGTTTTTTGCGCTCGGAAAGGAACATAGCGAAAAAGAGAGCGGTGATTTGGAATCACAGAAAGAAATGGCATTCCGGGAATTGCTATTATCGTCTCTTTATCCGATCATACTGGGTCTTTCGGAACAACAGCAGCAAGATATTGCCGATAGTCAGAAAAAGATGTTCATCGACCTGCGAAGAATCCAGATTGACACGAAGGAACAATTCGCCCAGTATAAAGAATCGACGACTGCGTCAGAAGACGACAAAAGACTCGATATTTCGTTTCGCCAAACAACATTTGATCGGTTTTGGTCGTATGACGATGACAAAGTGCGTTCGGGTGTGAGTCAGGATAGTATGTTGTCGGTTGAGAATCCGCGAATTCTCCAAGTCCGTGAGCAGTTACAGTTACTTCGACATATTGGGGAGAATATCGAAAAATCAATGCAGGAACTCGTCGATAATTTCCGAAAAGAACTAGAAGATATTCTAACCGACGAACAGAAAACACACCTCGTACAAATTAGAGAAGATACTCCCGAATATTTGCGGGAGAAATTCAGGCAATAAAAATGTTTGGTCGCAAAAAAAGCCTCCGATAGAGCCGGACTACTCGAAAATGCCGGTGTTGCCCAACAGATTCGCCGAATTTGCGCAGGCAAAGTACGGACTTGTGTACTTCGTGGTTCAAATTTTACCACAAAGTACACAAAGATTTCACAAAGAGCACAAAGGAAAATAGACGTTTATTGACGTACTGCGGTATATTTTGTCGCAATCTTACGATTGCGGCTCCGTAAATATAACACAACATGAACGGTATCAAAAAAGCAGCATTATTTTTGAGTGGGTTGGACTACACCGAAGCGGATCAACTGTTGAGTCGGCTCGATGGGGAGTCCGCTCGGTTGATTCGACGCGAAATCATGTCGCTCCAACATCACAACGTTTCGGTCGAAGAGTCGCATCGGCTCGACGAAGAATTTCTGTACTCCGCCGGTTGGCAACCTGTCCGGTCAATGAACCAAACTCCGACAAGAGAGTACCAATTCGCAACGCCGAAACCGACGACGTACTCGCCGCCGAGACGACCGACAGTACAGCAACCCCCGGTAAAATACACGGCAGAGGCATTTGTGCCGCCGGTGCGTTCTTTCGATTTCATGCAAGATTGGTCGGCAAACGAGGTCGCATCCGCAATCATTGATGAACATCCGCAAACGATTGCAGTCGTGTTAGCACATTTGCCGCAGTCGAAAATGAAGTCGGTCCTGTCCACCCTGCCAACGAAATTGCACCGGGAAATCAAACACCGCTTGGACTCTTTTGAAATGCCAAATGAACATGTCATCGAGGAAATCGCGTCGGCACTGAAAATGCAGTATCGCAGTCAACGCCGATCCGTAAGACGCTCGGCAATGCTCGAATCGTTCGACGACATTGAAACGTTGAGCGACTCTGACCTTGCGACATTGTTTCGTTCCATCGACCTGACGAAGGCAATGCTGGCATTGATCGGAGCGGAACCGGCATTGATCGCTCGCATCACCCGGCATTTTTCGCCGACGGAGGAGCACGAAATGCGCAAGCGGCTCAAACGGCTGGGCAGCGTCGACGAGGAAGACATTGCCCAAGCCCGTCGGGACATTTTGGAGCAGTATAATGCAACGATTTGATGGTACCCTTGCTTTCGCGGCGGGCTCTACTAACCTACATCTCCCAGATTAAGCACTGCCCCGTAGCGTCCCAGCATCTGCTTACGCAACTTCGCATGCTCCGGGCGAGTCAAGCCGGGATCATCACGTACCAACTCCACCGCATCGGCACGGGCTTCCAATAAAATGTCCCTGTCCCGAACCAAATCCGCGATACGAAACGGTGCAATCCCATGTTGTTGCGTGCCGAATAAATCGCCAGACCCGCGAATCTCAAAATCCTTTTCTGCAAGTCGAAAACCGTCCGACAGTTTTTCAAACGCCTTTAACCGCTTTTGCGACTCCGGCGTGGTGGCATTGCAAAAGACCGTACAGTAGCCCGGATGTTTGCCCCGACCAATTCGTCCGCGAAGTTGATGAAGTTGCGACAAGCCAAAACGCTCCGCACTCTCGATGGTCAATAAATTAGCATTCGGAACATCGACACCGACCTCAATCACCGTCGTTGCTACGAGAATTTGAATCTCCCCCGTTCGGAAATCGAACATGATCCGCTCTTTTTCTTCGGTGGACATTCGACCATGGATCATACCAAGGCGAAAGCCTTTCAGCGGACCGGTCGATAACTGTTCGTAAGTTTCCTGCAAATTGCGGGCATCAAAATTTTCGGACTCTTCGACGAGCGGCACCACGACGTAACCCTGCCAATGTTCCTCGGTAACTTTTCGGGCAACGAAATCCCACCACTCGACACGGCGTTCCGGTTCGGCAATGTAGGTCGTTACCTTTTGTCGTCCCGGCGGCATCTCGTTCATGATCGAAACATCGAGATCGCCGAACATCGTCATCGTAACACTTCGCGGAATCGGCGTTGCGGTCATCACAAGATAATGCGGATCGAACTTTTCGCCGCTTCTGCCCGTCGGCACTTTCAACGCCGCCCGCTGCATCACGCCGAACTTATGCTGCTCATCAATGACCACCAAACCCAACTTGTGAAACGGAATCTCGCCGTGAATGATCGCCTGTGTGCCGACAATGATCTGTGCCGCTCCGGTAGCAATACTTTGCATCGACATCGAACGCACCGCCGGTTTCTGTCCGCCGAAAAGCGGAGCGATCTTAACTTGCCCATTTCCGAGGGCACCGTCTTCGAGCATTCGAGTCAGCGTCCGAAGGTGTTGCCGTGCAAGGACTTCCGTCGGTGCCATAAAGACCGACTGATACCCATTGGCGGCGGCAAGGAGCATCGCATAGACGGCAACAATCGTTTTGCCGCTTCCCACGTCCCCTTGCAAGAGCCGATTCATCGGCACCGGTTGCGACATGTCTGTTACGATTTCCTTGATGACTCGTTCCTGTGCTTTCGTCAATTCAAACGGAAAGCGTTGCCGAATACGGGAATTGATGTTTGCGTCCAAACTCATCGGCAATGCTTTGAGGTGCGTTTGATGTTGCAACCGCCGCATTGCCAGTCCGAGTTGCAGGACGAACAATTCTTGATAGATAAACCGCCGCAATGCCCAGAGTTTCGTTGCCTCATCCGGCGGAAAATGGATTGCCCGCACGGCTTCGTCAATGCGTGGGAGTTTATGCTCTTGCAAAAACGCATCGGGAAAGACTTCTTCGAGCATCGGCGTAAAGGTCGGGAGCATATTTCGGACGATTTTTCGCAGATGGAATTGTTTGAGTCCTTCGGTCAGCGGATAGATGGGCAGAAACGGTTCGACTTCATCTTCGGCTTCGTTGTCGGCAAGGTAAGTGATCTGCGGGTGCATCATGATCCAGAAAGGATGATCGAATCTCGGTTTGCCCGTGAGCATGACTCGTCGTCCTTTGGCAAAGTCGCGGATGATAAAGGGCATGTTGAACCACATGCCTTTGAGGTAGCCTTTATTGTTGCAATTCACAACGAGAGTGAGCATTTCGCCTCGCTTTGTGGACTTGCGGCTCCACTCTTCGATGGTTCCGACGATGGTTTGCAGTTGATTGCTTTCTTCGAGTTGCCCGATTTCCCGGCGTTCGGTCATGTCTTGGTAATCGCGGGGAAAGTAGAACAGCAGATCGCTGACTCGGCGTAGTCCGATACGATTAAGTATTTCCGCTCGCTGCGTACCGACCCCTTTGAGGTATTGAACCGGAGAGCGAAGGTCGAGCGGGTCGTGGGACATGGGGGGGACGTGGCTTTCCTAACATTATACCCGAATTATGCAAACGTATGCGATTGTGTCGCCGCAATTACTTTTTGTTGAATATTGCGGCATAATTTCTCGCTCCGTGGAAAATACGTTTGACTTCCAGCACGTCGTCACTCGGGCGATAGAAAATCAAGTAGTTAGAAAACCCAGCAACCAGCCAAACCCGCATGCTTTTCGTTTCGGGACTGCGAAATCGACAACGTTCGCCAAGTTCCGGGGAGTCGGCAAGCATCTGGATTGTCTCATCGACAGCCCGATAAAAACGACTTTCAACTTCCCGGTCTCGTTGGGCGTAGTAGAAACCGATGTCCGCAATGTCCGCTTGCGCATCCTCTGTAACATCCACAATGAGCGGGGTAACTCTCATGCCGTTTTCTCTGCCCGTTTTGCTTGAAGACGTTGTTCAACATCAGCACGAATCTTGTCCCAAAATTCCGACGTGTAAGGAACACTTTTGCCTTTTTTTAAGGTTTTCAGGATTTCCTGTTCGTAGTAGTCCCAGGCTTGCTGTTCCTCTTCGGTAAGTTCCCGTTCGGCAACATTGGGCGGAGCGGTGAGTGTTGACATTTTGTTTTTCTCGACAGAAGCGATCTTCTTTGACCCCATTATACATCGAACCGTCGAAATGGCAAGTTCGGCAACGTGGAGCGCCGGATACAAATGGCTAATCGGGCATAATTCGGCGATGCAAAGACGAGATTGCTAAATTGTAGTCAATGACCGAACTATAATACATCGTGTTGGATTCCGATTGTCGCCGTTGTGCTTGAAGTAACTGATCCAACGTTGTCGTATTCTGTTCGTATGCAGTCCGCACTGCTTGCACTTCCTCACTCGAAACCCGGTAAGCCGCCAACGCAGTCCGCATTTGCTGATGGGTTAAACTTATATCCCGATATGAATCAGCAAGTTGACGCGTTAACTCCAACTCCTGTTCCCGCAAAATTGCTTTCGCCCTTGCTAGTTGAAGTTGTGCATTTCGTACAGCGGCTTGTTCTTGCTGTCCTGAAAACGTTGTCAATTCGTGTTCACGCTGCTCAACTTCTCGTTTCTGCTTCCGTAATTCGGAAGACAGGGAAAATGCCTCGAGCAAAGTGCCGTGCCAATCAAGTTTCATCGGCTCCGTAGTCGGATTATCAATCGGACGAATCAATCTGTTGTCCGTTGAAGCGAGTCCCACAATGTATCGCAGCACTGCTTCCGCTCTGAACAGGTTGTTTTGAGCACGTTCCATCTGTTGCCGGGCTGCGAAATAATTTTGTTCTGCTTGGGTAAGGTGTTGTGCCATCCCGCGTCTGTCCCCGATCTCTTGGTAAGTCTTCGTTTGTTTCCACGTTTGATAGGCGGCATCCCGACCAGAACGTGTCGACTCGAGTCGGTGATAAGCATAAGACAAATTCCAGTAGGCTTTCTCGACATCCGAGCGTAAATTCCAGTAGGCTTGTGTGTTAGCCTCGAGTGGTCGTGTACTGTTTCTCAGTCCCATTTGCACTGCTTCTTCGAGGGTCAAATCCCAGAGTGCCTCGGCGTGTGATCCTTCTGCTACCATTGCTTCGCGCAACTCGACTTGCAGTTTGTCAATATCCGCCTGAATTTCGGCGACGGTTCTCTTTTCCTGCGCATCGGTCAGCGTTGCGGTGCCGATGGTGAATGCTACAACGAGTGCCAAAATCTTCCAACGCAATGCCCACTTTCGATCTTGCCTGATCATGTCAATCTCTCCATGTTGAATTTTGTATACCTTACATTGTACGCAAAATTCAAGAATTTTTCAATGCCGATTTTGGTGAAATGACTGGTCTTGGGTGCGCGCAAACCCAGTTGCGCGATTGGGAAAGATGGGTAAAATAGATAAAGTTGTTTTTTAACCCTCTCAGTTTTACCCAGATTCCCCCGATGCCCCGAGCAAAAAAGACTCCCGAAG
>Ga0123353_10009587_pt1 | contig 13390 bp, 16 predicted proteins | sample TergutLab28metaG_3_FD_92763 | JGI IMG/M metagenome (GOLD analysis project Ga0123353, IMG submission 92763) | Labiotermes labralis P3 segment gut microbial communities from Petit-Saut dam, French Guiana - Lab288 P3 | ecosystem: Host-associated > Arthropoda: Insects > Digestive system > Gut ... | reverse complement strand
GAAAGTAATCTAAAGGATGGACTCGGCGTGATGAACCGCGCTGATCCGGAGAGGAATGAACTTTGTTATGAAAAACGCAAAGGATTTCTCACAAGAAAACAGCAAAGCCGCGGAGATGCCGGCTGATGCGGGGCCCGGCGGCGACAGGGCGGGGCTTGGGGAAGACGGCGGAGAAAAACGCGGAGAAGACATAAAAATCGAAATCACAAAAGACGAGTCGGAGGCGTGGGCGATACTGCTCGAGCCGGATCCGGGCGGCGCGCTGCTGGAACCGGAGGCGGCCAGGAAAAAGATCGCTACGGCAGGGATCACGCACGGCTTCAATGAACAAGCGCTTAAACAACTCCTTGCAGAGAAGGCATACGGCGAAAGGCGTGTCGTCGCGGAGACGATACGGCCGGTAGACGGCGAAGACGGGAAACTCATTTTCCATTTTTCAACGGATGAAAGAACCGGTAAGCCCAGGGAGATCGGAAGCGGCAGGGTGGACTACAGGTCGCTCGATCTTTACGTCCCGGTCAACGAAGGGCAGTTGCTCGTTACCAGGACGATCGCAACGCAGGGCATTCCCGGCGTGACTGTAAAGGGCAGGGCAATCAAGCAGCGGCCCGGCAAGGAAATCAAACTCCCAAGGGCGAAAAACGTCGATATAAACGAGGACAGGACCGAAATGCGCGCCAAATGCTCGGGTATGGTTGAGTATGTAAATGGTTCCGTCAATGTATCAAGCGTTTACAAAGTCAACGGAGACTGCGACCTCAGCGTGGGCAATATTGATTTCGACGGAAGCGTACATATCTCCGGCAGCGTCCGTTCCGGACATACGGTGAAGGCGACGGGCGCCATAGTAGTCGGCGGCGTCGTGGAAGCCGCCTCAATAATCGCCGGAGGGAATGTCGAGATAAAAGGTGGAATGCAAGGTGCGGACAAAGGCAGAATCGACGCCGGAGGATCCGTTACCATATTATATTTAGAACGCGGGGCTATAGTTGCGGAAGGGTCGGTAACCGTAGACGTCAGCATACACAGTAGCATCGAAGCCGGGGGCTCTCTGTGCGCGAAGGGAAAACGGGGCGCTATTATAGGCGGGCGCGTCAGCGTGGCAGGGGACGTCATAGTCAACTCCCTTGGTTCCGTCTCACACGCGCAAACGGAGGTTGAGATCGGAATGACGCCCGGTAAACGGCTGCGCATCCAAATATTGGAAAAAGAAATTGAAAAACTGAAGGGCGATATGGTCAAGTTGGCGCAGCTTGACGCATATCTTGAGAAAACAAAGGGAAAAATCGACCCGGAAAAATGGGATCAATTGTTCAGGTCAAGCGCCGAAAACAAACGCTTAAGCGACTTGGGCCAGGAGGATTGCAACGAAGAAATAAGCGTACTCAAATACGAGCTGGAACACGCAACGGAGGGGAAAATCCACGTTTTCGACACCGCGCACTATGGAACCAAAGTGATCATCGGAAACGGGTTATACAAAGTGAGCGACGAAATCCGATATGCGACATTCAGGTATAAAAATGGGGAAGTAGTCTACGGCGCGTGCGAACTCGGGAGCGCTTAGGGACGTGCCTGAAGGATCCTGCGCGGGATAACCGGTCCTTTTCATGCGCGTATTGTTCCTCGGCGAAAGAAAGGAATGGTCGTCATTATGTCAATCAAAGGCATTGATACTCAGATAATGATAACGCGATTGGCTGACAGCGTCAGAGAAGCCAGCGTTATGCAAAAAAGGCCCGAGGTGGCGCGTGACGTGCTGGCGACCAAGGAAAAAATCAACGACGCAGTGGAGCAATCGAGAGTCGCGAAGACAGCGGAATCGGAGATGGATAAAGTCCGCCCGGACGTGGATGAAGGCGGCAGCGGAGCATATGACGGAGAAAGCGGCGCCGGAGGAAGAAGAGATAACTGGGACGAGGAACCCGGCGCCGACATGATCGTCCCGCCGGGCAACAATCTGATAGATATTAAAATTTAAGAGGTAAGAAATGAATATAGGATACTATGCATTTGCGTTATTTGTCACAGGGCTCGTCTGCCTGATCGCAGTCACGTGCAAGATTCTTTTTGGGAATGTGAAGCGGAGTTACAGGCTCCTCGATGAAAAAGAGTCCAAGCTTTTGCAGCTATACCAGATGGTAGAGAGCATCATGGAGGACTTTGACGAACAGGCTATGGCAATTTCCAAAGAAATCAAGGAGCATGAAGATCGCCTGGCCTCGATCGTTGCAAACCTGGCGCCCTTGCCGCAGGACAACCGGGCAAGGTATGAGGAAGAGCCGCCGGCTGCGCCGCCTGCGCAGAAACCGCCCACGGCACCGATTGCGCAGAAACTGCCCAACGCGCCGCCTGCGCAGAAACCAGTCGCCACAGCGGCTGCGCAGAAACCGCCCACGGCGCCGATTGCGCAGATACCGCCCACCGCGCCGGCTGCACAAAAACCACCCACCGCACCGATTGCGCAGAAACCGCCCGCAGCAGCGCAGGAGCCCTTGCCGCGGGTGAAGAGGGTCGATCCGGGCAGGACAAAAAAAGCAAATGAAGGCGAACCAAAGGCGGAAAGGGCAGAACCTATCGGCGCGCCTTATGACGCGGCAATTCCCGAAAAGAAAGAGGCGCCTGTGTTTCAGGAGGTCTTTGACATATCAATGATGAAGAAGCCCGCCCCGAATACGGGAACGCAAGACAAACTGGCGCATACGCAAGCTATCCTCGGCCTGGCGGAAGAGGGGAGAACAGACGCCCAAATAGCCAGCGAACTGGGTATAACGCAAAATGAAGTAAGGCTGATAATCGGGATAAACAGAAGAAGGAGCAGGGAAGGCGCCGTAGCAATGCGATAACGCGCCGCCGCCGTAGCAATGCGATAACGCGCCGCCGCCGCAGATCGTGCGGCAACGTTCCGGCGCCTCCCGCAATGCGATGGCATGTCTTCATTCCTCATGCAGCAACAAAAACAGGTGAAATCAACCTGTTTTTTGTTACTTTATGAGAATAACAGTAAAGTTTCGGGGCAAAAAGTACGATACTGAGAGTAGGAATGAGATTCATGTATCAGGCGAAAAGCGCCGGGGAAACCCAGGCGGACCCGTATAAAGGAGCGATAGCACGATGGTACGAGGTCAGTATATTGCCGGAAGCGGCATGATGCTCCAACGCAGGTTGATGGAGAACATAACCAATAACATCGCAAACGCCGATACGACCGGCTATAAGAAAGAGCAGATCGTGTCGCACAGCTTCGATGAAGTGTTGGTCACACGCATCAACGACCCCGGCGTCGTCGGCCAGGCGCGTATCTCGAGCGCACAGAACGTAGGCCCGATGAACCTGGGGACCCAAATCGACCAGCTATACATTGATTTCTCTGAGGGCAGCCTTGAAGGGACGCAGCGCAACACGGACCTGGCCCTCGTGGGCGACGCCTTTTTCGTTCTCAGGACGACAGCCGGGGAGCGATATACCAGAAGCGGCGCCTTCTACGTCGACTCGGCAGGTTACCTGGCTGACTCGGAAGGCAACTATCTCCTCGGCGAAAACGGCCCTATCTATGTCGGCGGCACGAACTTCTCGGTGGATATGTCAGGAGTCGTGCGGTTGGGCGACTCAAACGAGATCGCGGATCAAATCCGAGTCGTATCATTTGCGGACAACGGCGCGTTGAGAAAGCAGGGAAGCAACCTTTACTTCTCGATGGAAGCGCCGCAGGCTGTTCCGAATGGATATAGGATGGTCCAGGGATTCCTGGAGGGTTCAAACGTCGATATCGGGCGCGAGATGGTCGACATGCTGACCATTTTCCGTACATATGAAACCAACCAGCGCATGCTCATGATGATAGACGAGACGGTCGGAAAAGCTGTGAATGAGATAGGGAGACTCAGATAATGAACGAAGCTGTCAACATAGCCGCAGCCGGACTGACAAACCAGCAGCGGCGGCTCGATACGATAGCGAATAATGTCGCAAACGTGAATTCAACCGCATACAAGAGCGCGAGGCTTGATTTTAAGGACGCGCTGTATACTGCGGGATATACCCCACCGAAGGCAAGGACGCCCGGCGCCAACCAGCAAAAGGGCCATGGCGTCATGGTTGCCGGTATAACGAAAGATTTCTCCGTCGGTAACATCCTAACGACCGAGAGGTCGCTCGACGTTACGATAGAAGGCGAGGGCTTCTTTGAACTCGGCGACAATGAAGGCAATGTCGCGTACACAAGGAACGGCGCCTTTGACCTCAGTCCGCAGGAAGAGGGCAACTACCTGGTAAACGGCGAAGGGTTGTATGTTCACGACGCAGACGGCGGCAGGATATCGATCCCGTACGGTACGGACGCGATCGGCATCGACATGAACGGTACGATCACTTTCAAAGCGTACGGGGAAGAAGCGACAGTTTCGCTCGGCGTGTACACATTCCGCAATGTGACCGGGTTGCTATCAACGGGTAACGGGACTTATTCCGAAAGCGAAGCGTCGGGCGAAAAGCGCCGGGCTGAAGGCGTTTCGATCAGGCAGGGCGCGCTCGAGGGATCAAACGTCAACCTGGCTGAGGAGATGACCCGCCTTATCCGGACGCAAAGAACGTTTCAACTCGCGTCGCGCGCGCTTTCGACGGCGGACGATATGGAAGGCCTGGCCAATAACATAAAGAGGTAGCGTTTGACTTCATCTTAAGGAGGGATCCTAAGCGACATGAACATCATTCAATGCCATTTTTGCAAAAAGCCGTTTCAGAGCCTGGGCGGACGTATATGCGGCAATTGCCTCGAAAAAATCGACAAGGACTTTATCACGGTCCGGGATTATATTTACGAAAATAAACACGCCGATATGGACACTGTGTCCGAAGAGACAGGGGTGTCGAAGCAAATCATCATGCACCTGCTGAAAGAGGGAAGGCTCATTGTGGACGATCCGGAAGACAGCGGCGGATTGCTTACATGCGAAGTGTGCAAGAAACCAATCAGGACGGGCAGGATGTGCAAAGACTGCAAAGACGCGGTAGCCACAACGATGCAAAAAAGCATGACACGTAAGCCGTTTGAGAACCAGAGGAGCAACTCGGCAAATCTGAAAGCAACTGCAAAAGTACAAAGCAAATATTAACAATACGAAATCAAATCGAGAAGAAGGTAAACGAAATGAAAATCAATCCAATCACAAACCCTGGTATCTTAAGAAGCTATCAGAACACAAAGCCGATCCACGAAGCGGCAAGGGTTTCGAGCAAGCGCGACGAAGTCACGTTCTCCGAGGAAGCGCTCAGTTTTTCGAAAGCCATGTCCGAAGCCAGGGACAAGCTTGAACTGCGTACTCCCGAGGAAAAGGCGCATATTGCCGACGTTACGGCCGCTGTCCGGCAAGGCACATACAGGATCGGCAGCGATATGATAGCTGAGAAAATCCTGGAAAGTATTCAGGGTCGGAAATAACGGGCTGGCGGCAGTCCGGGCGTGGAAACGGGATTGTTTTTTGAAAATGATACATTAGACGTGTTTGACCGAATAGTCTTAAGGGGGATGCCATTTGAGACAGGTTATCGAACAATTGGCCGGACTGCTTACCGAACAAAGGAGCGTTCTTACGGACATGCTTGTCTTGTCCAGGGAGAAACGCCGGATCATAGTTGAATGCGAAACCGAGAAGCTTGAGCAGGTCGTGCGCCTGGAAATGCGCGAGCTGTCGAAACTCGGCGGGATAGAAAAGAAGCGGGCTGCGCTCAACAAGGCTCTGGCAGTGCAGCTCGATTTACCGGAAAACGACATAACAGTCAGCGCCATAGCGAGCCGTTTGCAACCGGATGAATGCGACGCCATAACAGACCTGCAGAAGGTCCTGACAACCCTGATAGAGCAGCACGCGCAGCTCAATGCGGAAAACCGCGAGCTTATCAAAGCCCATCTCGAATATTCGGAAGCGATGCTTGAAGTCATGACAGACTCCGAAGACCCTCTGAACAGTTTCTACGGCGGAGACGGGAAAGTTGCGAAGGAACGAAAAAAAACGACTGCCTTTTTCAACGGGCAGGCATAGGGTGCTATAAGGCATAGGGTGCTATTATGAGATCGACTTTTTTCGGGTTGGAAATAGGCAAAACGGGCCTCACCGTGAGCCAAATCGGGCTGGACATCACCAGCCATAACATCGCAAACGTCGATACGAAGGGCTATACGCGCCAGCGTATCGTTTCGACGGCTTACGACCCGTTCATGAATATCGGAAAGGCATTACCTGTCAGTCAGGCCAATGTCGGCGGCGGCGTGAACATAAAGATACACGACCAGATACGCTCCGCTTACCTCGACAGGCGCTACAGGACTGAAAACACGCTCAACGCTTATTGGCAAAAAAGAACGGAGAGCATGAGATATCTCGAATCGTACTTCGATAACGTAAACGAAGAAACCAGTATTAATTTCAGTATAGCGAGATTCTTCCAGGCAATGAAGACCCTGGCCGAAGATACCGTCGAAGGCGCGCCGCGCACACTGCTGCAGACCGCAGGGCAGGACCTGGTGCAGCAGCTGAACTCGATTTACGACGGGCTTGTCGATCTGCAGGAATCCCAGAATCACGCTGTCGGGGTCACGGTCACGCAGATAAACAGGATAGCCGATGAGATAGCTGCGCTCAATAAGTCGATATATGTCTACGAAGTCACGGGTTACGTGGCAAACGACCTGAGGGACAAACGGAACCTGCTGATCGACAATTTATCGACTTTAGTCGACGTCGAGTACAGAGAGTATGCAGACGCAAAGGGAGATACAAAGTTCACCGTATCCATTGGCGGGAAAACGCTTGTCGACCATGTCGACACATGGCAGCTGGGCGTCAAGGAAGTCGATAACCCGATCCCCGAACTGAAAGCCGTCAATAAGTCGCCTGTACTGGAACCGGTTTGGATGAAGTACGACCTTACCGACGGGCTTATTCCCGATGATGATAACCCTCTGGTGCTCAAGGGCGGCGAACTGAAAGCATATCTCGATATGCGCGACGGCAACGGCGAAGGAAAGAACATGAAGGGGATCCCCTACTACATCGACATGCTCAATAATCTGGCGCGGGCGCTCGTTGTGGAGATCAATACGATTCATGTCCAGGGCTGGACCGACCATCCTGTTGAGGGTTCCAGTACGGGCATTCTGTTTTTCAAAGATGGCGGCGCGGGAACGGTGGCTGCGGGCGGCGCCTATATAATCAACAACGCAAAACTGATCGATATCACCGCCAAAAACATAAGCCTGAGTGACGAAGTTGCAAAAAGCGCATATAATATCGCGTGTTCATCGAGCATGATCGTAAAACAAGGGCTTGGAAACCCGGAAGAACTGCAGCGCGGCAATAATGAGAATATGAACAAGCTTTACGCTTTGTTCCTGAAAAAGGACATCGCCCTTGAGATCGGGACAGCCGGAGGCATTGCAATAGGTAGTTTTGACGGGTATGCCACATCTATAAGGTTTGACGTGGGCAATACGCTCAACACCGCGACTAAATCGGCGGAGAACAGCAACACGCTGACGATCGCGGCGGAGAACCAGCGGACGTCCGTGGCGGGCGTTTCACTCGACGAGGAAATGACAAACCTTGTAAAATATCAGCATGCGTACAGCGGCGCGGCGCGCGTCATAACGGCAATGGACGACGCGCTGGACAGGCTGATCAACGGCACGGGCCGGGTGGGGCTTTAACGCCAGGCGATCGATAGCCTACGGATGATCCCGATCCCTGCCGCTGTGCAATTTGCGATTTACGTTGACCGGGCGGGGCTTTGATAGGAGGTTTAGGAAATGCGGATAACTAACTCGATGCTTGTCAATAATCTCTTGAGAAATCTCAACACCAACTATAACAGGGTCGATAAACTGGAGAACATGATGGCGTGCGGCAGGAAGTTCGGGCATATCAGCGACGATCCGATAGCGCTGATATATAGCCAATCGGCCCGCAACAAACTGGCGCGGCTCTCGCATTATCAGACGACAGTGGGATCCGCCAAGGACTGGCTGAATCAGGCGGAGACCGGCCTGACGGAACTGCAGTCGATTTTCGCAAACGCTTATGAATCATGCGTCGATGCGGCGCATGACGGGAAAACAAACAGCGACAAACAGAACATCGCAGGGGTGATAGGACAGCTCCGCGATCACTTCGTGGATACGCTCAACACAGCCTTCGGCGACAAGTATGTTTACTCCGGTTATAACACGCCGGGCGACCCTGCGACAGGGTTTGGCGCGGAGGGTATCAAAGCATTTACGGTCGTGGACGGGAACCTTTGTTTCAACGGTCTCAATCTGTCGGTATTCGACGGGATGGCTACCGAGCTTCTCAACATCGACCTCACCGAGCTTGACGACGGCGCGGCGCTGACAGCGATCAATAATCTCGGCGTACCGCTGCCCACGGGAGTCAGCGCTCAAATGATCCTTGATATGCACAGGCTCAAGGGCGATGTGTTGACCTTTGACGTCGGACCCGGGATCAACATGCCGGTGACTATGAACGGGATAGACATGGTGCTGCTTGCCGCTACAGACGAAAAAGGCGTCACAGTGGTGCGCAACGCTTTCAACGTCTTAAACGACCTGTACATCGCGGCAAACGGCGACCCCTTGGGCACGCCGCCGACCGAACCGCAATCAGCATCGGAACTCACCAAAATCATCAAGCCGCTGCAGGACGCGCAGAACCATCTGCTGACAAAGACCGCCGTGATCGGAGGAAGGGTAAGGCGGCTTGAGTTGCTGGAAGCAAGATACGAGCAGGACGCGATCAACTATGAACAAATGAAGTCAAACGCCGAAGACGCGGACATGGCGGAAGTTATTATGAATCTTAAAATGGTGGAATCGGTGATGCAGGCGGCATTGTCCGCAGGCGCCACGGCTATCCAGCCAACGCTGATGGATTTTCTCAGATAGATTTACAAAGCGAAAGGAATGGATTCCATAATGGCCAGCATACATAGACTCATGATCGATCAGCAGCTTGCGGAGCTCGGCTTGAAGGTTACGCCCGCGAAAATGAAAATCGATTTTCCGCGGATGCAAATGAAAATCACGAGCGAGCACGCGAAAATGGAAATCGACAGTAAGGCCCCGTCGTTCCGGATCAACAGAAATAAGATAAACAACGAGTCGGGCCTTAAAGCGCCGTCGGTGTTTACAAAAGATTTTCGCGACGCCGGACTGGCAGGCGCGCTGCGGAGCGTCAACACGGCAAGCAAGGACGGGAACTTTGTCGGCGACCTCAGGATACGCGGAAACAGGATCGCAAAGCTTGCGCGCAACAAGTCGATGGCTGCGGCGCTGAAAAAGAAGCAGCTGGATCTGCGGCTGATGCCGCAAAACTCGCCCGAGGTCAAGTGGGACAAGGGGTATATGCACATCAACTGGTCAAAGCACAGTATCGTCATCGACTGGGACGGCGAATATCTGCCGCAGCTGACGATTGACCCGAAGTATTCAGTTGAAATATTCATGCTTAAGGAACCGTATTTCAAGGTGAATGTCGAGAAAATGGAAACTCCGAATTCTGTGGGAAGATATGTTGACCGTGCTATATAGCAAGTAGTATAATAGCCAGAGCCATCAAGGGGAGGATAATTTATGCGGATTGACACTGTAAGGTTCGGAGCGGTCGATGCTGACGAAAATAAGCTCATTATATTCGAAAACGGCATACCGGGGCTGGAAGGGCACAGCAGGTATGCGCTGCTCCAGTTTGATGAGAGCTATCCGATAATCTGGCTCCAGTCGGTGGACGACGGAGGGATTTGCCTGCCTGTCCTGGATACGTTTGCGGTGCTGTCGGACTATGTGTTCGACATCAGCGACGCGGACGTCAAGGAACTCGAACTCGGCGGGCCTGAGGAACTGCACGTTGTCAGCGTCCTTGTTATCCCGGACGACATCCAGAGGATGACCGTAAACCTTGCAGCGCCGATAATCATCAATATCTCGACCGGCAGGGCAAAGCAAATAATGCTCAGCGGGGGCGACTATAATGTCAGGGCCCCTATATTCCCGGATATATGCAAGCAAGTCATGAAAGAGGGAGGTGACGCTGATGCTGGTACTGTCCAGAAAGCTGAATGAGACAATTATTATCGGTGACAATATCAGGGTGACACTTCTCGGAATAGACGGTGATAAAATAAAAATAGGCGTAGACGCGCCCAGGGATATTAAAGTTTTCAGGGAAGAACTGCTTGAAGCGACCAAGAGCACAAACGTGCAGGCGCTGGACGCGCCGATCGTTTCGTTTGATTTGTCAAAAATGAAAAAGCCGTCGCCATGACCGAAGCCGCTCCCCCAAGGTGCGCAAATACGATCCGCCGACCCCCGGGGCTGCGAAAGCAGCCCTTTAGTTGTCCACCTGCGGGGATCGTTTGATACGTGCAGGGCGCGAACTGCAACAACCTAATGATTTAATTTTAATTTGCGCAAACAAGTTATTGCATATTGATAAAAAAAGTGCTAAAATTTAAAAACACGTCATAATGATGAAATATATGATGAATTTTACACAAATCTCGCGAGTATTTATACATACTCTAACCCAATGAATTTCGGGAGGGTAAGGATTTGAGAGCACAAATAGATAAGCTGCTTGCGCAGATCAAAGAAAGCTTCGGGAAAATGTCAAGGGGCAGTAAAATAAGGCTGGCCATACTCTTGGCAGTGGTTGTTATTCTTGCGATCGTCGCGGTGAGCCTCCTGACGCGCACCAATTACTCAACGTTATATATCGCCGCGGATCAAGCCGAAGCGGGAAGGGTATATGCGGCTCTCAAGGAAATGAACATTCCTGTGGACATAGATGGGACAAGGATACTTGCGCCGGAAAACAGGATATCCGAACTCCAGGCAATGCTGGCGTCCCAGGGGATAGTCGGGGCGAGGGGTACAGATCTTTCGATAATGAGCGGTGCGAGCGGTTTCGGCGTCACGGAAAGCTATGCTTCAAAACTCTTCGAAGCCCAAAAGGCTGAGGATATCAGGACCGCGATACTCACTTCCCCAAAAATCAGAAACGCGGATGTAATTGTGAACAACGGCGAAACATCGCCTTTTGTGAGGGCCCAGAACGCCAAACCGCCGAGCTGCTCGATAATGCTGACCCTCAACAGCGGCGCGACACTCACAAGGCAGGAAGCCCAGACGATCGCCGAGCATGTCAGGGCGTCCGTGCAGGGTATCAGTTACGAAAACATATCAATATCTGACAGCAATCTCAATCACTACAGAGTCGGGGAGGATATCGAAGATACCGACTCGGAAATGGTTGCGCATTTCGAGCTGCAAAACCGGTTGAACGAACAAACCAAAGCTGCCGGGGACCAGCTCCTGTTATCAATATTCGGCAGGGACAACGTACAGGTGAGCGTGACGGTCAGGCTCAATTTTGACAAGATGGTAACGGAAACTGTGAAGTTTGAGCCGCCGGTCGCCGGAGAGCTCGACGGTATCATACGCAGCTCTTCCGAGTTGCGGGAAGCCCGGAAAAAGGACGACGCTGCAGGCGGCGTCCCCGGAACGGACTCGAACGGTATGGGTACGGTGGAATACCCGTTTGGTTCGGCTGACGACAATGAGTGGTACGAAAAAGCCCTGCTGGAAAGAAACTATGATATAAACGAAACGAGGACTCTCATAGAACACGCGCAAGGCAAAGTGGAATATATCAGTGTCGCCGTAGCTATAAACTCAACTGCCGTGGACGAGGATTACAGCAGCGAGGTTTCGAACCTTGTTTCGGCGGGGCTGGGGATCGCCCCGACCAACGTAAAAGTCGCGTACATACCATTTGCCGTGGACAATTCAGCATCGGAAAGTATGAAAGCCCAGGAAGAGTACGAAGCCCGTATGAGGCAAAGGGAGCTTATTCAAACGATCATTATGTGGTCCGTCATACTGATTCTCGGGCTTGCGCTTATGCTGCTGGTCAGGACGATCGTAAGGACAGTCAAGCCGCCGCCCGAACCGGAGCCGGTGCTCGCCGACGGCGGGTACAGCATCGATTATATTGCGGACGACGTAAGAGAAGAGGAAGAAGAAGAGGAAAGCATCAGGGATATAACGCACTATGAGGAGGTTGCGCTGCAAACCAAATCCACAGGCCTCGAGCAGATAGAGAGGTTTATTGACAAGGATCCCGCCGCCGTGGCGCAATTGCTTCGCAACTGGCTGACCGACGAGTAGAAAATCATTCTTAACAAAGGTGAAATAACAATGTTACATAATGATATGACGTCCAGGGAAAAGGCGGCAATACTCCTCATTGGCCTTGGAAAAGAGTATTCCGCGGAAATCTATAAATACCTGTCCGAGGATGAGATCAGCGACATGACCCTCAGCATCACCACGACAAGGAGGGTCGAGCCCGAGGTCAGGGAGCAGATCATAACCGAGTTTTATGAAATGTGCCTGACCCAGAAGTTTATTTCGGAAGGCGGCATAGACTACGCGCGCGAAATACTCGAACAGGCAATGGGTCCCGACAGGGCGGAGGAGATGATAAGGAAGCTGTCGTCTTCGCTGCAGGTGCGTCCGTTCGACTTCATCAGGCGCGTGGATTCCAACCAGATACTCAACGTGATACACAACGAACATCCGCAGATCATTGCGCTTGTTCTGTCATATATCGAACCAAAGCAGGCGGCGCAGATAATAGCGTCGCTCCCATCGGACAGGCAAACGGAGATCATCAGCCGGATATCAAATATGGGAAGCACATCGCCGGAATACGTCAAGGAAGCCGAACGCATCCTGGAACGCAAGATAACGTCGATGGGATATACGGATAACATCGTGGTAGGAGGCATCGACACGATAGTCGATATAATAAACTCGCTGGACCGTTCCTCCGAAAAGAACATACTCGAAAGCCTCGACGTGGACGACAGCGAACTCGCCGACGAGATCAGAAAGCGCCTGTTCGTCTTCGAAGATATCGCGAAACTCAACAATGTCACGATACAGCGCGTTCTCAGGGAGATCAACAACGCCGACCTCGCCGTGGCCCTCAAAATGGCCACGGAGGACGTACAAAGAACGATTTTCGCCAATATTTCGAAACGTTTGCAGGAAATGATAAAAGACGACATGGACGTTATGGGCCCCGTGCGCGTGCGCGATGTTGAAGAAGCGCAGCAGAGGATCGTCAATGTTATCCGCAAGCTGGAGGATGAAGGCGAGATCGTCGTTGCGCGCGGAGAGGGGGACGATCTGATTGTTTAGGATCGACAGGAACTTCGTCCACCTTGCGGCTGCGCGATCCGTTCAAGTTAACAGTGTGGACGCTGAGGCCGACGCTGCGGGGAAAGAAGAATACCCGGATGCGGCGGCCTTAGCGGCCCAGGCGGCATTTCT
>Ga0123353_10009586_pt1 | contig 13391 bp, 12 predicted proteins | sample TergutLab28metaG_3_FD_92763 | JGI IMG/M metagenome (GOLD analysis project Ga0123353, IMG submission 92763) | Labiotermes labralis P3 segment gut microbial communities from Petit-Saut dam, French Guiana - Lab288 P3 | ecosystem: Host-associated > Arthropoda: Insects > Digestive system > Gut ... | reverse complement strand
TAACCTTCCTCACCGGGCATTTCTTCAAGTCTTCCCGACATTTCGCGAAGCGCCTCCGCCCAACGCGATGTGGAGTCTGCCATGATGGCGACCGAGTAGCCCATATCCCTGAAATACTCAGCAATGGTGATCCCTGTATAGATGGAAGCTTCACGCGCTGCAACAGGCATGTTCGATGTGTTTGCTATCAATACGGTTCGCTGCATAAGTGACTCTCCGGTGCGCGGGTCAATCAGCTCCGGGAACTCTTTCAGCACGTCTGTCATCTCGTTACCGCGCTCTCCGCAACCGACGTACACAACTATGTCCACATCGCTCCACTTTGCCAACGCATGTTGAACAACCGTTTTGCCCGACCCAAAAGGTCCTGGAACTGCAGCAGTCCCACCCTTTGCCACCGGGAAAAGGGTATCAATCGTTCGCTGGCCGGTTGTCATCGGGACCTCGGGCATCAACTTGGTCTTATACGGACGCGATCTGCGCACCTGGGTTTTCTGCATCATGCAAATGTCCCTAGTGCCTGCGTCTGTCTTCACTGTGCACACAGTTTCTACTATAGTGAAGTCACCCTCGGCAATCGATTCAATTGTACCGTAAACGCCAAGCGGAATCATGATTTTGTGCGACACAGGTCCCGTTTCCTGTACCGTCCCCACAACATCGCCAGGTTCCACAGTATCTCCCACAGCTACACTTGGCACAAAAGGCCACTTCTTGTCGTGGTTGAGCGATGCGGCTTCAACACCTCTTTGAAGGTTGCTGCCTGACGCTTTTTTAATATCTTCCAGCGACCGCTGAATACCATCGAATATCGAACCAATGAGCCCGGGCGCCAGCTCAACCGACAACTGGGCACCGGTCGTCTCCACACTGTCGTCTGGCTTGAGACCGGATGTTTCCTCGTAGACCTGAATAGACGCTTCGTCGCCTCGCATCTCAATTATCTCGCCGATCAGTCGATGGGGACCAACGCGCACAACGTCGAACAGGTTCGCCTCCCGCATTCCGGCGGCAACCACGAGCGGTCCGGAGATTTTGACCACTTTTCCTTCAATCAAGTTCTATTCACCCACTTTCCTTAATCGCCGAAGATGTTCGATCCGACTGCTCTGATAACGCGGTTCTTCACGTTGCTAAGCCCTATGCCAAGGCTGCCCTCTTTACCCGGAATGAGAACAATGGCAGGCGTCTTGCTCGATCTGTGCAGATCGATCGCCTGCATGCATCCTACAGCCAACTGCTCGGTGATATAGAGCACTGCAAAGTCAGCCATCTCTGGGCTTCTTAACACTTGTGCAGCTTCATCTGCGTCTAGCACGGGAAAGGTCGCCAGTCCAAGAGCTGCAAATCCCTGCACGGACGAGCGGTCGCCAATGACACCAATTTTATACATACAGCGCCCTCATCCTCTCTTTTATGGCTTGTGCAGGCAACTCTGTCTGCCTGCCAGTCACAATCATACTGATGGCTTTATATTCCGCTTCTTTTGCTAGCAGGTAAGCCATTGGGACCTCGGCACCGTAGGGTATGTACCTTGCTGTTCTTACATAATCCATCAGATAGCTGTCACAATACCGCTCAAACTCTGACATGCCGCCTTTTGCTAGGTCTTCGATCGCCCTACTAACCAGACCTGATATAGCAGAAAGCTGGTTGGGCAGTTGCTCTTCCGGCACATCATAGACCTGCGCATATCGCTCTGCAGGCAAGGTACCGCCATCAAAAAACACTTCTGCAGCAAATTCGACTGGCTTGCCCATCTTTCGCAGACGAAGCAGCGCCTTCACATTTGCCACATTGATATACGTCCTTACATAGCCCTCTAAAAAGCCGTTACCTGTCTCTCTGGCTGCCCTTGCCATATCTACAAAGCAATATCGGTCGAGCACGATATCGATGTATTGAGAATTCCCGGTCTTACTGCAGAGCTCAGTCGCCTCCAGAACGCCCGCTCTCATCGCTTCTGTAAGCGGCGCGAGTTCGCGCCTCACGACCGCTTCCTTTAGCTCATCAACCGATACACTTCCGCCCTTCACATAGATATCGCGCGGATCGGCCAGAAGCTCATTTTTCAGCGCGACCTTGAGGTTCAAGTAGTCGTTCGGATAAAGGAAGCAGTCAAAGAGCCCGTGTCCCGCTTGTGAGATGGCCTCAGCTGTTTCGGCACGGCTCTTCTCTATGAGCTGGGTGGCCAAATCCTTTTCGGCTCCGTTCAATCCGCCGACGTCGTATCCGCACTCGCCGAGTAGTTTGAGAATCTCCATGATGTCTGTCGCTTCGATCATCTTTTCGACCGTTGCGTTGTCGACCAGTCTGATCTCTTTACTCTTGATGCGTCCCGAGATGCACAGGAAGTCTGTGGGCTTACTGACCTTTTTTGCCGGCACGAAACCCCCCCCTTAACGGAACAGCACGGATGCAACCGCCTGCTCCAGCTCCTCGCGGTGCTGCCGCAACAGCGCCATGAAAGTGAGATTTAACTCGACACCACCGGTTACAACGACAATGCCGCCATCGTCAAAGCTCGCCCCATCAACCTCGACACCGAGGTCGTTCTTGACCAGCTCGCCCACCGCGTCGATATCTCTTTGCGAGACCTGCACACGGCTGCCTTCGGCCAGTGCCGGTTTAGCTAAATCGATCAGAATCTTGGCGTAGGCGGCTGCGTCGCCCCGTAGGGCAGTCAGCTTGGCATCGGCCTGTGCAAAGGCCTCTTCGACCACGCTTTGGCGGGCAGTCAGCAACGCCTTGCGGCCTTCGAGATCTGTAATAGATTTGCTGCGAAGCTTGACGTTATCAACTTCCGTTTCGGCTTCTCTTATGCCCTGTGCGTAAATTTGCTTCGCCTTTTCGTTAGCCGCTGCAACGATTTCGTCGGCTTGCGCCTTGGCGGCTGCAGCGATTTCCTCGGCTGAGATTCCGGCATCATCCTGAATACGTTTTACAATCGTTTCAATACCCTTCAAATGCGTCACACCCAGTCTATAGGAATGCTACACGATTAAACGCGTATTCCGTTGATGGCAAGAAAGGAGACGAGCAGTGAGAGAACAGCGTAGGTTTCGACCATCGCTCCGTACACCATGCCCTTGGCTATTTCGCCGGGGCGCTTGGCAATCAGCGTGACACCGGCAGCGCAAGCCTTTCCCTGTGCAATGGCTGAGGTCCAACAAGCGATGGCAACCGGCATGCAACCGAAAAAGAGCTGCGCGCCCGTCATAACGCTGATGTTGGCAAGGTTGCCGCTGATAACGCCGACCTTGTTGAGCGTAATAAACGCTATCAAGGTTCCGTAGATGCCCTGTGTGCCGGGCAGCGCCTGCAGAAGCAGTGTGAGACCAAACTTGTCTGGATCTTCCGAGACGACACCTGCGGCGACTTCACCGACGATTCCGCAGCCGATCGCGGAGCCTGTACCTGCCAGCCCGGCTGCCAGAGCGGCTCCGAAAATTGCCAGCGTGATTCCAAGGGTGTCAAACATAACTGTGTTCCTCCTCATTGATAGACAGTGTATAGTACTTGGGTTTGATCAACAGAGGGTCAAATGGGCGCCCACCCGCCTCAAAGAACTTGCCGAAGAATTCGACATATTGGAGGCGGCTTGTGTGAACAAAGGCGCCGAGGATGCCGAGCAGGAAGTTGATGGTGTGGCCGACGAGGAAGATCACGATAAAGTAGATCGCCCCGAAAAATGTACCGCCAAACAGCGTGCCCAGCTGGTTAAAGACCTGCGCGATAACCGATCCTGCCAGTGCCAGCGCCATCAGACGCGCATACGAGAGCATGTCGCCGAGGTAGCCGGTAATACCGTAGAGGCTTAGGATGCCCGACCAGAGCTTACTGATCAAGCCTTCCTTGGATCGCCCTTGCGTCAGAATCAAGCCGATGGTTCCTGCTCCGATCACGCCATAGGCGATTGGGACACCTAACACCAGCATGGCGATACCGATAAAGACGGTCCACCAAAACCCGATGTCGACGATGGCGGTGAAATAATCGCCCCGCTTGATGCACATCCCAAAGTTAATACCCATGCCGACCAGCATGTGTACGATTCCCATCGCGCAGCAGATGGCCAGAAATATGAGCGGATCGGCCATCGGGTCAAAGAGCATGTAGGCGTCTCGCGCCCGACCTAAAAAGGTTCCTGTAATGGTGTAATAGGCGTCTCCGAAATAAGTACCGGTCACGAATCCGACAATCAACGCAGCCGTTCCCGCATGTAGGCAGAGGTTGAATAGCTTTTTTGCAAATCCTTGCGGGTTTGTCTTTTTGGCCAGCAAGCCGATGATGATCATCATAATTCCGTAGCCTGCATCACCCAACATAATCCCGTAAAAAAGGAAGAAGAATGGAGCGATCACCGGGTTGGGGTCAAAGGCTCCAGGTGACGGCAGGCTGTACAGCTCGGTCACCGCCTCGTAAGGCTGCACCAAGCTACTGTTGTTTAGCAGTACCGGCGGACTGTCGACCTCGTTGTCAACCTCTTCAAACTCGTAGGTCACGCAGTAGGCAGCCAGCCTCTGTTCGAGCACCTCGATCCGGTTTACCGGGACGAACCCCTTCATAAAGAAAGCGCTCTTTGACACCAGCAGACGGCTTCGGGCTTCCTCGATGGTCAGCAGGCTGCCCAGAGAGTCGTACATCTCTTTCATGGCTGCGATGCCGGGCGCCAAATCGAGGAGCTGCTTGTTCAAGTCTTCGGTCTGAGCGAGGCTGTCTGCAATCTGTTTTTCTAGGCCTTGGATGGTCTGAGCCGGAGTGTCGACAAACTCTCGAAATTGAAGCCGCGAGAACCCGATCTCGCGCAACGCGGTCTGCACCTCGTCTTCGGCACCCCGGTGGAAAAAGACGATTACATAACGAGCCGTCTTGTCAACCGATACCGACAACAGGTAAGCGTCGAGTCCATCCGTTTTTTCGTCGATCGCCTCAGCTTCCAGTGCAGCCGGCAAGGTTCCGTAAAGGATGCCGACAAGGGCAGTCCCTGTGTTTGACAGGGACAGGTCGCTTGTCTCCCACGGCTTGAGGGAGGCAATTTGACCTTCTATTCTATTGCGCTCGGGCACAAGCGCGGCTTTGGTGCGGCTGACGCTTAATACTTCGTCAGCACTGGCAAGCACGTCTTCCCGACGGGTAAGGGCGGCTTGCATCCCTTTGCGTCCGATGGAAGCCTTAGCCGTCAATAACCCCGGTTTTGGCGCAAGTGGGGTCAGGACATCGATGGCGTTTTTTAGCTTCTCAACATCGGCGCGCAATGCATGGCTGTCGCCCACGTCGACCGAGGTGCCGGGCAGTTCGCCCTCTTCCAGCAGATAAGCGGCTTCCGTGACCTCAACCGCCCCGCAAAAGGCAAGCTCGCTAAGCACATTGGCTCGCTCGCCCACTATGCCTGCCAGAGTCAGTTTCTTCATCATGACTTCAGCCACTTGCACGCACAACCTTTGCAACAATAATTTCAACAGCATCTGCCAGATTAGCCTTCGCCTGAGTTTTAATCACTTCGCCCTGAGCGGCAATACCCTGCAGGTAATCCTTCGCCTCCATTTGAGAGGCTTCTGCAGCTTCTTTCAACAATCGAGCGGTCTCTGTCTTGACTTTCAATTCGCTGTCTTCAACCATCTTCTTGGCAGTCGCTTGCGCTTGCTCTATCAGTGCTTTGGCTTCATCGTTTGCCTTCTGGCGAATTTGGTCTGCTTTCGCCTCTGCCTCACCAACCTGTTTTAGTATTTCAACAGCCATTTACTCACCACCCTTCCCTGTCCTGCCTATTGAAGTACTCCTACTAACCACTTTGCTTCTTACAAACAATGACCGCTTTATACTGCTTACTTGGCAAACTTGCGACAAAACGGTTTCAGCCTCGGCGAGTTGTATTCCCTGTTTTTTGCTACTGCGGTTACCCTGCTACGTGAAAACAAACTAAGTCAACGAGCTTCTCGTGATGTACGCCTTAACCGGTCACCACTTATCACGCAAAACACCTTCTACCAGTTTTCTGCTGTACCTTCGATGCGATGCATCCCCGCTCAACACGTACGCGGGCAATACATAACGTAAGCTTCGGCCACCAACCATCAGACAGCCTCTGACGTTGTTTTCCGGAGCAAATTACAGTAAGATAGATTATAAATTGTAATACAAGAAAATGCAATGGTAAAAATTGTTGAATTTCACTTTGCTTTACTTTTCTTTGCAAGCTCTTCATTCACACTCTTTTCGCATGCAGTCCAGTTTATGCGTTGCATGCATCAGTTCAGCACGATCCCGCTTCGCGAAAATAGGCTGACAGTCTGCCACTTCAGTTCTTGATGTGCGTTATCGGATAGGTCGGGGTCGATTTCGAGCAGCATGGCTGCCGCATCCCTTGCCGCTTGGACGAGTCCAGTGTCACTGCTGAGATCGGCTATGCTCAAGTCCGGCAAACCGTGTTGCCTGCTTCCGAAGAAATCACCCGGCCCTCGCATTTCGAGATCCTTCTCGGCTATCAAGAACCCATCGTTTGTTTGCTCTATCGTTTTTAGTCTTGCTCTTGCGGCATCCCCTTTTGCATTTGACAAAAGAATACAATGACTCTGATGCTGCCCTCGTCCGACGCGTCCGCGCAGCTGATGCAGTTGAGACAACCCGTAGCGTTCAGCACTTTCTACCAGCATGAGGGCGGCGTTCGGCACATCCATACCCACTTCAACTACCGTAGTTGACACCAGCACAGATATCTCTCCTGAGGCGAAGCGTCGCATGATCGCCTCCTTCTCAGCCGTGTGCATCCTGCCATGAAGCCCCTCTACGCGATGGGGTACAAATCTTGCTGCCACCTCCTGCGTGTAGGTAGACACCGCCTTTCTGTCATCCCCGCCTTCTTCCACAAGAGGACAGACAATATAGACTTGCCGCCCCTCTGCTATCAGTTCACGGATGAATGCGTTGATACGCGCGCGGTGCTCCTCTCCGACAACATGCGTTTCCACCGGTTTGCGACCGTGCGGCATTGAATCAATGACAGACAGGTCCAAGTCTCCGAAAATGGTGAGCGAGAGTGAGCGCGGGATCGGTGTGGCTGACATGACAAGTAAGTGCGGATTTAAACCTTTTTCAACAAGTCGCGCACGTTGGCGAACCCCGAACCTGTGCTGTTCATCTGTAACAACGAGACCCAAATTCTTAAATTTCACACCCGACTCAATCAGAGCGTGTGTGCCCACCGCAACGTCCGCCACACCCGACTGCACCTCTTCCAGCACTTTTCTTCGCGCCGCAGCGGTACGCCCTCCTGTGAGCAGTGAAACGCTTATTCCGTGTGGTTTTAAATAGTTTGCCACGGTATTGGCGTGCTGTTCCGCAAGCAGCTCTGTCGGCGCCATCAGCGCTGCCTGATACCCGCTCTGTACGGCTGCGTAGCACAACGCGGCAGCTACAACCGTCTTTCCGCTTCCCACATCGCCTTGTAAAAGACGGTTCATTTGGAAATGCTTGCGCATGTCATCCAAACTTTCAGAAATGGCGCGCAACTGCGCTTTTGTCAGGGCGAAGGGCAGCGCCTGAAAATAAGGGGCCATGTCGCACAGCCTTACTTGAACTGCGGTTTCAGTGCGTGCCCTTTTTCCAAGAAGCGACAGCCCCAACTGCAAGGTAAGCAGCTCTTCAAAAACCAGCCGCTTGCGCGCTCGTGCAAGTGCTTTTATGTCTGGCGGTTTGTGAACAGCTCGGATCGAATCCGCAATCGGCGCCAAGGAGAATAGGTCTGTGATTCGCGCCGGCATGGTCTCGACCATCTCCGGCACGCACAACTCCACCGCTTGCTGTACCAGTCCGCTCATCACCTTTTGGCTGAGTCCGGATGTCAGCCGATAAACGGGGTCAATCGCAACACTTTGCGCAATGAACGGGTTGTTAATGCGTCGCACCGAACCTGTAACATCCCATGCTCCGTAGAAATAGTAGGTTTCACCCACTCGAATACTCGTCCTCATCCAGCTTTGGTTGAAGAAGGTCACATCGGCAGAGGCTAAGCCCTGCGTGATGCGAAACTTCAGGAGCTCCATGCCCTTTCGAACGAACGAAACAGTGGGCTTTGTGCATACGACGCCGCTCACGCTGCACGTATCCCCATTTTGAAGCTCTGCCATTGTACGAATGTACGTCCTGTCAAGGTAGGTGCGCGGGTAGTGTCGCACAAGGTCATCTGCAGTACGGATGCCGAGGCGAGCAAGCTGTTCGCTTCGCGCCTTTCCCACACCATGTAGCACACTCAACCCGATGGGAGCTTTTCTATCCCATCGCTCATCAGCAGTCATGAATCATTCCACCGAAATCAAATACGGATAAAGGGGTTGCCCACCGGTCGCAAACGACAGCTCACACTTGTCTTCGTACTTCTTTGTGATGCTCTCCTCAATCTTCTCAGCAACCGTCTCCGAAACGTCAGCACCGTAGAAGAGTGTTATGAACTCAGAGTTGTCGTCCACCATAGCAGCTATCAGGCTCATAGCAGCTCGCTCGGCATTCCGCTCGATGCAGATCAGCTTGCTGCCCCACAATCCCATATAGTCCCCTTTTCGAACCTTTCGCCCTGAGACGGTCGAGTCGCGCACGGCACAGGTAACCTGTCCCGACTTCACGCGGCGCGCTGCTTCATTCATTTCCTGAGCATTCTCTTCGGCTGTCAGCGCATCGTCAAAAGCGACCAGCGCTGACACACCCTCCGGCACCGTTGTGCAGTTCAGGACGTATACTGTCTTGTTGCTCATTTTTGCAGCCATTTCCGCAGCAAGGACGATGTTTTTGTTGTTCGGGAGTACAAATACCGTGTCGGCAGGAGTCGCTTCGATTGCATCGCTTATGGACTCAATGGAGGGGTTCATGGTCTGTCCGCCTTCAACGATGACATCGGCAAGCAACTGCTTGAACAAATCGGACAGTCCTTCTCCTTGCGTCACAACAACAATGCCCATGGGTTTTTCGACGGGTGTGCTCACCCTCTCCATCGGCTTCATTCGCTCAACATACTGTCCGTACTGTTCCGCCATGTTCTCAACCTTGATGCTCGACAGGTAACCGTACTTCAACGCCTGCTGGAGCACCCTGCCGGGTTCTTTGCTGTGAACGTGGATGCGGACGATGTCAGCATCTTCCACAAAAACAAGGGAGTCACCGATCTGGTCAAGGAAGTCGCGCAATTGCGTAGCGTCCAGCAGTCGTTTTCCCTCTGTTCGGTGAATCATAAACTCTGTACAGTATCCAAAGTCGGTTCCCTCTGGATCCAACGCCGCCATGTGGATATGTGTTCTCGCATCGGCATCGGATCTGCCGTTCAACACAGTTGCACCTGCTTCTTGCTCGATTTGCTCTATCTGCTTGCCATCTATCAAAACACTCGCCATGCCTTCCAGTATGCGCACATAGCCCATGCCTCCTGCGTCAACCACGCCGGCTTGCTTCAGTATCGGCAGCTGCTCAGGCGTTTTGTCAAGTGCGATTCTTGCAGCCTGAAGCGCCGCCTGCAGCACAGCAGGGGCGTCGTTTTCTGTACTTGCCCTTACCGTTGCCTCCTCAGCTGCGCGACGCGAAACGGTCAAGATGGTTCCCTCGGTCGGCTTCATGACAGCGTTGTATGCAGAAGCCACCCCGCCGCTCATAGCTGCAGCCAGACGCACCCCATCCAGCTGTATGCAGTCTGCCGTCTCGCGCGCGAAGCCGCGAAAGAGCAGCGAAGTAATCACACCTGAGTTTCCCCTTGCCGCCTTCAGCAACGCAGCCGCTACCGCTTCAGCTACTTCAGCGCAAGATGCCCCGCGCATTCCTGACAGGGCATCGCGCGCGGCGTTCATCGTGCCTGTCATGTTCGTACCGGTATCGCCGTCAGGAACGGGAAAGACATTCATGTCGTTCAGTTGTGCTTTGTGCCGCTCTACATTTGAAGCCGCGGAGAGCAGCATATCACGAAGCATATCTCCGTCTATCGTTTTCAAACGAAGCCCTCCCATTGCCGTCATACTTTCATGTCATCCACACATACTATGACATCCCGGACGCCCAACCCGGTCGCCTCTTCAACAGCAAACTTCACCTTTTCGGAAATGCTTTCTGCTACAGCAGCTATGTTCAGTCCGTAAACCACAACAATGTGCAACTCGATCGAGAGCGACTCGTCGCCTGCAGGGATGACACGAACGCCTTTGTCGAGCCTTGATTTTCTCAATAGGGCAACGATGCTGTCGACTGTGTCCTTAGCGGCCATCGCTGCCACCCCGAAACAGTCGTTCACCGCCATGCCAACCACAGTCTCCAGCACCTCCTGCGACACGAACACGTCACCCAGCGCCGTTTGGTACTTCATCATCGCCACTTCTATCTCCTCCACTCAATGTGCAAAAGAACTCAGCAGACCAACAGTGCACTGTACATTCTATCGTTACTCTCCTGCACTGTCAACAGCCTGCAAAACGATATTGGTCAAGCCGGACAGCGGATCGGCATGGTAGGGCGCGATATATTGTATTAAGTAGGGGTTCAGAACGATTTCACCCAATGCATAGTAAAGCGCCACGACTGGGACTTCTTCATCCAATGCCGCAATAAGCTGCGCTGCTGCAGCCGTCCTGTTTGTTGTGGCGGTTGCTTTGAGTTGTGTAATCGCTCTGTCGACCGTATGCGACGAGAAGCCTCCATAGTTCAGACTTCCCCCGGTTCCTACAAGCTGCTCTATGTCCATATCCGGTGTAAGTCGCACCTCACCCAAGTATAGGTCAAATGCCCCTCTTGCTATGGTCGGCAAGAAATCTGCGGTTGGTACCTCAACAACCGTAACTTCATAGCCGTAAGTCCGCAGTTGGTTTGCTATACTGCTTGCGATACCCGATCGTTCGGCACTTCCACCGTTGCATACCAACCGGACAGACAGTCTTCGCAGCCTCCCGCCACCGGTCTGCATCGCCAAGTAATTCTCGCTGTCCCGCTCTGTATAGCCTGCGCGAATGAGCGCCGACTCTGTAAAAGCTGGGTCATATCCCCTTGCAATCGATGATGCATCATAAAGATACCAACGTGGGTTCAACGGGGAGAGCGCGATGTACCCGCCTCTCGCAATGTTGTCATCCAGTAATTGCGCGCGCGATATACCTGCCGCAAGCGCTTGGCGGAGCATCGGTGTTGAGAGTGCGGCACAGGATGGATTTACACCAAGAAGGACAAGGCTGGATGTAACATATGTCTTCCGACTGCCTTGGGTTTCGGCTGAAGGCTCTACCGCCAGTTGAATCTGCCCCGTCTGAAACGCGAAAGCACCAGCCTGTGCATCCGGTGCCTCCACAAGGGTTATATGCTGGAGGGCAATGTCACCGCCGAACCAGTCTGTATTAGCGAAAAGCTTTTCTTCGGCTGCATAGTAGACATATCGTCCGGTTCCAACCGGCTCGAAGACTTCTGCTGCGGCGCGTGCGGGTATGATCGGGATGTTCAGAAGTGCCTCGAACAGTGCATTTTCCTCTTTTAGGATCAATCGAACGGTATGAGCGTCTATCAGATCCATTACCTCCACATTGCGCATGCGCGCCGTGTAGTATCCTTCTTTTCGCCGAACCGAGTCCAAGGTATAGTACACATCTTCCGCCGTCAACTTGCGCCCATTGTGAAAGTACACGTCGTCTCGCAGGGTAATGGTTACAACTCGCCCCGAGATCATGACCTCGCTTGCGAGTGCAGGCTGGGCGCGATATGCAGCATCGAGGGCAACAAGCGGGTCGTATAGTAGGCTGCACAGTGCAAAGTTTGTGAGGTCTGTAAGCTCGAGCGGATTCAACCCTGCCGATCGCCGGTAGGGAAGCGACACCTCGTGCAATGAGATTTCGTCTGCCGGATCAACCTGCACTGCTCCGGACAGCACGCCCTCTTGCTCTTTGTTCGCACAACCGACAAGCCATAGTGCTGTAGCCAGCAAAAGCATGATAGTATAAAAAACCCTGTACTGCTTTCGCATGAGAATCGTATGCCGCCCCTTTTCCCGGCGTTTGGCCTCTATTTCGCGTTCTTTCTCAGTCGAAGCTGACGCTATTAGTGCCTTCATTGGTCACCGCAGATTTCTCGTACGCCAACCAGTGCCATATGCGTACCGCGCTCTTCTTTGTGCCTGCGGTGGGAAAAAAAGGTGTGCGGTTGTTCGTAGTTGCAAATACCCAAGCAAGTGATGTTTTTGGAGGGCATCCCGGCTTCCACTGCGGTCACTTCAACTGCGTGCCACAAGTCTACGTGCGGTTTATCGTATCCATGAACGATCACTTCCGGATGGCCGGGAAAGGCCTGCACGAACAGTTCTGCGACTTCATCGCCCACCTCAAAACATCGAGGGCAAATGGAGGGCCCTATGGCAAGCAAGGTTCTCTGAAGATCGGCACCGAGCGCAACCATCTTCTCCAACGCAGCCGCAAGAACACGCTTTTGCGCCCCTCGCCACCCTGCGTGAACAGCGCCGCACACTCCGCTGCCTGGATCGTAGAGCAGAAGGGGTACACAATCAGCATAATAGCATACAGGGAAAACCCCGACCGCATCTGTCACCACCGCGTCTGCTGAAACGAACGGTGCCGACGAAAAAGGGTTTGCCATCGCTTCTTCCGGCGCCTGCAAAACGGTGCAGGAGTGCACCTGACGGACAGCTGCAATGCGTGTTTTGTCTGCCCCGAGAGCATGCGTAAACAGACTGTAGTTCTCTCGCACTTGGACCGGATTGTCGCCACTCGAAATGCTGAAGTTCAGTGTGCTGTAAGCGCCTTCACTTACACCCCCAAATCGAGTGGAGAAGCCTGCAGCCAGACTTTTATGCTCTTCAAAGTCGGGAGTTGTCAGGTAGGGTACACCGTCAACTGTGCGGCGGACGACCTCAATTTTCATACTGCCTCCGTGCAGAGCGTTCATTGCGGTGCATAACGCCATGGGTCTGTCATCTGATCTGCAGTCGCTCTATGGAGCGTGCCTTTCCGGTAAGCGGGTCAGCTTCTATCAGGGCACCTTCCAACTGAACCTCTCCCTCACCCTGTCTGAAGCGCACCGGGAGTCCTGTAAGAAAGCCAAACAGCACCTCCTCTTTTCCTACACCCAGAACAGAGTCAACCGGGCCGGTCATGCCCAAGTCAGAAATATACGCCGTTCCGCTAGGCAGTATTCTTTCATCTGCCGTTTGCACATGTGTGTGTGTGCCTACAACGGCGGTAACCCTGCCGTCCAAATAGTACCCCATCGCTTTTTTTTCACTAGTCGCCTCAGCGTGGAAGTCCACGATGCGCACTGCTGTATCGTTGCTCCGCTCGAGCAACGCATCCGCCGTACGAAAGGGGCAGGACAGTGGGTTCATGAAGGTAAGTCCGAGCAGATTGATTACCTCTATGTTTCCGTGG
>Ga0123353_10009584_pt1 | contig 13392 bp, 11 predicted proteins | sample TergutLab28metaG_3_FD_92763 | JGI IMG/M metagenome (GOLD analysis project Ga0123353, IMG submission 92763) | Labiotermes labralis P3 segment gut microbial communities from Petit-Saut dam, French Guiana - Lab288 P3 | ecosystem: Host-associated > Arthropoda: Insects > Digestive system > Gut ... | reverse complement strand
TCTTTATCGTTTATGTAGAGATTTATGTTGTCTAAAACAACTTCATCGTCAAACGCCATCGAACAATCCGCCAGGCGAATCAACTCTTTTGCCACTTATCCTCCTCCTCACTTTTGAGCAGTAGGACTAATATACATATCAGGGCGGTAAAAGTCAATGAAATTGTTGTAGAATATTATTGGGATATTTGTGTCATTAGATATTTGAAGATGGACAGCTCAATTCCGAAAATACTGCCACTTGGGTTTACGGTGTATGTACACAGTTATTGCCTTTTTCGGGCAGCGGTTAACACAGCGGTAGCATACGGTGCAGTTGCTCCGGTGCTTAATTTTTCCTGCATGGTTAGTTAAGTTTTTCGCAGGGCAAATATCTACACACAAATTGCAGGTGGTGCAATCCTCGTGTATGCGCAAGTCTTCAATCACCTTCTTCTCAAGCCGTGTGGGGGTGATTTCGTTTGTTTTTCTCTGCCACGGCTTGCCTTGGATGTAACCAAGAATTTCGGAAATCTTATTGAATCCACGTTTTCTAACTTTGCCGCTTTTGATGCTTTTGCAAACGATATTCATTTTCCGTTCGGTTTTCCTGGTGTCTTTTGCTTTGGACTTATCGCTTGGTGAAAACAATGCAGACCATACAGGAATATTTCCCACATTTTGCTGCATATTAAAGTGTTCGGCGTAAATAACTTCTATTGCACCGTCCTCGAACAAATCAATAAAGACCCTTGCGCCGTCACCTGAAAATGCTTGTTGAGTTACGAGGATAACAATCTTTTTACCAACTATGTCAGCCATGTGCTTATGCACAAATACCCTCATAATGTGGGGAACTCTTGAACCGTATATCGGATAACAAAAGGCGATTGTGTCATGTGCATTCATTTCAGTTGAAAAGTCAACATCTTCTTCGATAGAAAAGCATTTTGCATCCATCTTTTGACTAAATAATTCAGCGACATACTTCGTGTTACCTGTTCCCGAAAAGTATAGTGTTAACATTTTACGGATACCTCCTTGATGTATAATTCTATATAGCATTAACTTAATTTATAAGTAATTCAACAATTGTTGCGTTTACTAACACATTGTATTATATTAGACACATGCACGGATAACAAGTCGCATGGTTAGGAGATGTATGATGAAAGTATCAATAGAGCATGTTGCGATATATACTAAGGATTTAGAACGCTTAAAAGCGTTTTATACAAAGTACTTTTGTGCAAAAAGTAATCAGAAATATCAAAATCAATCAGGTTTTTCCAGCTATTTCTTGAAGTTTCCATCAGGTGCAAGATTAGAGTTAATGTCACATACAGAGCTTTTCGATTACAAAATTCAAGAAAGAGCAGTTGGCATCAGCCATATTGCATTTTCGGTGAGCAGTAAGGGTGATGTTGACGCACTAACTGAAAGAATTGTACGTGATGGTTATACCCTCTTAAGTCCACCGCGAAATACCGGCGACGGTTATTATGAGAGTTGCATTGCAGATCCTGATGGCAACAGGATTGAGATTACAATATAAAAGGAGCAGAGATTATGAAAACGACAACCATTTTATTGATTATTCTTGCAACTATAGTTTTATTTTCAGCCATAGGATTAGTTTTGAGTATAGTTGGTGCTATCACAGGACTTGTGTGGAGGTTTATTTTCAGCCCGCTTGGAGTAATTGCTTTGATTATTCTTGTTGTGTACCTATTGAAAAATAGAAAGTCATAGGTACATATATGCATTAGGGTGGTGGATATTATCATCAAATATAAATCAAAAATTGATTGGTGGATGCATTTGACATTTTTACTTATCACGGCTATGAGTGTTTGGTTTTTATACTTGTGGATTGTAAGCGGAAGTGTTTTTCTGCTTATTATGGCGATAATTTTTATACCGCTGACCGCATTTTTTATTATGCCGATTTGGGTGTTTAACTATTATCTCTTTGATGGAGATAATTTAGTGATAAAGATTGGTTTGAGCAAAAAAGTGATAATACCGTTTGATGATATTATCAGTGCTGTCAGCACAAGAAACCCTATATCTTCAGCCGCGTTGTCTATGGATAGAATAGAGCTAAAATACAGATTTAAAGCAAATAAGTTTGCGGATACAATGTTAATATCACCGGTAAACAGACTTGAGTTCCTTGAGGAGTTAAAGTCAAGGAATGAAAACATAGAGATTGTAGCTACGCCTCAGCCTATGGACAAATCCATGAAGATTTTCCTTACCGTCATTCTTGGTTTTACAAGCATTGTTCTTGCAGGCTCTGCCATCATGATGGTTGTAGGTGAGTTTGACCCCATTGTTAGCGTTTCCGGCGATGGTGTAAGCATAAGTGGTATGTATGGTATAACAATCAGGTCAGATGAGATTACTGACATAATTTTGATAGAAGACAGTATGCGGGGTATTTTTGCCGATGTCGGTGCGATGAGAACAAACGGTTTTGATGGTTTCGGACAAGCTCAAAAGGGTTACTTCAGTTCCCTGGAGTACGGTTCCCACATCCGCTTCGTACAAACAAGATCGTCCCCGACAATCCTCATAGAACGTCGGGCATATAATGTCTTCATCAGCTTCCGTGACGGAGAAAAAACCAGGGAATTGTATAATGAGTTGGTGAGGTTAATAAACAATGATAATTAGTCTGCCCGATGATGTTCAGTATATTATTTCCAAGTTTGAGGATAACGGCTTTGAAGCTTATGCTGTAGGTGGTTGTGTCCGTGATAGTCTGATGGGTAATAAGCCTAAAGACTGGGATGTCTGTACATCGGCTCTTCCTGAGCAAATGATGGTAGTCTTCGAGAATGAGCGGATTATTGAAACCGGACTAAAGCATGGAACGATAACCATACTGTTGAACGATTTACTCTATGAATGCACGACCTACCGTGTCGATGGAAAATACACCGACAACAGACATCCGGATAAAGTCAAGTTTGTGGATGTTTTAAAACGTGACTTGGCGAGACGGGATTTCACAATCAACGCAATGGCATATAATCCCAAAACCGGAATAGTTGATTATTACACAGGACAACAAGACTTGGTAAACGAAAAAATAAAGTGTGTCGGTAATCCGAACAAACGATTCAAGGAAGATGCTTTGCGAATTATGAGAGCATTGCGATTTGCTTCAGAAATTGGATTTGCAATCGATAATGATACGGCACAAGCAATGATTGACAACAAAGGGTTATTACAAAACATTTCTGTGGAGCGTATTGCCGCAGAACTCGACAGATTCATATTGGGTAAAAACACTGATGTCTTGATGATGAACCATCATGAGATATTCACAGAGGTAATTTCTGAGTTGACACCAACAATACACTTCGAGCAGAACACGCCGTATCATTGCTATGACGTTTTTACTCATACAATCGAAAGCGTGAAAAATGCACCTCCGGATGTGAAGATAAAACTGACGATGCTATTGCATGATATAGGGAAACCAAGATGCTATACCGAGGATGAAAATGGCGACGGGCACTTTTATGGACATGCTGCCGTCAGTGCCGAGATGGCGGAGCAAATTTTAAGGCGATTAAAGTACGACAACGATACAATAGATACCGTAAAAAAGCTGATCTTGTACCATGATGCTGAAGTTCAAGCTAGTAATAAGAACATTAAACGATGGCTCAACCGCATCGGTGTGGAGCGGCTTCGGCAATTGCTTCAAGTAAAAAGAGCGGATGCAATGGCACAAGCTCCGGAGCACGGCAAGCAAAAGCAAATCCTTCTGGAAAAGGTCAATGTAATGCTTGACGATATTCTTGAGCAGCAGCAGTGTTTTTCACTAAAGGATTTGTCTGTTAACGGACGAGACATGATTAAGTTAGGCATTGTGGACGGCAAGCAGATTGGCACAACATTAAGCAAGCTGATGGACATGGTCATCGACGAAGAACTTGAGAATGAGCGGGAGATATTGTTGGAACATGCTGTGGAAATGCTGAAGGGGAGTTAATCACATTTTTCTCTTGAAATTTCTTGCATTTCTGCATTTTTTTAGATAACATATGAAAAACTAATTTAATATAGGGGGTTATGCAATGCCAAGACTAAAGGATTTCATCGACACGACGTTTTTTACAAAGGATGAGCTGATGTATATCATCAAACTTTCGCTTGCGTTAAAAAAATGCGTAAAGAACGGCTATTTTCCTCAATTGCTCAAGCATAAAACCTTGGGTATGGTTTTTGAACAAAGCTCGACACGGACACGCATTTCCTTTGAGACAGCCATGGAGCAGCTTGGTGGTCACGCACAGTATCTGGCGCCGGGTCAGATTCAACTTGGCGGGCACGAAAACATTGAAGATTCAGCAAGAGTAATGTCCAGGCTGTTGGATATTGTGATGGCAAGGGTCAATCGCCATGAGACCGTAGAGAATTTTGCCAAATATGCAACAATCCCAGTCATTAATGCCATGAGCAATTATAACCATCCCACGCAGGAACTGGGCGATGTGATTACCATGATTGAGCATCTGCCACCAGGCAAGAAGCTGGAAGACTGCAAAGTTACTTTTGTCGGCGATGCCACTCAAGTGTGTGTTTCACTGGGCTTTATTACCACAAAGATGGGTATGAAGTTTGTGCAGTTTGGTCCTGAGGGTTACCAAATACCTGAAGACCGTCAGAAAATACTTGCCGATAACTGTAAGGTTTCCGGCGGAAGCTTTAGTATTACGGAAGACGCCGACGAGGCTTTGAAGGATGCGGATTTCGTATATACCGATGTATGGTATGGGCTATATGATGACGAGCGTTCCACGGAAGACTGCTTGAAGATTTTTTACCCGAAATATCAGGTGACTGATGAGTTGATTAAAAAAGCCGCACCTCACGCCAAGTTCATGCATTGTCTGCCTGCATCCCGCGGTATGGAAGTAGTTGATGAAGTGTTGGACGCAGACTATTCCATCGCTATCGACGAATCCGAAAACAGGCTTACAGCAATGAGGGGCTTGTTGGTTTATTTCACTCCACCGACAATGGTTAATAAAGACGCAGCAAAGAAAGCGAAAAAAGAGTTGAAATCATTACTGAAAAAGAACAAAAAATAGGAGGATTTTCACATGCCCGGAAAGAAGAAGTTTAGATTGATTGACGCAGTATTGGCTACCGTGTGCCTTATTCTGGTAGTTGAAGCAGCTGCACCTTCCGCAGCCATAGGTCACAGCCAATATTTTTGGTGGATTTTGCTTCTGGGAGCATTTTTTCTGCCATACGGTTTGGTATCGGCAGAGCTTGGCACCACATATCGTGATGAAGGCGGATTGTTTGATTGGGTAAAACGTGCATTCGGACGAAAATGGGGCGGACGGGTGGCTTGGTACTACTGGATCAATTACGCCTTTTGGGTGGCATCTCTGGCAGTGTTATTTACAGCGATTATTGACCAGGCATTCGGAACAGAAATACCTGTTGTGCTTGCGGTATTAATACAACTTGCGTTTATCTGGATTATAAGCATTTTGAGTCTCTTTTCCGTTTCAGAAAACAAGACGTTAATTAACATAGGCACAGTTTTTAAGGTTCTGCTAATGGGAGCACTTGGCGTGCTGGGTGTATACTGGGCAGTTACAAGAGGAGTCGCAAATCCTGTTGAAGGAGCAACCGACTTATTACCGGGATTGCTTGGAATATCATTTATCCCCATTATTCTGTTCAATTTCATGGGATTTGAAGTAGTAGCAACATTTTCTGGTGAAATGGAGAAACCGAAAAAGCAAATCCCGAAAGCGTTGATGTTGGGCGGTATCTGCATAGCAGCGTTCTATCTGTTTGCATCATTTGGTATAGGAGCGGCTATTCCTATTGATACTCTTACTGATGCTGAAACATCCATATCCTATGGTTTTCTGGAGAGCTTTATCTTCTTCTTTGAAGGTATGAACTGGCCTGTTCAGATATTGATTGGAATAATTGCAATCATATTCCTTTATACACTTGTTGTTAACCTGCTTTCCTGGGCGTTGGGCATCAACTATGTGGCTTCATACGCTGCGGATAATAATGCAATGCCCGGTATCTTCGGCAAACGCTGGAAGAAAAACGGTGCGCCTTTGGGTTCGGCGATTATGAATGGCGTTGTAGCGAGTGTTCTTGTTATTGCCGCGCCATTTATCCCGAATCAAGATATTTTCTGGGGCTTTTTCGCATTACAGATTATCACGCTGCTGATGTCATACATTCTTATGTTCCCCGCATTCAAAAAACTTCGCCGCACCGATCCGGACGCAGAACGGCCGTACAAAGCTCCGGGAGGACCGTTTATGATCAACCTGATGACTTATGTCCCGGTTGTTTTGTTAATTCTTGCTGCCGTGTTCTGTATGGTATATCCTGACTACGAAGGGGGTTGGGACTTCGATATAATGCTTGTAATTGGCACGGCATGCGCAATAGTTGCAGGTGAAGTCGTCACACATGTTATGAATAAAAAGGCATTACGAATAGAAAATAAAAAGGATTAATCAACACATGTTGTTTGCATAGAGGAGTAACTGCGTATGAAAATAATTGATAGCAGTCCAAAAAAAGACGGCTTTCGGATGCCCGGCGAGTTTGAGCCGCATGCAGGTTGTTGGATGATATGGCCGGAACGCCCTGATAACTGGCGTTTGGGCGCGAAGCCGGCTCAGGATGCTTTTGTAGAGGTAGCCAAGGCAATCTCTCAATTTGAACCGGTCACGATGTGTGTTTCCGCAAGACAATACGACAATGCGCTCCACTTGCTGTCGCCGGATATTCGAGTTGTGGAAATGTCTAATGATGATTCCTGGGTAAGGGATTGCGGTCCCACCTTTGTAATCAATGATAAGGGTGTAGTTAGGGGCGTGGATTGGGAATTCAATGCTTGGGGAGGTCTGGTTGACGGCTTGTATTTCCCGTGGGATCAAGATGATAAAGTGGCGCGCAAGATTTGCGGGATAGAGCACAAGGATGTCTATAGGACTCCGGGCTTTATACTCGAGGGCGGCTCAATCCATTCAGATGGCGAAGGCACGATTTTTACAACCGAAGAATGCTTGCTGTCAGAAGGCAGAAATCCGCATCTGTCAAAAGCTGAAATTGAAGATATGCTCAAGGAATATCTGGGAGCGGGGAAAGTTATATGGCTCAAGAGAGGTATATATAACGACGAGACAAACGGTCATGTGGATAATATCATGTGTGTTGTCAAACCGGGTGTTATTATGCTCGCGTGGACGGAGGATAAGAATGATCCTCAGTACGATATCTGCGTTGAAAGTCTGAAAATCCTCGAAAACGAAACGGATTTCAAAGGTCGCAAGCTTGAAGTAGTTAAGCTAATGCTGCCAAAGCCGGTGCTGATAACAGAAGAAGAAAGTGGCGGTGTCGACTCGATTGAAGGTACATTGCCAAGGATGGAAGGGGACCGCCTATCGGCTTCGTATGTGAACTTTTATATAGCTAACGGGGGCATAGTATTTCCGCTTCTTGGCGACCCTAATGATACTCTTGCCGAAGACGCACTAAAACAGGCGTTTCCGGACAGGAAAATAGTCGGTGTGCCTGCGCGTGAAATATTGCTCGGTGGCGGGAATATTCATTGCATCACGCAACAGCAACCGAAATAAATATTGTCGGCTAATTGGAAAATTGTCATGGCGTTTAGAAAGGCGGTTCATAACTATGGAAGCATTTCTGGAAGCATATCCGTTTGTCACTGTACTGCCACTATTGGTTATGTTGGTGCTTGTAATAGTCACAAAAAAGATATTCGAGCCCATTATAGTCGCGGTGGCATTTGTCTATATACTCAATGACGGGATTCACTTTATCACGGGATTCGTTGATGGGATCTACGAAGTTTTCGCCGAGGGTACTTATCCATGGATTGTTTTGATGTTAACGCTCTTTGGCGCTCTTATTGCTTTGCTCTTGAAATCCGGGGGTATCGGCGAGTTTAGGCGATTTGCGAGAAGATACATTCGTTCTGAGCGCAGCAGTCTGGTGTTCACATGGGTTTTGGGTATGATTCTGTTCATTGATGATTACATCAACAACCTCGCAATCGGTCCGACTGTACGCGAGCTCACGGACGATCAAGGTGTTCCGAGGGAACAGGTTGGTTTCGGGATAAATTGCACGGGTACTCCCGTATGCGCTCTTATCCCGCTTACGGCTTTTTCTGTTTTTATATTCAGCATTATGCAGGAGTACGAGGTGTCTGCCGCAGAGTCGAATATGCTTACAGAATACATGAAGGTTGTCCCTTTCATGTTTTACCCTATAGTTATCATATTGATTTCCCTGCTGCTGGCACTTGGGGTGCTGCCCCGTGTAGGTGCATTTAAGAAATACTATGAGCAAATCAAAGATGGCACATATGAACTCACGGAGGCAGAGCAGGAGACGATGGCAGAAGGAAATGATGAGACAGCAGTTGAAACCCCTAAAGGGTCAATCATCGACTTTGCATTACCGGTGTTGGTGGTTGTTGTAACAATGTTTATAACAAGCGATTTAGTGTTGGCTGTTATTCTGGCACTGGCTACGGCTTTTGTCTTGAACATTATCCGCAAGAGGATGAGTATAACGGAGTTTTTTAAAACATTCTTTTCCGGTGTAAACGATATGATCTATATTCTGGCTGTAGTGCTTATGACGTTTGTACTCGTTCATGGACTCGAAAACATTGGATTCAGTGATTACGTGGTCGAAGTCGTCAGCCCGATTTTGGTTGGCGGAGCGATACCCGCACTGACGTTTATCACGGTCGGTATCATTGCATTTCTCGGCGTTGATTACTGGGCTGTCATATTGCTGTTTGCACCGGTGGCACTCCCATTGTCTAACGCGTTTTCGATTAACCCATACATGACAATGGCTGCTATAGTATCAGGTTCTGTTTTTGGCGGTACGGCATGCTTCTTCGCAGAGCAGGTACTGATGTGCGCACAATCAGTCCAACGCCCGCCGGTTCGTGTCGCACTTGGGGGACTGCCCTACAGTCTGCTCGGGTTTGCTGTAACAGCCATTTTATATATCATCTTTGGGTTTTCGTTATAATTATTGTGCTAAACACTCAACACCGAGCATTCAATAACTACCATCTGGTAACTTTCTTGGAATTATGAGATAATGGTGGTTGAGGTGACCAACGGATGAACAGATTTAAAATGCTTTTTACTACAAAATTGGCAGTGGGTATTTTAGCACTGTCGGTTGTTGGTTTGATAACTATATACATAATAGTTAACACAGTTGTGCATAATATAATCTCTGATAATGTGATAACAATAGCTCAACGTGAGCAAGCTATGCACGCAAGTGAAATTGAAGCATGGTTTGATGCAGCTTATCAAAATCTGGAGAATCTGGGCATAGTCTTAAGCGCTATGACCAACGTAGAAGACTATTTGCCTGTAATCGAAGATTTTGCAAAGGCTTATGATTACATAGGGAATATATTCGTTGGATATACCAACGGAGAAACAATCAACGCTATTGGATGGATACCCGAGGAAGGATGGTCTTTATTTGACCGTCCCTGGTATCATGCTGCTCTGGCTGCAGGCGAGGGTGAAATAGCCAGAATAGACCCGTTCTGGTCACACTCGGGAGGGCATGTTGCACTGGGGCTGAGCATTTACTTACCAACTCTTAACGGAATAGGAGCAGTGGTAGGTTTTTCAATAACTCTTGATGCAATACTGGATAAAGTCAGTCAATTTTCTGTACTTGGTGGGGGATACCAAATACTTATCGCAGATGATGGTAGGGTTATCGTTCATCCTCGACCCTATTATTCCATGGGCGCGGGAGCTGAAGCAATTAATCTCCGCGATATCGAAAACGGTGAGTATATATATAACAAACTCAATAGCGGGGTGTATTATTCGCAAATCGATGATGCAACATTGGGAAGGTCATATTTTATAGCAGCTCATTTGAGCCACTTAAACTTGATATTGATTTCTATAATATCTACTGAAGTAACGCAAACGCTTATAAACAACAATTTGGCGATAATTATGGCTACTTTTGCAATTTTCCTTGTTGTACTATCAGCGGTCACATTAATTATTATTTCCTTTCTTGCAAGAAGCTTGGAAACAGCAGTGCAAAAAGCACACATTGCCAGCTTGGCAAAAAGTGAGTTCCTTGCAAATATGAGCCATGAAATAAGGACACCGATGAATAGTATCATAGGTTTTACAGAACTGGCACTTGACAAGACTATATCCGGGGAGATAAAAGATTATCTGACCAAAATCATGTCAAGTGCAAAATGGCTTCTTGTCATAATAAACGATATTTTGGACATCTCAAAAATTGAATCAAGGAAGCTTGAACTCGAAAGCATTACTTTTGATATTGGTGAGATATTTACAGATTGCCGGTCTCTGATTATACCCGGAGCAAACGAAAAAGGATTAACTCTGTATTTTTATGCAGAACCGTCTGTTGATTATATGTTGATTGGTGACCCTGCGAGGCTGCGCCAGGTGTTAATCAACTTACTTTCGAATGCTGTAAAATTCACAAATAAAGGTATGATCAAAGTATTGGCAGATATCAAAGCTAAAACGAATGATTCTTTAACAATGTACTTTGAAGTCAAAGACAGCGGAATAGGTATGACGCCGGAACAAATAAGGAGAGTTTTCGACCCGTTTACGCAAGCGGAATCAGGGACGACCCGTAAATACGGAGGTACGGGACTCGGTCTTAGTATAACAAAAAAATTGATTGAACTGATGGGTGGAAAACTTTTAGTAGAGAGCACTCCCGGAGTTGGCAGCAGGTTCAGTTTTTATTTAACATTTAAGACGACTGCACCCGATTCTAAGGCAGTAAGTCCGGCGGCAGCATTCAGTGTTTCAGAAAAACCGGTTTTCGAAGGTGAGATTTTACTTTGTGAGGATAATGTGCTAAACCAGCAAGTCATATCAGAACATCTTGCAAGGGTGGGTTTAAAAACGGTTATAGCCGCAAATGGTCAAATCGGCATCGACATGGTAAAACGCCGCATAAAAAGCGGTGCAAAGCAATTTGACCTGATTTTTATGGATATGCATATGCCTGTTATGGATGGTCTTGAAGCATCTGAAATAATCAATGAGCTTAATGTTGGCATACCCATCGTTGCAGTAACAGCAAATGTTATGGCGGGAGACAGGGAAGTGTATAGACAATACGGGCTGCATGAATGTGTGAGCAAGCCGTTTTTAACACAGGATTTGTGGAACTGCTTGATGAAGTATTTATCACCGGTGAGAATGCAACCCATAGACGAGTTAATGCAAGGGCGGAGTGATGAAGCACTGCAAAACTCGTTAATCCGTGATTTTTACAGGCAGAATAAAAACAAAACCGAAGAGTTAAACAATGCGATTAAAACAGGAAATATAAAACTTGCGCACAGGCTTGCACATACACTCAAAAGCAGTGCCGGGCAAATAAATAAGACACTTTTGCAAGAAGCTGCGAGAGATGTTGAAAATGCACTAAAAAACGGGAGCAACCGAGTCGCTTCACAACAGATGGAAAAGCTTGAAATGGAGCTGGATGCAGTTTTACTGGAGCTTGCACCGCTGGCAGAAGAGTTGTCCTTACAGGAAAAAGCATCAGCGGTTAATTTTTATGAAACAAACTATTCTAAGAAGCTTCTTGACGATCTGTTACCTTTACTCGAATCCGGTGATGCGAAATGTTATGAGTTTTTAGATGAACTCCGGCACGTGCCCGGAAGCGAAGAACTGATAAAACAGATTCAAGACTTTCACTTAAAAGAAGCCGTCATTACACTTGTTAAGCTAAAAAACGAATTGTGAGTATATAAAGCTGAATTGTGAGTAAATAAAAACTGAATTTTGGAGTATTTCCAAATAAAGTGCCATTGGATACTCGTGTTGAACACGACAGGAAATTCGATGACTAAGCAAAAGGGTTGGTCTACAGTTTCATCGATAAAGAGCTCAGAAGCTAAATGGTCTATCCCTGCCGCTCGACTGAGGAATGTAGTAATTGCAAGGGTTACAAGGTTTCGCAGACAAGCTGTACACGCTCTGTACACGAAAAAGAAGGAAATAAATTTTAGCTCAACCCTACAATGGCGAGCTTGAGATAAATAAACATAAACCGAGAGAACTTTATAGATGGAGCTTTCTTAGTTAATTGTCTGCCGGAGAGAATACTCTGTTTAGCATATAATATATCAATTATATTGACATATATCATTTGATATGATATAAACAAATAGAAATGATATATCGCGAGGTGAGATTATTGGATTACATTGAGAAAACACTCGGAGAACATGTTACTCGTCAAAAATGGCAAGGTGTTACCAATATTCCGTATTATTTACACTACGCATATAACTTTGAACAGGCGACCATTGGAACACAGAAGTGTTTAATACTTAGTCCAAAGGGTGAACTTGACACGATCTCGGCGATAAAAAAGAATATAAGGCGGATTCAAAAGGAGTGGGACTATCAAATTCTGTTTGAAATGGAAAAGTTAAGTCGTCAACGTAAGGAGACACTTATAAAAGAGAAAATACCGTTTGTTGTCCCAGGAAAGCAGCTATATATTCCATTTATGGGTGTTGCATTGCAAGAAAAATGTGATGCAAGTAAAGCTACCGATGTTGAAAAACTTTCACCATCTTCTCAAGTGTTATTATTCTTATTCATCTATGGAAATAACGAGCCTCTTTACCACAGTGAGGTTCAAAAAAGACTCGGGTTTAAACCAATGAGAGTCACAAGAGCAGCGGCTCAATTAGTAGATGTGGGATTGCTTAAAACATATACGGATAATATTCGGAAGGTTTTGACTTCAGAACTGACACCAAAAGAGTTGTTTGAAAAAGCAAAACCATATTTACTTAATCCCGTAAGGAGAAAAATATACATAGACAAATCAGATGTACAGACCGATTATTTTCTTGCAGGAGAAAGTGCATTATCAATAAGAACAATGCTGAGTTATCCGCAAATTGATGTATATGGCACAACAAAAGCACCGAGTACTAAAAAAATAAAACAGTTAGTAGACAATGAAGCACAGTGTACATTGGAAGTGTGGCGGTATAATCCCACAATTCTTTCTGATGAGAATGGTGCCGATGTTTTATCATTGGCGATATCCTTAGGAAAAATACAAGATGAACGAGTAGAAATGTCAATTGAAGAAATGCTTAATAATATTTGGAGAGATGAGAAGTAATTATGGTAAGAGGGCTTGAGAATTTTAAGGAATGGTTTGAGGGATATGCTGATCAATATATTATTATTGGTGGCACGGCATGTAGCATTTTAATGGAAGAAGACAATCGGCTTTTCAGAGCCACAAAAGACATTGATATCATTTTACTTGCCGAGGT
>Ga0123353_10009583_pt1 | contig 13392 bp, 8 predicted proteins | sample TergutLab28metaG_3_FD_92763 | JGI IMG/M metagenome (GOLD analysis project Ga0123353, IMG submission 92763) | Labiotermes labralis P3 segment gut microbial communities from Petit-Saut dam, French Guiana - Lab288 P3 | ecosystem: Host-associated > Arthropoda: Insects > Digestive system > Gut ... | reverse complement strand
TATCAAAAAAAAACAAAAAAACCTATAACCCCTCCTTCCACGTATTTGACGGCCAAACAAGGACCCCCCCCCGGGCCCCCCTTTTTTTTTTTTTTTTTAACTTTGTAAAGAACGCTCGAAAACCATACTTAACGTTAGTCGTTCAGAACCTCTGTTACTAGAGCAGTGATGCCTAAAGTGCTTAAGATACACACAAATCAACTGCAATTCTATTTCCACCATGCTTACAACTTACCATTACATCAACAAGGCTTAAATAAATCTGCCGAAGTAACCGGAAACACTCCATCCAATCAATGCTGTGTCAAACAGCACATGTTGAATAAAATAACGAACACACTTATTTCCAGCATTTCATACAACAACAAATTGAGGATGGGCAGTGACTGTGATGATGATACACAAAAAACACCCCAGTGTCAATTCGCTCACAAACCAAGCCCTTAATACATTGTTCTACGTTTTCGCCCAACAAATTAATGTAAGTACAGATATCAAGCTGATGTCAAATTCATCTGCTATCTAACGATGTTTTGGCGTTTATGAATATTATCACGCGGTCCCCTAATAATAGATACATGCCCCAAAGAAAGTGGTTCAGGGACGTCAGATACTACAAAGGACGCTCTGTGCTTCCAATACCACAAAACATACAGACGCCTAAAGTAGGGTATGGTTTCATTTTGCAGGGACGCTACTTTCTAATGAGCAACTCAGTGCCTGCTGATATTAGGTGCTATAAACAAGAAATCATTCACGCACTGCAGCCCACCTCAGCTAACGAGCACAGGCATCTCGGAAGAAGCTTCATCAAAGGCATCAATTTCACGTGCGGTTGTGAGTGGATCTCCAGTAACAACATAGCGTTGAACCGCTGATGTGTATCACCATAATACACAGACCGTACATAGCTCGCCGAACTTCAATTCTCGTGCTAAAGTAAACCACGTGGAACTCACAATTCCAAAACATCTGACACATAGTTACACTCTGCATGGTGAAATGGTGAATAAATTCCCGAGGTATCGAATTGGTCAGAACAAAAATCTGAGGTCAATATGATCGTCTTTAACACCAGTGTCAATGTAAAAAGTAACACACTGTGCCTAGAAAACACGCCGCCGCCGCCGCCGCCACCACCACTGCCGACCCGGGTATCTGACTAAGGCGTGGGGCGATTTAAGTCTTTCTCGATTACTCAAACTTTACTTCTTTTTCCGAATGAAGGGTATGTTTTCAGGGTTTGAACACTGAGCCAAGGCAAAGGAGCTCTTCTATCGGTGTTGGAGAAAACTGGGTACAAAGCCTGTTCAGAGCCATGCTCTTCTGGTCAAGGGAAAAGCCCCGTAGATCTGTGCTTCCTAACATCAGGTCGCGACCCAAATCAGGGTCGCGAGAGGGTTCTATGGAGAACTCGATAATTATGAAAGAAATAAAAATCTGTACCTCAATTCAAACAGAATGATCAAGAAAATATACTTATTGAATCTGTGTTACTGCAGCAATTAGAATTTAAATAGCTAATGAACGCAACTTATTTTAACATACTTCATATTAATTATTGCATTTGCTTCAATGTTAGTAATGTAAGAAGCTTTATTTAAAACAAATAATACATGTATTACACTTTGCAATCACTACATTTTTTGTTTTATTGTTCTGTTCATTTTTTGGGACCTTTCTTAAGATCAGTATTTCACAAGTTTTTATTTGGAAGCCAATGATTTGTTTAACCAGCACAAGTATTAGTTATTTAAATAAATACTTGTTTCTTGCGCGTTTTGTGTATTTATTATTGTCCCCAAAATAACTGATTTGACAAGTAATGTTAACAATCTAAAACCCTTCTTTGCAAGTGTCAATGCTACGTAGTGTTCAAGAAAAGGCATTAGTATCAAACCATTTACAGTAAATATCACAGGTTACTGCCGTTTCCACGGTAAGGTCGCGGGTCACACCCTATGCTACTTTAGGGTCACAAACATAAAAAGTCGGGAAACGATGCCGTAGCTGGTGAGGACGACGGAGCTAGACATCCCCCCCCCCCGTTTGTCGCTGTACACGTATTTCGCCATATGTTGGCCACACAAACAAACCCAAAGCGCTTGTCGTTAGCAAAGGCTATCACACTGATACTCCTACAAAGTCTTGTTGAACGTAACGGCTAAACGACGGAGACGGTCGGCTTGTAGCCTCAGAACAACAGCCTTATCGCTGTCCTTGCATCTTATTGCCAACGGGCCAATAGTGGGGCCCTTTATTGCCTTCCGCGTACCACGTGTACAGCCAGGCCGTTTGAGAGAATGAATGCTGCACTTTAAAGTGCGCAGACGAATAATTTAATAAAAGGCCCGATGCTTGTATAGGAAAACAACCATTTTCCCCGACATAATACACGCGGTCATATACACTTTCACGTGACTAATTCTGCTGCTGCCACTGCCTCTTAGCAGCTACGTCCAATTCGAATGAGTTTACCCTTCCCTTTACTTGTACCTCCCGACTGTCTTTTCAACTATACTAGGATTAGTTCCACAAAGTATCTAGCTTAAGCGGCGGGTAACGTTAGCCAGCCTGGGCTGAAGTCACAAGTCGGGAGCGTGCGCGCGAATCGTATGCAGTCAAGAGGAGTGGTGGTGCCAGTATTCGTCTGCTTACGTAGTAGATGCAATCATGTGACTAAGGCACGAGGACCGTATAGTTTGGGAGACTCACGCTGAAGGTTGACATGCGAACTGTCGGGGACTTTGTGGATGTAATCCTGCTATATGTTTACTTTACTGGGCTATGAATATATACAAATGTAGTAAAAACAACATAACGGTCGGCCGTGCATACATTGCGTGCTGTCCACCACGTGTTCTACAGAGGATCATTCTGCTACTGAAGCAAACGCGCGAAACGTGACAATTTTATACCATCCTAATATGTGACAGTAAACAACAAACTGGGGGCCAAGTGACAGACCACGAAGATGTACGTGTACGGGGAGTATGGTGGTGAAGCTCCGTACATTTACCTTGGCAGACATCTTCACACAATTCCACCAATGCCTCATAGTCGTTAATCTACTACTGACGCTACAAAGCAACAAAACGATATTAAATGAAACATGTCTCTCGCTTTCATACCCCAAGAGAGCAGCTTGATACCCGTCCGACAGACAGCCGGTAGAAACCACAAGCCTATATAAAAATCCTTTATGACCAATCGAATCCCAGCAATGAAGTCCGCCCATGGTCATTTTACCAGCTGGACTATGACCTCGTGACCATTCCGCGATATTATCATCTTCGAAGCTAGTCCTTTTTTAAATAATGGACAACTTTATTTTCTCTCGCGCGTGACAACGGCTGGCGACTATAGTCCAACTTGTGCATCTGTCGATGCTGATGTCTGATTGCAACTTAGTTGAATTTAAATATGCGAATACAGTACATAAAAAGCGCAATCTTTAACTGAAACATAAACAAAGTACACCATAAAAGACGTGCAAGTGTACGAACAGAAGCACCACCCAGCACTACAGCTGTCAGTGTGGACTGTAATCTTACAACTTTGAAATAACAAATGACAAAATCCATACCTTTGCCGACGGATGTCAGACGAGTGCTGCATATGTATCGATCCTCGTTAGTACAATGCAAGCACAACAGAAAAACAGGGTCCGGCATGGAATCGATTGTACAATGCTGGCATACATGTATTCAATGCTTCAGGGCTCGCTGGCACAGCAGATGATAATTGCGAGACAAATGAGAGTTTACAACCGGACAGCCGATGTGACACAGCACAGGAATGAATAAATAAATAAATACATACATACATACATACATACATACATACATATATATATATATATATATACACACACACACACACAGTTTTACCTGCCCACCCCATGAACACATATAGAGTCAGTGGAGGTACACTTATTCTGACCATTGGTATTTCATGGTGGTGAGTCGTCAACTTCACACCCCGGCCGTCTTATCGCCAGGACAGAACCCCGGTGCCCATTAAATATAAGGCTGCGTCGGCCTCAGAGCTGATCTGGACGCTCTGGATGTAAGAAAATCTCTTTCCAATACCAAGATTGGAACCCCGGACCGTCCCGTCCGTAGAGTCGTCACTGACACACAATTACATATATAATACATACATATATATGTATTATGTGTTTTATATATATATATACTATTGACGTAGCGAGTTGAATTTATTTTAGAATGATTCCTATTAGGTAGAGTTGGCGGAACGACTTTTGGTGAAATGTACTAGAGTTCTGCTGGAAGCCTGCGACAAACGAGCCCCAATAATGGGCATTATCGCTATGTATTTACGGCGTACTGTGCAATGTCAATACAATGTGCGCGCAGTGTGTTCTACACACCAGAAATTCCGGTTATGCTTATGCCATATCAGTGCACTGTCTGAGATGGTCCTAACTCCAAACAGCAGAGTACATACAAGGAACTATGACAAACCGGCTACTAAAACCTACCCTGAGCCAGGCCAGCTCAGTCGGTATAGCGACTCGCTACGGGCTGAACGGTCCGGGGATCGAATCCCGGTGAGGCGAGATTCTCCGCACCCGTCCACAACGACCCTGGGTCCCCCCAGCCTCCTATACAATGGGTACCGGGTCTCTCCCGTGGGTAAAACAGCCGAGGCGTGGCAACGACTGGCAACGACCACCCACCCCTATCTAGCGCCGAGGTTAAGGAAAAAGTACTACCCCTTTGAGCCTTCATGGCCTGTTCTTGAACATTACCTTTATCTTTACCCTGAGCCACATTCACAGTGTGATTTGAGGTAATTCATCTTGTCTACATGATTCCATGCTACGTGTATTTGCTCTCGGTCCCAACTACTATATTCATTTCACACATTCCAGCTAAGATTTTGCACGCACATGCCCTTCCTCATAAGCGTGTTACATGTCATGATCACCCCATCCTCAATTATTTTAGCACGAAGACGGCGAAAGAGTAAAATTTATGAAGTTCCTTATTACGTGGTTTCCTACATTCTTATATTACTTCCTCACTCTTAGGCCGAATTTAACACCCTGATTTCTTCAAAAACAAAAATCAGATGGGGTACCTTTTCATTCATGATGAGGTGGGCACTTTAAATTCGACAGATTTATATTTTTACTACCACTCGGCAAACATTTTATGAAATGGTGCTCGGGGCAATATGAGAGGGACAGAGCACTTTCTGTTTCATGTGAGACACAGGCAGGACCGTGTCTGTTGTCCGCCCACAACCACGACGCCTACCAGCTACAATACGCTAGGAGCCCACGGACTCACTCATACAAAACAAAGGGAAACAGAACAAAAAAGTCATTCAAATTTCATGAAAAGGAGAGAAGTTAGTCGACAGGCACAGGTCGATTCACTGGTATAAAAAAAAGTACGGTCAAGACATGAAATGTATTTCGCAAAAAATCGTGTATTATGCAAGTACCTGTCACTAAAGCGTACGGAGTTATACAAAAGGAGATAAAGCAGACAGCTCAATGCAGCAGCATTGTGTTCCGGCAGTTGGCAATTGTCGGCTACTTTCGGCCTCCGGTCCCTGCAGGAAAAGGCTGAATGACAGGTCCAAATAGGCCAAAGGAGCCTTCAATGATGGCAGCACGCTCTCAAAACACCTTGCATTTATACGCATAATTATCAGTAGGTCACGTGTATTTCCAACCGTATATATTTACACCTTCACACGTGTACGTCATGTAACTAAGTTCACACAGCAGAGCCCTCCCTGAGAAGCTAACAGGTCTTCAGCTATTCAAGAAATTCCCCGCATTTTATGGATCCCGAAGTTTCATCAACACATTCTATTCCAAGCGCCCACCATTTGTTCCCATCTTAAGCCACAGCAATCCAGTCCACGCCTCCACATCCCACATCTTGAAGACCCATTTTAATACTACCCTACCATCTATGCCTACATCTTCCAAGTGGTTTCTTTCCCTCACTTCTCCCTACCCAAAATCCTGTGTGCACCTACTGTCTCCCACACGTGCCACATGCACCAATCAACTAATTATTCTCAATCTGATCACCTGAATAATATTTGGTGAGGAGGACAGACCATAAAGCTCCTCGTTATGTGATCTTCTTCACTCCCCCGTTACTTCGTTCCACTTAGGCCCAAAAAATCTTCCTCAGCACCCAATTCTCGAACACCTCGGCCTTATGTTCCTCCCTCAATGTGGGAGACCAAGTTTCACATCCATAGAAACAAAACAAGATTACATTTCTGTATATCCTTTGTAATCTTTATATTTTTGGACAGCAAACTGGAAGACAAAAGATTCTGCATCGAATGATAGCAGGGATCCCCTGACTTCAATCTGTACTCAATTTCTTCATGACTGGAATTTTATTTGTTACGGCTGTTACCAAATATCTGAACTGTTCCACCCTTTCAAAGGAACTATTATCAGTCTTTATATTGTGATTTTGTAGTTTATTCTTGTTCAAGACACAAGATACCTAGGTTCCTCAGCATTTACTTCTAGACCAATCTCCTTTATATAAAAAAAAAAATTCATCATGCTACTTCTAACATGCACTTATTCAAAAATATATAATCCTACATACGCTTCGTCCAGTGCGTCTTTCGTGTATGTTTATTTGTCCTTGTCCATCTTAATTCCTGATGTTCTGTAAGTAACTGCGTAGAATAATGTAAATTCACTTCACTTGAATTATCCGTTCTACATCAAGGGCCCAGAACCCGAAATGGCATTATAAAGATCTATTCAAGTTCTTTTAAATAATAATAATAATAATAATAATTATTATTATTATTATTATTACTGTAATCTTAAAATTTTGTTCATCGTTCGTTTAACCAAGCCGGTGGCGGTACCCGGTAGCAAGATGTCATCGCTTTAATTCAACTATATTCTCTACAATTTACGATTCAATTTCATTCTCTGCAATTCAGCCAAAATACGACGGTGCTCGCGCTGTAATTATAACATTCCAGCCTTAAATATTGACACTTTAACTAAAGAGAACGATCGCATTATTTTCCATTTTATGCCAAAGAAAGTAATTTAGCCTACAATCCCAACAGCTCACTTGGTGAAGTGGCTGGCTATGGCCTCCAATCTCTACAAGAGCAGACGGACACCCTGCGTCGCCCGCTTAAGTTCCTAACAGAATGAGTATCGAAAATAAAGCGGTTGACATGTCAGTGTTGTCATCAATCTCCACCGTGCGTCCGCGAGTCAAGGCTGAGACTGCTTGGCGACTTACGTGTATTCCTCCATTGTCTTCGAGGCGCGGTGTACTAACTAAGCAAGTGGCCACCTTTATCTTTGCTGCGCCAACATTACTTTAACAAGAATAATGAAGTGCGACCAAAATCAGATAAGATCAGTTCAAATTAAATTCTCCTCTTGGCTACAAATAAGATGTCAGAGACGAAGAATAATTTAAATGAAAGACCTTAATACAGAACCCAATGCCCCTTACACAACCAGAGACGCACCATCGTTTACTACTACGGCCATGATATCAGCGTTACAGAGGCACATCAGAAATGAAAGCGGTAGTCAGAATGAATCGTGGAGCCCCAGCGGGTTCAGAACCTAATCCAGCGCTGATAATGACGATGATGATAATGATCTCTGCTACGCACTTTGAAAACTGAGGATACGACATCAGTGTTGGCTACACAATGTCGCCTTCCATACTACTACTGGCTGCGAGGCACGTGTAATGGCAAACATGCCGGACACATTGTATCTTCTGTGTTATAATCAGACCTGGTTACAATGGCATCAAGATTTAGAGTCACTTTCCTGTCCCCAGCAACACAGTAAATCAAATGTATCCCGGGGCAGATGACGCCCGTCTGTCCTTCTTCCTCTCTCTCTCTCTCTCTCTCTCTGGGCGCGCTGTAGCAGCCAGGGATGCCGCTGCTGCTGTCGCTCAAACGCAACTACAGTAACAACATGACGCGGGAGGTTATGAGCGTCCATCAAGCAGCAGCTGGCCCCATTCCCGACATAAGCCAGCAACCCCCCCCCCAACCACCCCTAAAGACCCCATACAACAACTACAATCAAAATATCATACGGTGACCTAGCACACCACTTTCCTTTAACGCAAACCGTACATCAGCAACGCACCCTAAATTCAATTTCGGGGTTTTCCTTTTTAGAGTATAAACTACTACTACTACTACTACTCTCTTCGACTACAGATTCATCCAACATCTGCTACAGCAGCTTCAAAATTAAGTTATCCCGGTTTTCTTACAAATTTTGGACTCATTCGAAAACGCGCGAAATGCCTACTCATGTTCTGTCCGTCCGTATGTACACGTCAAACAACAGCAGAACCAATAAATGGTTTTACATAAAAGATGGTATTGTAAAATTCGACACAAAATGGAAAGGGATCAATCCATTCCAGTTTTCTTTATGAAACCGGAGAAAAATGACATACTTTACATGAAGACCGACACCCATTTTTACGGCCAACCTCGAACCTAGCTTTTTAAGTATTTATCGGCTAGAAAAGTTAAATCCAGTTTGCCCCATATACTTTTTAATGCGCGGTTTAAGTTTTGCGCCAAAATGAACCTTCACTCGTACGAGTATATTAAAAAACCAACAGTGGTCTCCCAACACATTCGGAGATAACAAAGCATGCCTAATAACTATCGAAGCTTCCTCTCAGCTACATTTACAGACCAACCTCATAAGCAAATACACGCCTCTGCGAGATCTAAGGTTCTCTCAGCGATGATGCCGAACAGTCGAGTCTTCTGAGATGTTACGCCGCGTCGGCTTGTAAATAGTTACCTACGTTTCGAAGTACCGTACTGTTTTCATCTTCTGGGTCAAGCAGTACAAGACCCAGCATCCAAGTCACATTACTATATATTCACATAAAAGCATTAACACTTTTGGGGCTTATCTGTATAAACACTTAAAACATGTGAGCCTAATGCAATATATAATTCAGCACGTCAGCTTGTCACTTATGCCCTATGTGCTGTCGAATGCGCCTGTTACGTAAACCCGACACGCTGTGCATTTTCACAGTCTCGTTATATTACAGTGACATCTCTATCCTTACTGTGTTTACGAATCGTCAATATGCATTCGCTGTACTTCGCCTCAAGACAAGAATGAAGTCTGCTCCCAGCACCGTAGTGGTTACAATGACAGCAAAGGGAAGCAGAATATTGACCAAGTCGCATTCATATGACGAATCCTTGCGTGATTCAATTGGCGGCAGGTGTCGGGCTCGTAACGATCAATGTGACGTGTGTGACCGGTGTTGTACAGCGCCATCCACAGAGACGCAAGACTTCCGAGGCTAAACACCGATTTTACTGCAAGCCGGCGGCGTTACGTCAGGCTTAGGAACACACGAATCCATGTTCTGGTCTAAACACGCAAAATACCGGTAACATAATGCAGGACAAGACCGTAACTCTTACAAAAGGTAAAAGTAGGGTATGTTCACCCTAGAACAGGCCACGAAGGCCCAGACGGGGAGTAGACGTATAGTTCGACCCTTTCATTAACCTCGACGCTACATTTGGAGTGGGTGGTCAACGCCACAACCCGGCCGCTTTACGCCCCGTGAACGGAACCGGTACACCTTGTACAGAAGGATAGGTGGACCCCAGGGACTGTCTGGAAGGCTGCGAAAATTCTCGCCCCCCACAGGGGTTCGATTCTAGAAGGGCATACAGAACGTATGGTGCAGATACGACACGGTGTAGTCCTACAAAATGGTAGTCGGAAGAACTGAAAGAAGAAGAAGAACACTTGGATGATGGCAATGTAGACAGCACAATACTGAGATGAATCTTAACCCTTGAAAGACAAAATTAACCTCATTTACATTTCAAGATTCAGTTCGTCATACGCAGTAAACACATTCTGTTTCGATTACACACAAAAAAAGAGAGAATAATAATCGCTGTTTATTCTGAGATCGATACAAAATATATAAATGTACTCTGCAGACAAAGAGAACAATTTCTGAGCGTTAAAAAACCTGACGGCATACAGAATAACAACCACTTGGCTTTAAACAGTTGGTGGCTGGTTACAGCGTTGTCAACAGGGTTCCGACATGCGACAGGGAATTGAGCTATTCTTTCGGCCACCGGGCACGGGTCGTTTCTGAGTCACACCCTCTCATCTTACGGGAAAACAGCCGTAGCGGAAAGCTGATCCCCCACCTCCATCCTACGCTCAAAATTAAGAACGCAAAGGTAAAGGTAAATAAATCCCTGTACGGGCATGTAAATGGCCCTGAGGGCTCCAGGAAGCTGAGGATCCTAGATTTCAAGACAATCAGCGCATGAAGGTGGTGAGGTTGTCAGAAATACTAACCGACCACCTTTACCCCCCCGGAAATATTCCTGGTACTTATTTCTGTTACAGGCTGAGTGCCTCAACCAACTCCGCTACCGCATGCCCCTAAGAATGCAAAGACGTTTACTAAATTCCACCTTGCGTATTCAAAGCAAGCCGCTGAAGCACAGCGACCTAAGACACACATACTACCAACAGTCAATAGTATTTGTACTACCATGCCCATTCTGGTGTAAGGGCAGATTTCAGTTGTAGAAGGCGCCCTGTTCTCAGCTGGGATTCCGGCACGAGCTTCGTCACGCTTCGGAATATTTCCATTGTTTTCTTCTACCACTGCTGCATAATGCGTTATGCTTGCTGCCGATAGCTCGGCTAAAGTTACATGTAAATTCTCTTTGTTTGGCATAGGCTTCGGCTAGGATGCACGACGAAGGGCATGCGTGTCGTCCCTATACAGCAAATACTGTGGCCATCGGCCATCGCTGGCCTGCTTCCTCAGTGGATCAGCGTAAAAGCTTCCGAGAATATTAAAAATGACCATAAAAGTTTCAAGTCACATTCTTCCCACAGCCAAAACACGAATCAACTTACATAACATGCTAATTCTGCAAGATGCATCTTCCTGTGGGGCAAAAGGATTAAAATGAAAACTCAGTGTTCATTCCCCAGAGCATAAATCATTCCCCAAGCAAGTTTCTGCATATCACACTCGAAACCTCTGTTTCCATATCCCAACAATATACTACCCGTACAGATCATGAAATTACGCGTAAAAAATACCTAATAGATCCATGTAGGAGAAAAACGTTACCTCACGATTTCCTTTAAGGGAGAGATGTTACTTCGCGTTTATTCTTTACCATCAAATTTTTCTCTTCAAGTAACCTTCAGCATGGCCGCACGAAACGCGTTTCAGCAGCTTACGTCTATAATTCGTACCATACTAAGTATACAGTACTTCTGACACATGCACGAACACGGCACTTCTGACATGCACGAACAGCAGACCAGCATACAGCACTTCTCTGATACCTGCCCAGACAGCAGGCCACTATACAGCACTTCTGATGCCTGTCCGGACAGAAGGCCAGTATACAGCACTTCTGATACCTGCCCGGACAGCAGGCCAGTATACAGCACTTCTGATGCCTGCCCGGACAGCAGGCCAGTATACAGAATTTCTGATGTCTGCCCGGACAGCTGGCCAGTATACAGCACTTCTGATACCTGCCCAGACAGCAGGCCAGTATACAGCACTTCTGATACCTGCCCGGACAGCAGGCCAGTGTACAGCACTTCTGATGCCTGCCCGGACAGCAGGCCAGTATACAGCACTTCTGATGCCTGCCCGGACAGCTGGCCAGTAAACAGAATTTTTGATACCTGCCCGGACAGCAGGCCAGTGTACAGCACTTCTGATACCTGCCCAGACAGCAGGCCAGTATACAGCACTTCTGATACATGAACGAACAGACGGTCAATATACAGCACGTCTTCACGGCATGGCTTTTAATACAAGAACAACGTATCTTGCATGTTGCACTTATAAGGTTACATAAATCACAGTGAGCATCGTTATTTGGCAGGATTAACATGATATCCGAGCCAAAGCCGTTTATAGCGTGGGCAGCAACACATGTGCTCATTGATCGGAAACCTGTCATGGAACAGGTGCAGGGGAGCGCACAAAGCGCGACCCCCGGTAGGGCGACCGATGCCCAACGCATTACTCATTAGCACTACCTGCCGCAACATCACGTCGGCACCCTGCCCTCATCCACTGCCTAATCACAGCGTATCACAACGTATCCTGGCACTACAGGAAGGATCGCCATTTTGTTTGGATTGCGAGCAACTTGAAGCTTAATACTGATGGTGGCGCGAACTGAAATAAACACGTTGAAACTAGCTTTGAATCTTGTGTTCTGACATGGTAACTTTTTTAAAAACACTGCTTCCGCACGCTCCACTTCACATGACGGCATCTTCTTATAAAATGTCACTAACCCTCAATACGGCACCAGAAAACAACCCAGACATTCAGAACAGTGGTGGGGAACCTACTTTAACTGAGGACTACTCAGACACGAGTGACTTGGTGAAGTGCCAATTTATCAATACGGTGTGTTACTATAAGCTCCACAGGTCACTAAGGACACGGTCGCGGGCCACGGGATGCAAACAAATGATTCAGAATATCCTGGAACTGAGCAGTTACTTGGTCATAGACGGGGGGAGACCCCCCCCCCCCCAAAAAAAACTACGAGCCCTTCGAAGCCCAATGGTTCCTACACGTACCACCAAGTTCAATTAACAATGAGCTCCGCGCTTTTCTCCAACCACACGGCATCAATTATTAACATTAATTAATGGCAAATATCAACACGCCACCTGTCGTGCATAGCAAGGACGCGTTACATATAACGAGAATATACTGAATAAGGAGGACGATGTACATGGTTCAGTATCAATCCAGAGTAAGAAGGCATTCATTTGGAATCAACAACGCTGCAACATGTTACCAACGTTAATGGTCTAGACTTGTACTGTACATGTTAAAGAAGTTTTAAATATACGTAGGTTATTCGGACAGTACGTACCGTCTGCGCATATCTCTCGCGCATCCTCGAGACTGTCACTTTGCGCATGTGCAGGGGCTTACTCTATCAAGTGAGAAGCCACAGACGCCATTTCGTGAAATTCGTGTTATGTTTATGTTTGTTCTTGTGCGTTAAACATGTTTAAGACAATTCAAGGGGCCGCCGACTGTGAATTACGGTCTGTAATTCTTTTTATGAACGCTACGAAAGTGCTACCAAGTGAGATACATCACCAGATCTGTCAAGTGTATGGTGACAGTGCGATGAGTGATGGCATGGTTAGGAAATGGGTTCGGATGTTCAATGAAGGACGAGAGAACGTGCACGATGAGGCGCGAAGTGGGCGTCCATCTTTGGTGGATGATGATTTGGTGCGTAAGGTCAACGAAATAGTGCGTGACGACAGACGTTTCACAATTTCTG
>Ga0123353_10009582_pt1 | contig 13393 bp, 9 predicted proteins | sample TergutLab28metaG_3_FD_92763 | JGI IMG/M metagenome (GOLD analysis project Ga0123353, IMG submission 92763) | Labiotermes labralis P3 segment gut microbial communities from Petit-Saut dam, French Guiana - Lab288 P3 | ecosystem: Host-associated > Arthropoda: Insects > Digestive system > Gut ... | reverse complement strand
GGCGTCTCAAGGCTTTCCGACGAGTCTTCACCCGCTACGACAAACTCGACATCATGTATTCCTCCTTCGTCGTCTTCGCTATGATCCACGAAACTTTAAGGGAATAGTGTGAACACGACCTAGGACGTTGAAAAATGTCTCCGACGGGCAACGTGCCGTTGCATTGCCCAGCGTGCCGCTGGACCGCATTATTCCTCACGAGTTTTATACCGGAACCGACCGGTAGGGGCAGAATTTTATGACGTCATCGCCACCAGTTCATCAGATGCCAAATCCAGGGATGCGACCATGGGTTCCAGAGCGGATAGGTGACCGATAGTGCCGAAAACATGAGCAGGATGATTGTCACGCCGCGTAAAATACGGTGCAAAACACGGTTTCCTGAAAAAAGATCAACCGCCGGGAGAAATGCCAACGTCCAGAACGGGATGAACCAGAACATCCAGCGGAGTCCGCTTGTCATGCCGCCGTAATTGCGGTTTTCCGGAGGCATCATCATGTAAAAGATGAAGCAAATCAACGACATGGCAAGAATCATCAGTGCAAATTGCCGAAATCTTGCGTCTTCTTTTTGCAGCAACCAGATTCCAAGCCCGACAATGCTTAAAAGCCAAACCGGCGTCAGCGAAAAGATGCCGTGATGCCCGACGGTGCTGTTCAGCACATAGGCGGCTTGTGATTCGTTTTTGCCACTGGCGTCGATTCCCTTGGGGTTCTTCCAGTAACTGTCAAATTCTTTCCCGTGCTTGTTGTAGTGGTAGAGATACCAGTCACGCTGGGAATAGGGAGGCAAAACCGTTTGGTGCGCCAGATAATTCGTCCAGAAAAACGCCGCGAACACGATCATGCAAGCGGGAACTCCGGCGACAAGCGTTTGTTTGGGATATTTGATCAAAAGGGCAAGCCCCAGAAAAGCGAGAAACAGTATCGCGGGAAGCTCGCAAGCCATGGCAAACGTCGCAAAAAACGCGGCAAGAGCGAACCATCGTTTCCTGGTGTCGCCGTCGAACCAGATTTTCACGCCGGCATACAAGGCAACCGTCACGCAGAAAACCGCCGGCAAATGATTGTTCAGCGTCACGACAAACGTCGAGAGAAACGTTGCAAAACAGGTGAACGCAACGGCGAAAATGCGTCCCCAATCGGTTTTGCCAAACCGTTCGATCATCGCGGCCATGAGAAACCAGCCGATAACCAGAGGGATCAGGTGACAGATGACCAACATCAACCGCGTCACCAGATAAAGGTCGGTGTCGAACGTTTTTCCGGTGATTTTGTGAATCACCCAATACGGAATTGCCATCACGGTCGGCAAAAGAGGAGGTTTGGTCGAATAGAGATAGCTCGGACCGTCCGGGTCATCCGGCGGAAGTGTATGGTAAACCATATCGATGGTGTCCCACCCTTTTCGGAGCGTGATTTTGTCAATCGCAAAGGGAACTTCTTGCTCGACCGACAGGCCGTTAAGAAAAATGATCCGCTTTTCACGCAATTCCGGCTCGACAAGGACGCGAATCGTGCAAACCCGACTCCTGTCATTGGCACTCAAGAACGGCCGGGCCGTCCGATAGGTCTCAAGGAGTTTGGTTTCTGTTTTTTCAAGCTCTTTTTTGATGGCGGCATCGGAAGCGCCTTTGGCTTTGAGTTGCTTCTCTTTTTCTTCGAGTTGCGGCTTGACGGTCCGGAGCCGGTACTCCTGAACGGCACGGTCGGAGATATTATCGACCGCGATGATTCGCCCCAAAGCAAGTCCGGCAGCCAAAAAAATGAAAAGCGTGTAAACCTGCCATCGGAGTTTTGAATCCATCATTGACTCGTCCTTTTCCTCATTTATTCGTCGTCGTCTTCCTCATCGTCGTCATCAAACGTGTTTTCGTCCGTTGCCAGATCATCGAAATCATCAATGGCCTCGTCATCATCCATGCCGGGGTCGGCTTCCTCCAAATCGGGATCGTCGATTTCTTCTTCATCCAGATCGTCGAATTCTTCAAATTCGTCATCCGGAAGTTCCTCGAAATCATCATCGAAGTCATCGTCAAAATCGTCGTCGTTGATGTCAAAATCATCGTCGAAGTCATCCCCCCATCCGGCGATGATCTCGACAACGACTGATTTTTGTTTATTGTAATTAAATTCAATTGGTGATGTTATGTTGAATTTCTCGGTCAGCAACATGTCAAATTCAGGAAAATTAAAGAAGCAAAAATCAATGGCCGTTAAGTTGCCGGACAAAATTTTGTTGATTGGGTATCGGAACCGATAGGAGAAACAGGTGATTCATCGAACAGCCCAATTTTTATGGAAAGCACAATAAATCGGCTTGAGTATAATTTGAACGTTTCCAAAACGGAAGAGCAAATTGCCATTTTTTTTCGTTTTTTTGAGCCAAAAACCAGACCATCGTATAAACACGACCGAGCCTCACCAGGCTTATTTTTTATTCCCAGCCCAATATAGTATTTTTTTACAAAAATGGTATACTTTTAATGTTGGTTTTTCTTTCATAACACCATACCGACTCCGGTATAAATCCTTCGGTCAATCACCGACCGTAGAAAAGGCATGGATGTCCATGATACGATTTTTCTGTTCGATTTTCGTTGTTTTTATGTCGGTTTTATTGGTTTGCGGACAAACCGAGCCCCAGGGATCAGGAATTGCAGTTTCTCCACCTTTGCCATCTTCCCAAAATGCACCAAATCTTGATGATATAGAGTCACTCTTTTCTCCCGGAATCACGACTCCCGCCTCTCAGAATTCCGAGACAAAAAAAACTGTCGGTGTCGGAGAACGGACCAATGGGGATTCCGTCTCGTCGGAAAAGGCGGAAAACCCTCCGCAACAAGACTCCATTTGGTACATTATCAAGTCGGGAGGCACAATAGGATGGATCATTATCATTCTTTCCGTTGTTGCCGGGGCACTTGTCGTGGAGTATCTGGTCACTATCCGACTCAATGTCCTTGTTCCCCCGGAAGAGGCCGATGCCATTTTTCAGGCTCTGCAAGCCGGCAACCGGGCCAAAGCCATGACGATTTGTCAGGAACAAGGCGGTTTTTTGGGAAATACGATCCTTGCCGGACTCACCCAACCGGGGACAAATTGGGGGGTGATCGAAAAAGCCATTGAAGATGCAATCTCCGAACAGGCAGGACGACTTTATCGTCGCGTCGATTACCTTTCCCTGATCGGCAATATCGCCCCGATGCTCGGGCTGCTCGGGACGGTTGTCGGGATGATTGTGGCGTTTCGTGATCTGGCACTTTCCGATGGTTTTGCCCACGGGGCCGATCTCGCGGAAGGAATTTACTTGGCATTGATCACGACGGTCGAAGGACTGATGGTTGCGATCCCGGCACTTTTCGCCCATACGATTTTCACCAATCGGGTTTCCAACATCGTCGGTGACGCCACTTACACCATTGAACAGATCATCAGACCGGTCAAACAATGGGCCTTGCAGAAGGAAAGCACGGAAACCGCACAGGCGCGTTCCTCCGGCGGCGCCGCTCGTCCCACTTTGTGATGAAGCCCCAATTCCTGTCAACCGTCCTCAATTCCCGTCAACCGTTTTTACGGGGGACCCTCCATGCAAGTTCCGACACCCCCCACCTCCTCCAAAAATCTCTCGATCAATTTGACGCCGATGATCGACTTGGTGTTCCTGTTGATCATCTTTTTTATCGTTTCAAGCAGTTTGGTTCAGCAGGAAGCGGGAATTCCGGTGGATCTCCCTGAGGCCGGAACCGGAGAAATGCCGCAGGAAGAGGACAAAACCAAGAAAATCGTGATCACCGTGTTGGGGGAGGACGCCATCATGCTGGGAACCCAACCGGTCACTTTGAATCAGCTTCGCGAGTACCTCCTTGGGGAACGTCAATCGCGAAAAGAGCTGAAAGTCCGGATTCGGGCCGACCGAAAGACCCCCTACAGTACAATTGAACCGATCATGGTGGCTTGTATTGAAGCAGGCATCCCCGATGTCGTATTCAGCGTCACGCGTCACTAAGATCGGGCGCGGCAATTGGTTAAGACTATTGGCATTGGGTGTTTTGGCGAATTATGTTAGGTTACTGCCGTCGAAAATTTGTTCCCAGGACCCTTTCACGGAGGCAAAACCATGGAAAAGCGAGCGAAACCGTCGTCAAAATCGCCATGATCCACATCATGCTCCGCCGACTCGCCTAATTACCGCACCCGCTCCTTATGGGACGACTAATACTCAACCGTCTCTTCTCAGAATTTGCGCTTTTTTTACCAATCTGTACTTTTTTCGAGCGTTTTTCTCTTGACACTACGAAAGTTTTCGTATTATAATGTACGAAACTTACCGTAGATGAGTTGTAGACGAAAGGAGACGATCTTATGTTGAAAAAAAGAGCTAAAAACAAACACCCCAGACAGAGTGATTGGGAGTTACGAATTTTGAATGTCCTCTGGAAAAACGGACCTTCGACGGTTCGAAGCGTGTTCGAGCAATTTGAGGCAAAAACCGGGGTCGGATACACCACGATTTTGAAATACCTCCAGATCATGCACGAAAAAAAGCTCGTTTCTCGCGACGAGTCGAACCGGAGCCATGTTTATGCCGCGGCCATCAGTCGCGACGACATGCAGGATCAAATCGTCGATGACCTGCTCGACACCGTGTTTGACGGTTCCCGCAAGCGGCTGGTTATGCGGATTCTCTCGCAAACCCAGGCGTCGCCCCAGGAACTGTTGGAAATTCAAAAACTCCTTGCCCAAACGGAGCAGGAATCATGACACAAGAAACTCTGCAAAATATATTCCAATGGCTTCTGCAAAATGAATGGTTTTCGCGACTCGGCGGAGGACTTTTTCATTCCCTCTGGCAAATTGCGGTTCTCGCGATCATTTATCAATCAGGCCGGTGGCTGATTCCGCAAAAACAGGTGAATTTCCGATACAATTTCGGTTATTTCCTGCTGATTTTGATGTTGGTGATTCCCGTCGGAACGGTGATCTTTGGGAAAACCGGAAAAACTGAGAAAATGGGCGAAAATCCAGGTTCCCAGGCTGTTTCAGAGGTGGTTTTCCAAATTTCCGGACAACCGGAGCTGCCGAGTTTACCGGATCAATGGAATCACCTGCCGGATCAATTGCCGGATCAACAGAATCAATTGTCAAATCCGCCGAACGTCGCGTCGATGGAGGAAATAATAAAGGAAGCCTTAGCCTTGCAATTTTCCGGTTCGGAGGAGATGGCAGTTGAGGAGATAGAAACCGGGGAGATGGAAGCCATCCCAACTCCGCAGAAAGTTCCCGCCACTTGGAATATCACTTGGAACATCATCCGGAACGTCACGAATCCGGGCAATATTCTCCTTCCAATTGTGTCGGTTTGCTGGCTTCTTGGCGTGATTGTGCTTTCGACGCGGCTTTGTGCCGGAATCCTTGGAATCCGCAAGCTGAAAAGGTCGGGCGTCAAGTTCCTGACCAACGACTGGGACGTCCGACTGGCGGCACTTTGCGAACGGATGAACGTGAGGAAAACCGTCCGGCTTCTCGGTTCAAAACTGGTCGATTCACCGGTGCTGATCGGTGTTCTCCGACCGGTGGTCCTTGTGCCGATGAGTTTTCTCTCCGGTTTTACCCCGGAAGAGGTCGAGGCGATCCTCGTGCATGAGCTGGCCCATGTTAGGCGCCATGATTATTTGGCGAATCTTGGTCAGATGTTGATTGAAACACTTTTGTTTTATCACCCGCTTCTGTGGTGGGTGTCCCGGATGGTTCGTGAAGACCGGGAATATATTTGTGACGATTTCGCCGTCCAACAGGGAGGGACCGCCCCTCTTGTTTACGCGAGAACGTTGGCCAATCTTGAACAATTTCGACAAAATGGAGGCAAACCCATGAAACGTGCATTATTCACCCCTGCCGCGGCGGCAAAACCGCTGCTCAACCGTGTCCGTCGGGTGCTCGGTCTGAAAAAAGAGTCTGAAACCTGTTGCGGCTGGCTCGCTGGCCTGATGATTCTCGCCTTTTTGCTGGCCACACCCATGGCCCTGGTCCTCTGGAACAATCACCGTGCCGCCGCCGAGGAGCAGGTGGAGCAGACACCAGTTACAGCAGATGGTCCGTTTGTAGTGAGCGCACCAGCTAAAGCCGTTGATCCGTTTGTAATGGGTGCACCAGCTAAAGTAGTTGAGCAGCAGTTTGTGATGAGTGGTCCAGTGGAAGTAACACCGGCATTGGCGAATCCACAACCGGCCGGCAACGCGCCACTGGTCATGTTCGACCCCGCCACTTCTACGGCTCCACCTCAACAGCCACTGTCCCCCCTCTTCGTCGCATCTCCTCAACAGCAGGCCGCTCCTGGTCAGCCCGTCCAACAACTGCAAGTTCTCAGATCAACCTCTTTGCCTCAAGCCGAAAGCAAGCCGACGGAACCGATCCGCAGCAAGCTTTATTCCTACAGCGCCATGCTGACGCTGTTCGGCGCGGAAGATTTTCACCGATATTTGCAATCACGGCTTGCCATGGAGGCATTTGACGGTCGCTGGCAAATCTTCCTGACGCAAAAGAACGCCCTGATTGTTTCCGGCCCCGAGGAAGTCCACAAAGTGATGGCCGGAATCATGGAAGACCTGAGTGATATGATACAAGAGAATGCGGAGTTGGACGCCACCGACGAGACGCGCATTGAAGTTTACACTTTGAAAAACCCTTCGACAGCACAAGTCCTTGGCAATCTTGACTTTGATCCTATGATGCGGATTGCTTATGATTCGTCCGGCAAAAAAATCGTGGTCACTGCCAAACCGGCAACCCATGAGATCATTGCAAAATTGTTGGAACAACTGGATGTCGACAATAATCCACCCGGTGAATCTTCCGACGCCGAGGATCGCGTCGAAGTTTACACTTTGAAACACGCTTCGGCAATAAACATGGGCAGAACCATTACCCAGCTTGAGTTTGATCGTGCGATGACGATTGTTCCCGATATGAACGGCAACAACAAACTTGTGATCAGTGCCAAACCGACAACCCATGCGATCATTGCAAAATTGTTGGAACAACTGGATTTCGCCGCCCCGCAACAGCCCGGGATGATGCAGTCCGGAGAAATGAGCAGAATACCCGCCCAACCCGAAATGCTCTGATTTACGTTCGATTCATACAACCATGCGGCACGACGCCGGCACCTGCGCCAAGCGAATCGAACGAAGTGAGCATGAGCAACTGCGATCCAACGGCACGTTGGTTGAATGATTGGTTGATCCTTGTATAATTGACGGACTGAAGGAATTTTCATCAAGACAGGGATTTGATTTATGGTTACGGAATCACCATTATCGTTTGTGCATCTGCACTGTCACAGTCATTATTCGCTCCTGGATGGGGCGGGGACCATCGACGGGCTGCTCGGAAGGGCGAAGCAGCTCGGAATGACCGCCCTTGCTCTGACCGATCATGGGAATCTTTACGGGGCGCTCGAATTTTATCAAAAAGCCAAAGCCGTCGGAGTCAAGCCGATTGTCGGACTTGAAGCGTACATCGCCCCGGGAAGCCGACATGTCAAAACCTCTCTCACGATGAAAGAGGCGAGTTTTCACCTGACGCTTCTTGCCGTCGACAAGACCGGTTATCAAAATCTGCTCCGGCTTTCCTCCCTGGCGTTCACCGAAGGGTTTTATTATCGTCCGCGGATCGACAAGGAACTCCTCCGACAGCACAACGACGGGCTGATCTGCCTGAGCGGCTGCGCGTCGAGCGAATTTGCCCGGGCGATTCTCAATAACGGGGAAGCCGACAATTACGCCAAAGCGAAACAGGTTGCCTTGTGGTATCGCGAACTGTTCGGCGACCGTTATTATCTCGAAATTCAGGACGACGGACTCGAAATCCAGCGAATTGTTGCGAATGGGACGCTCCGGATTGCCGACGAACTCGGGATTCCAACCGTTGCGACAAATGACGTCCATTATGTCAACAAGGAAGACGCCCCGATGCAGGACATTTTGCTCTGCCTGAACACGGGAAAGTTTCGGACCGATCAAAATCGCATGAAAATGGAGACCGACCAGTTTTATCTCCGCAGTGGTCAGGAAATGCTCCAGGCCATGCCGGATCAGCGTGACGCCATTGCCCGGTCGCAGGAAATTGCGGATCGGACCGGTCTCGACCTGGAACTCGGGAAACGGTTCTTCCCGACGTTCACGCCGCCCGGTGGAATTGATTCCGACGCTTATTTGCGGCAAATCTGCATCGAAGGACTCAAACACCGTTATGCCGACACCCCGAAACGGATGACCGGCGGTGAACTGTCCGAAGACGTCATGAACCGGCTTGATCGTGAACTGTCCGTGATCAAAAAACTCGGTTTCCCGAACTACTTTCTCATCGTCTGGGACTTCGTCCGTGTTGCAGAGGAACGAAATATTCAGCGGACGGCCCGTGGAAGCGGTGTCGGCGCTCTCGTCTGTTACGCCTTGAACCTGAGTCACGTTTGCCCGCTTGAGTTTGATCTCCTGTTTGAACGATTCCTCGACGAAAACCGTCTGGAAGCCCCCGATATTGATATCGACTTCGATCAGCAGCGTCGCGGGGAAATTCTCGATTATGTCAAGCAGAAATACGGGAATGAAAATGTCGCCCAGATTGGAACGTTCGGAACAATGGCTGCAAAAATGGCCATCAAAGACGTCGGTCGTGTCCTCGGACTTCCGCTTGCTTACGTGAATGAGGTCACAAAGCTGATCCCCGACACGCCGAAAATGACGATCAAAAAGGCGTTCGAGCAAAACGAGGAACTCCGCAAACTTTATGAATCGTCGGCGGATGCCAAGGAACTGATCGATTACGCCAGGAAATGTGAAGGACTTGCCCGGTCGGCGGGAACCCATGCTTGTGCCGTCGTGATCGCCGACACGGATTTGACCGATTTCGTGCCGCTGCAACGGGTCAAGGACAAGGACGAAATCATCACGCAATGGGCGATGGGGGACGTCGAAAAGGCGGGACTCCTTAAAATGGACTTTCTCGGTCTCCGCAACCTCTCGATTTTGTCCCAGGCCATCGACATCATCGAACAGACCACCGGAAAAAAGGTCGATCCTTACAAATTCCCGCTTGACGACCCGGAAACTTACGCCCTTTTGTGCCGCGGGGAAACAAAAGGTGTGTTCCAGCTCGAAGGAGGCGGAATCCGTGAACTTTTGCAGCGGATGAAGCCCGACAACTTCCGCGACATCATCGCGACGCTGGCACTTTACCGTCCCGGTCCGCTTGAAGGAGGGATGATCGATCAGTACATCGACGTCAAACATGGTCGCAAACAGGCGGAGTATGCCCATCCCATCATGAAAGACGTCCTCGAAGAAACCCATGGCGTCATGGTCTACCAGGAGCAGATCATGAGGATCATGAATCGGCTTGGCGGAATTCCGCTCGCCGCCGCCTATACTTGTATCAAAGCGATCAGCAAGAAGAAGGAGGAACTCATCGCCAAGCCGAAAGGGGAATTCATCGAAGGGGTCCGGACAAACGGACTGACCGCCGAAGAAGGGGAACATCTTTTCGACCTGATTCAGAAGTTCGCCGGTTACGGATTCAACAAAAGTCACTCGACGGCTTACGCCTTGATCGCCTACATGACGGCGTATCTCAAGGCCCATTATCCGGTTGAATTCATGGCGTCGCTTCTTTGCGGCGACATCTCGACCCGCAATTTCACGAAGAAAGACTCCACCGTCGAACATATCGAGGACTGTCAGCGATTGGGAATCGAGGTCGTTCCGCCGGATGTCAACTCGTCCTATCCGCTTTACGCGGTCGAAAACAACAAAATCCTGTTCAGTTTCCTCGCAATCAAGGGATGCAACGAATCAGCGGCAAACGCCATTGTTGCCGCCCGGAAAAACGGGGGACCGTTCCGCGATTTGTTCGATTTCTGCGAACGGGTCAGCTTGAAGGATTGTCCGCGTGGCATCATGGAAACGCTCATCAAGGCCGGGGCGTTTGATTCCCTCAAAATGAAACGGTTTCAACTCGTGCAGGTGATGGACCGTGCCTATAATGCCGGTCAAAAGCTCAACGCCGACAAAGCCATCGGACAACGGTCACTTTTCGAGGAGCTGCAGGAAGAAGCGACACCTGAAGAAACCGTCGGCACGGCAATTGCCGGACTCCCTGAAATCTCCGAATGGGAAGACAAGGAAAAACTCGGCTACGAAAAAGAGGTGCTCGGCTTCTATCTGACCAGTCACCCGCTTGAGCAGTATGCGTCGGCGTTCCAGGCGTTTGCTTCCCATTCGACCGAGAAGGGAACCCGCTTGCCGGACCGGACCGAAGTGGTCATCGGCGGGATGATCGGAGGCGTGAAAATCGCCATGACCAAAAATCCGAGGCCCGACAAGCCGAGTCAATACGCGATGTTCGATCTGGAAGACACCGACGGAACGATTCGCTGTATTATCTGGCCGGAACAATACGTCCAATACGGTTCGTTGGTCAAACAAGAGGGAATCGTTCTCGCCGTCGGAAAAATCGACAAAAGTCGCTCCCAGTCGGATGATGACGCCAACCTGATCATCGACCGGCTCATGACGCTTGAAGACGCCGAAACGCAACTGACCAAAGGCGTCTCAATCACGATCGCGGAATCGAAAGGGGAAGGCGGTCTCACGCAACTTCACGAGATTCTCCGCGGTTATCCGGGCTCAAGTGAGCTGGAACTCGGAATCCGGTTCCATGACGGACGTCTTGCCCTGCTAAAATGCAAGATGCGTGTTGCCGTCAACAACGAAATGCGTCGCCGGGTGACGGAACTCTTTGGCGAGGAGTCGTATCGGCTGATCGCCGCCCCGCAAAAAGCCCTTTCCGGCAATAACGGAAACGGCAACAACCGTCGGCAATGGAAAAAGGAGGGATAATACCGGAACCGGCTTGAGTTTATACTCAAAACAGATGGAAAATTGCTACTAAGGGCACAAGGGTAATTTTTACCGGAACGGCGCGCCCTTAGTAGCATAAAGATTTTCCAAAATGTTGCGCCCTTATACCCTTAATTTCCTTGAAACCTTAGCAGCATAAGGGCGCAACAAATGAGACGAATCAAGTGCTACTAAGGGCGCGCATTGTCCGAACAAAAAAACGTCCTGATGGGAAAGAGCATTATGTCTCCGTTTACAGTATATCCGTATCAAGTCGATCAATCAATTTGCCACAACCGTGGCATAAAGCTGTTGGGGAGATTCCATTTTTTCCACTTTTTCCGCAACTTTTTCCGGCACAATGGAGGTGCACCGGATCATGCAGGCACGGATATTATGGACATTATCCCCTTGTTCCGACTTTAGACGAGCCAGATTTGCAATCAAAAGCACTTTCCCCTTGGGAATCGTGACCGGAAGTCGAATGCAGGTTGTTGACACGGTGGGAACCTGGACCACTCCGTATCCGGAAGGTTCTTCGCATCCGGAAGAGTCTTTGCGAACAGCAGGAACAAGCGGACATATTGCGACGCTGTCAATTGTGTTGAACACCATGTTGCACTTGAGTGAAACGGAACCATCTTCGAGAAGTTCACATCGGAGATCCAACTGCTGGCCTGCTTTGATGATTTCAATGTTGGGCTGCTGCACCGTGACGGAACCATAAGTGTCATGACCATAAGTTTCATGGACTCCGGTGACAAAATAGTTCTGTGTCCAATCAGAAATAGATGCCTCTTGCCCACTAAAAAACGTCACTTTTTGAGTCTGGAGAACATTCATCTCCTCAACGAAGTCGATAAAATTCAGGAATTCCTCCAGCTGAGATTTATCTCAGATTGAACCCTTCCGGCGACAAACATTCCGGCGGGCACGTGAGGAATCGGCATTCCACGGTGATTTGCGGCGTGTCGGGATCAATTTCCAACGGATTGGCTTTAATTTCCAACGGTTGGAGTTCCGACGGTTGGACTCTCAGTAGGTCTTTTTCCAGGATAATTGCGGTGGGGGTGGAGGTCGCGTTCGGTATTGTGCTTACATTGCCTGTAGATGGGTGTTCCAGAGTATATGGGGTGAAAGCCGAACGTTCGGACTCCGGTTTCATGAGCGATTCCCGGGCACGAAGAGCGGCTTCAAGGTCGCTTTCACTTGGGATCAACTCCGGAACCATTTCCAACGTGATTTGCGGTCTTCCCGACGTTTTTTTGAAAATCGCAGGAAAAATATGCCCGAAAGCGATTTCCGTGACAAGCCCCAAAAGGAGAATGACTCCAAGGATTCTACAAATTTTACAGAAACGAGAGATTTTCATCAATGATTCCTTTCCGAATTCTTCATTTTCTTCATGATACCGAAACCTATACCGGCTCCGGTGAAAATTCGGGGAATCGTAACAAAAATGTTCCAAGGAATCAAGAGATATTTTTGCCCGTGCCATAAAATTTTGGCACTTTTTTCAATTTTTTTGATTCCAAACACTGGTGCCTATAGGTTCCGGTATAAAACTCGTGAGAAATATTGCGGCCCACTGGGCGATGCAACTGCAAGTTGCCCGTCGGAGACATTTTTTCAACGTCCTATGATGCAATGTTTCACAACTTTCCAGATCGACCAACCATGAACGCACATAACAAAGGACGTTAAAAAAAATGCCTCCCGGCGGGCAAACGCACGGGCGTTTGATCCCGCAGGCGCAAGCGGTTGGAATGTCTGTCGGCCAAATGACCGCCCATACCAGCCTTAAAGACATTTGCTGAGTTTTTGCTCGTTGATATGTCTGCCGATATCCGCGTCGGCAATCTGGATATGTTGCACAACCCAGTTGATGATCGACCTGTTGATTTGGAGCGTAAACTGCACGGAAACACCATTTTTCAGGTATTCCGACTTCAGCGTTTTGAACTTTTCGATAAATTGTTGATGTTGCTCGCGGTGCCATAAATGCTTGGGGTAACCACATTTGAGCTGCAATGTTTCCTCATCGCCAAAATGCTTGACGACATAACCGCCGAGGAAGTCGAGCGTTCTTTCGGTTTCTTCCTTGTTGACCGATTTTGCTCCCAACGATATGAGAGTATTGATGCGTTTGAATAACTCTTTGTGCTGCTCGTCGACCGCCGGAACGTGCGTCAACAAATTCGGCGTAAACTCGATCAATTCAATCATGATAATTTCTCCAGGTGATCTTTGTGTCTGCCCAAACTTCGATGCAAGTTTTGACAAGTATAGCATAAAAATTGATAAGATTTGCAAAAAAATCAAATTCTTGCCGACACAATATGTTCGTAAATACCCGTTATTATTTCTTTTATCCGTTAATACTACAGCGCAATGTCTAAGTCCATTTACACTGATGAATTTTCCGTAAGTCGATGCCTCGTCGGGCGATTCGTTTTCGTGTCGTTCGTTGGTGGCAGAACGTTGCCACGGCGTTG
>Ga0123353_10009581_pt1 | contig 13393 bp, 6 predicted proteins | sample TergutLab28metaG_3_FD_92763 | JGI IMG/M metagenome (GOLD analysis project Ga0123353, IMG submission 92763) | Labiotermes labralis P3 segment gut microbial communities from Petit-Saut dam, French Guiana - Lab288 P3 | ecosystem: Host-associated > Arthropoda: Insects > Digestive system > Gut ... | reverse complement strand
CTACAACACTCTGTACCGCCGCTTTACCAAGCTACACCACTCTGTACCGCCGCTTTACCAAGCTACACCACTCTGTACCGCCGCTTTACCAAGCTACACCACCTTGTACCGACACTTTACCAAGCTATACCACTCTGTACCGCCGCTTTACCAAGCTACACCACTCTGTACCGACACTTTACCAAGCTACACCACACTGTACCGACACTTTACCAAGCTATACCACTCTGTACCACCGCTTTACCAAGCTACACCACTCTGTACCGCCGTTTCACCAAGCTATACCACTCTGTACCGCCGCTTTACCAAGCTACACCACTCTGTACCGCCGCTTTACCAAGCTACACCACTCTGTACTGCCGCTTCACCAAGCTATACCACTCTGTACCGCCGCTTTACCAAGCTACACCACTCTGTACCGACACTTTACCAAGCTAAACCACTCTGTACCGCCGCTTTACCAAGCTACACCACTCTGTACTGACACTTTACCAAGCTACACCACTCTGTACCGCCGCTTTACTAAGCTACACCACTCTGTACTGCCGCTTTACCAAGCTACACCACTCTGTACCGCCACTTTACCAAGCTACACCACACTTCGCAGCTTAGTTCAGCATTTTCTATATTCACCTAGCAACAGTTTTCTGCAGTTTCAATTCGTTTGGTTTTGCTATGTGAGTGACAAGAAGTCTGCCCTTCCTGTTGGTCCGACTGAGGGACGTATCCAACATTCCTTATTATGCTACCAGCATATACGAAATATATAAAATGTAATGGACTAAAATAAAATTTTCACTACGAGTTACTACAGTGCTTATCAGACTGTGTAAGTTGGAGCAATTGAATTATTTAGGGATAATTATTTGGTTGTTTATTGAAATTATACTCTTGTCTTTTAATTGAAAGTAATCGTCAGCAGATTTAAGCAAGTTCTGTGAAAGGACTATAGAAAATCTAATCACAATTTTAGACGGTACGTAAAATAAAAAATTAGAGTATTTGCCGCCTTATGTCAGTCTTCCTCTTTACAATAACTCGGAATCCACCCGGTGAACTGTTTGAAAATAAATATTTGAATATTTCTGAACAATGTGTAGAGAATAAAAAGATCCTCTGCACTCTGAGAAGCACGTCCCTTACTTTAGAGTAAGATGTATTTGCATTCGTCATAGCAGTTTGTCAGTTCTTCTTAAAGTAAGAGACGTTTAAAAGAATATTTGTAAAGAAAAGAATAATCAAGTAACACATTCTCTATTTAAATTTTTAGAAAACACTGCCTTATTTGAAATAATGTAAAAGATACTGCAAAAGGAGGCAAGCCACGCATGGTAATATCATATGGCTCAGGGGATTCGCATGCCGGATAAAAAGTCTACAAAACACTCAGAATAATTAACACTTCGTTTTTCTCGATGTAACAACGGTTACGTGAACGCTTTTCAGTGAAACGTTTTAGGCATATTGAGTCACATTTTGTAGACCTACTCGATTCTTGAACCAAGACTCAAATACCAGCTGCTCAAGTTAAAAGTTGTTCCAGTTTGCTCCACACAACTACATGTTCAGGAGACCCGGATCCAAATCTCTGTACACCCTAAATAAAACTGAATAAACTTCAACAAATTTGCAAGTAGTTATAATTAAGAAGTTCCAGTCACCGGAAGTGTGTCACAGAGGACTTTTGTTACAATTTTCAGGTTATTGGTACCTCAAGTCGCACTACTACAATTATATTGAAAACCAGTTTGACTGCAATAATGCGACAATTGCACGTCCTCTTCTATATAAGAGCTCTGTTTTATTCAGCGCATATATAAACAAGTGGGTTCACAATATCCGCTGTTTGTTCACTGCAGTTTGTGGCTGTAAATTGAGATAACGTGAAAGATGTAGTTTCTGTTCACAGGGTTGTATTGGCGTTAAAATATGTGGCGTTACATCGGTGTATGACTGTAATTACTCTTAATAATATTTCAGTTTGCGAAGGTTAATATATTTAGTCCTACACCCTCTTGATTGGCAGAAGTCTCAGACTGTGCGGGCTCCAATTTTCCGGCTGTGTGATCGAAACACGGACAAGATAATACAATGTAAATTACATTGTGTTATTAAATAAGTCCTATATTATTACAAAAATCCCTCAAATCAAAACCGAATTACTGTAGTAATTTGTTCAACAGATGGAAGTACTAACTCTTGAAGGACGACATTAATATGGAGATCGATCAGAAGGATATCCACCACGACGCCTAAAACCTAACTGTACACAAACATGTTTCAAGATATTTCCGAGAATATTTATATGTTTTCTGCTGTAGGTGTCTGTTAAATTCCGTATGGAAAATATAAAACTTAACAGATCACAGGGAAATTCTACGAGCGTAGAAGTATGAAATCTAATGCGAAAAATATTCATATTTTACATTCAATTATAGGTATAAATACGTGTCTGACACTAGACTACTGTGAACATTGTTCATGTTTCAAGTTACCCATCCATAGAAAGTTAAAGCTTGTAATGCGTCTCATGAAATTCACTAGTGTTTTCATACAGAGCTACAATGCTGTAGGGATGTTATAACATGAAATGAATATATGTTTTCTTTTTATTTGTTGATGACGCTATCTTACACTTTCTAAAAATAAAGCTGAGAAAAAACATTACAAACGTCGACATTCATCCATCTCTCTGTGCCTTAGTAACTACACAGCAACAATATACACTCTACACGCAGATGTGCATATCGTATGTAATGGGAACGAAAAAAACATAAGTCTGTGCGTTCCTATTAACTCTGTTGTTAATAATCAGCTTTTAAAAATGCTCAAACAAAAGGTGTGGAATATTTAAAGCAATTAGACTGTCTAGATTTTTAAGTATGAATTATGTACGTAAAATTGTCAAATTCTTGTGTTCTCTAGTGTTCTCTAGAGTTCCCTAGAGCACAGCAAACAACTGGAACAGCGCTGGATATTTCGATCTTCGGACCTCAGTGCGTAGGTATAGTGTAAAATGCTTGACAAAAAGCGTCATGGTATTACCTGGAAAATATAATGATTAACGTTTCAAATCATACTATATAAACGCCACATTTAGTGTGGATAATGATTCATATTGAGAACTTCACTGGTCCATGAAGACCAGATGGATTGTCTTTCTCAATAGCCATTCAATATTTCACACACTTTTCGTTTCATAATCACTTTAATTCAAACCGCATATTGACGAGAATACTGATTGGTCGACATCGAACCTGGATTTCATTTTTGTGACGGAGTGGAGACATTGCTTAGCTGCACAGCGTTCAGTACTCTGTATTATGGGTTTGAACAAAATATGGACTGTAGTATGGACGGTGTATATAAGAGGGAAGGGAGGGCTGAAGCATTAAATGTTTATGCAAGTGACCTAACTCTGTGGGTTGAAGGGTGGGACAAGAAAACTGCAGGGAAATGAAGGCATAAAAATATCAGTATTTTATGAATGCGATTGATGGGGAACAGAATATTAAACAATATGTGTATTTAGATATCAATTATTTTTGTTAATTCCAATGTATTCTTTAAAAGTCAACACAGTGGTCTGCGTTTTTTTAACGTTTTACCGCGTGTTAAATGTGTCCTGTTTTCTCTCCCACTGAAGTAATCCATCTTACAAATTAGTACATAAACGGTTGCTCAAACTCCCGTTTTGGAAGTTTCAGTTTTAAATTTCAACTGACACATAATAAAACTATCATTTTTTCCAAATTCATCAAGAGCACGCAGTCATCGTTTCTCAAACACACACATACATATATATATATATATATTGTTATTAAAAAAACAGCTTTATCTTATAGTAATATTCTTCACAGTACGGTATGAAAAGATGTCGCTAAATAATAATCAATCTATCCCAGCCTCACACAAAGTAATTCCAATTTTGAAATTCTAAAGAACGTCTCTACAAATTTGCATTCACTTATGTCACTTTTACAGCAATCTGGACTGGGAGATACTACGTCATATCAATTGACTACTACCGTTACGTCATACTCCAGCTTTGCCACGCATTGCCATATCCAGGTATGAACGTGTCTTGCGAATGTTTTAAAAATAGAATGAACTGTACTATATTAAGCGCTTCGCAGATTTCCGGAAAACGAATATTACGTTCGTCGTGGCTGTCCGTCCTTCCCTACCACTCGACGGATTATTAAAGAAAAACGTTAATTTGGAACTTTTAAAATATTGTGGAATGAAATTCTTGCTCTTCTAAATTTGACAAGAATAAACGGGCACTTTAAGTAGAGAGAAACATAGACATTCTGCTGAATTCTACTTAGAAAATGAAATATTTCCGCAATGATTTGTAGAAAAAATAAAAAAGTTCATTAATATACAATAACTTCCTTTCTGAAACCGTGTCTTTTATGAGATAATGTGAAAGAAATATTGTACAGACGGACAAGGAAAACATGGTAACATAATAAGGCGCTTGCGATTTGTATGCTGATTAGATAAGGCTATAGACACGCACTCAGAGTATGTACAACTTATTGCTTTTCCACTTCGACAATAGTTACGTAACCGCACCACAATGTTACAGATATACGTACATTGTGTGTTTTGTTTTTTGTTTGTGTTGGGAAATTTTGCTGTTGATCTACATTAACCACTAAATTTCCACACGCAATGCACGAACGTAAACATTTTTAACAAAATACGTTTCCATCAAACCGACCCAACACCATAAATAATCTACAAAACTCAAGTCAGTAAGAAAAACATCACAAATGCTTTTCGACTTATTCCTGAGTGTTTCGCTAAGGCGTATATCAAGCAGTTCTTAGCGCTACCGATCGCTATGTATAGCCACAGCTTATAATTTTACTGAATGTCTGTAAGAGAGGAATGTAATACAGGGAAATATACTGGAGGGGGTAAACGTTGGGAGGAGAGGCGGTGACGGTAGAACATGAGAAATGGTCATTAGTCACAGTTTAGTCAATTCCACATCATAAATTTTAAATATGACAACACCGATTAATCTCTTTGCAGTGTCTGTTTGTGTGTGGTACCGAAGCCCAAAACCTGACAAAGCCACAGTGCAGCTTGTGATGTATAAGTTGCAAGATTACAACATAAATGACATGCAGTTGGTGGATTGGGTGAATAAAACTGCTAGTAGGCAGAAACTTCAACAGAAGAAGTACCGAATAGAGTAAAAGGCGCAGGAAATGGAAAGATACCTTCTGCGATTTTCGTCATTCTGAACAACTTAATATATTCCTTCTATGCAATATGTTGTGCCAGAACTAGAAATTAAATATAACTGACTTAAATATCATAACTTGTTTCCTTTCCTTCAATTTGAGCATTTGAATAAAGACTAAAATTATATGGGAATTTGCCTGAAGTCGACGAAGCCCATTGTTATATTGTGACTAGCCTACGATCTGGACAAACGTGTTTCGTTCCCAATAATTTTTTCAAAACTACTTTCTCTTGTCCAAAACGTACTTTCTATTTGTCATGCACTGCCTCGTATTCAGTGCGTAACGGTGGTTCTCTCGGTGGGGAATTATCCGACGGAAGGTGAAGTTAACGACAGATCTCCATCTAGAACCATCGCAGAAAATGCGTGGAGGTACACCGGTACTGAACAGTAATCAACTATGGTTTTTACTTTATTGTAGCACTGAGACAATCTGGTCTGCTCCAGTTCCGGCCTGTAATTCTCGAAGATTTTCCGTCAGTTCCTAGAGCGATCAGCCCTCTAAGGCCAAGTTGAAACTTTATGTAACTCAAGTTTCATACATCTACAAAATACAAATACTGCATCATAGTGAATTTGTGTGTTTCATATGATTCTCAGTACAAAGGGAAAATATTTCCCTGTACAGAAATAGCAGGTTCTTTATTATAACCGAGAAGTAGGGTCTTTACTGCGCAGTATGGACTGGCCCCTTATTGAAATCTGTGTAATCTCACCTCTAAAGAGGCCCTTCCAAGGCTCAAGCAGTTATTGGCCGACCACCGAACACGGAGAATTAGGTGCTGCTCGAGTAATTTCCATCTAGGATATGTGGTGAACTAAATGTTGCACTGCAATAGGTCTTTTTCTCAGTACTTCAGTTCTACTCTCTCATTATAATTCCACACACACTCTAGACTATTCTTCATTTAATGTCGCTCGTACCAGAAAAACAAACTATCAGGGCCTGGTATTCTTCATTAAGCGATGGTCTCACGAATATCGAGGGACATTGAATAAAAAAGAATTATGATTTCGTGTTCGTGGGTTAAATACCTGGTTACCAGACTCTTAGTGAAAAGTATTCAGACTGTAATTGTAGCCGAGTAACTGTTCAGTAGCATGCCTGTCTAAAGCGCCTTTTTTTATTGTAGCCTATTTTTTTAAATACCTACAGAATTTTATTTTCACTGAAAACTTCTTTAGCTGTTAAAAACACACAACCCCTATGAAATCATACTCCCTGCTCTTCTACCCCTCAAATTCCAGGACAAAACCACAACATCTTCCTAATAATGATTGACTTAAAACAAAAATGTTTTAAATTTTTTTTTAACGATTTAAAAATTCTCAGAAATAAGCTTCAGTTCCTTGGCGGAGAAATGCCCACAACATAACTGAAAGTAAGCAATTTCTTCACGGAAATTAACCATTAATTTTGTACACACAGTGCAAAACAGAGTTTCCAAATATCAATTCCTCGCACAATTTTGAATTTGTCACTTCCGGAGGGACAGGTGTAAAAGCGAGAATGTTGAAGGACAGGAATCCCTTCACAGAGCGGACGGCCTAACAGGCTGAATATGTCCGGCTACAGTAATATGGGCTCAGAAAAGCATAGAGAACTTCTCTTGTCTCAACCAATTTTAAAATCGTGAATTCCGAATATGAATAAGATGTGTTAATTAATCTAGAATGATATAAGTTGTGAAGGTGTGGGGACAAGAAGGGGGGTGAGACAAGATAAAGACAGAATCAATAAACTCTATTGTAAGGAAATATTGAATGTATACATACAATCAGCCAGAAATGTGGCTAAATAAGAATTTGTTGGAAAGGAGAAAGGGTGAGTTGCTGGGAGTGACAGTGAAATATTGTTTGTGTTTGTTACACCAGACAGTGAATGTAGTGCAGAAATATTTCGGAATGACATAAAATAAATTAAATTGGGATGGCTCGAAAATAAAGTTAATGAAGAAATAGAAAATTTATGATTCGAATATATTTTAAAACATATTTCATAGAAAAATACAAATTATATGTGTTTTTATATTATGGATGTATACACTTCTGAGAATTTCCATGCAAATTGGACAAATTAAACTGATTTCAAATACAATATAAAATACCAATACTGGCGGCAAATACTTCAATAAAATGGTAAGAATGAATGTGGTCTCTAATACGTCATAAATTAAACAATTTTACTGGTGCATGTCACAAATATTCTTCAACACTCCACATAATTACAAAAGTTAAATATCTATTAAAATATAGCAATATTAAGCACAACACTTTTCCACGCACAAACAAAACACTAAAAGCCAGGAAGACAGTATATATGCCATAACGTAATATTGAGGAGAATTCGAATAATTATTATTCCGAAAAAAGTATTAAACTCTTAAATAGAAATTGTGTGTTTGTAGCCATAACTATCGAACATCCAATGCTCAAGCACCAAACTATATTGTTGTCTCTGGCCTGCCTATGTCCGTCATATTTTTAAATTTATCTCCTCAAATACGTTTTGTTCAGAAATACGTCAATTACACATAAAATGTTTGTCTTGGTCTTCTTTAAACTTGTCCAAAATAATTCAAATTCAAAGAACTGAGAGACATCATATCATAAACGTACATAGGCTGCCACGTAAAACTACCATTATTATTGCCAAAATTTATTAAAAATTCAATTTTCTCTCTTTATTTTTAGAATAAATTGATCAGCTCAAGTGAATTCGGAAAAAAACAAGGGCCAGAGATGCCCTCTCTGAATGGGGTTCGCTAGGTGAAAGAAATGGCCCTGCAGCTTGCATGCCACAATATCCAAAATAAAGCACTTAGGTACAAAGTTAATTAACATTCAATTGTAAGGACTGCGGGTTCGAATCCCCCTTGGGCATGGTTGTTTTTCTGTTATGAGTATTGTGTGTTGATAGGTAGAGATTTCTGGGACTGGCGCTCAGAGGTGTTGTATTGTACTTAATGTGTTGTGTGTGTGTGTGTTTGTATTTGTGTGTGTGTGTGTGTTGTGGTGTGTTTTTGAACCTCTACAACCTCAATTGCCGTCTCCATGAAATATTATACAGAACATCCCCCGCAGTCTTCCTGTTGATGTATGGTAAATCTCAAAATAGAACAAGCCACGAGGGCCAAGGTGAGGAGTATACGTATATCTATACTCTTTCTTTAATTTGAGAGCTAGATGGAGTTGAATGGTCTGCGCCACGCACCGGCTGCTGTAGCCCCATGAAAGTCTCTTGGTGCCCATTTACAAGACTGTAGGTGGTCCCAAAAGCAGGTCTCTTCTTGATGTTACATTATAGTGTACTGCACGAATAACTACATGAATTGAATTCCGCATTGCGTGATATTTCAATTAACCTAGAGATTTTATATATAGAATTATTGTCTGTCTGTCGGTCTGATTTTTTTCAAGTTTTCAAAATTCTGAACAATATGCAAGAGATATTCCTTTTCGCTCTCTCAGAAGTTTGTAGTTACTAAGGTATTCATATTCAAGCATGTCAGTTGTTTTGACATTTGCAAAAGAAACTCTATTTATTGGGTCCACTAAATAAATTACCTGTTTCCTCATCAGTCATTTGTGTATTTTTCGAAATCGTGAAACTCATATTATCCTTCATTTGTCTACATAACAAAAACAATTGTTTCGAAAAAACTGACTTAATATATGATACTTGAATTTGCGATAACCTTTGACCATATATCAAACAACAAGTGTCATAAACACATCTTCGCAAATACTCAGCTTACGACAGTTGGTAGATTAACCTGAATTTTTGAATCCCAAACCCGCAACACTTTCAGAATTGTTCCGTATAAAACTGACAGTAAGAACGTTATCGGCTGCAGGTAACTTCAGTCGCATGCAGACGCTGCCTGTAGCTCCGAATTCTCTACCCAAAATCTGTAATTACGTATTTAGATGTGTACAGGTCTGCCGACATATATGGGGCTGACAAAATATCATAACCAAGTGCAGTAGAGTCGAATTATATCTTTAAGATACTACAAATGCAGGAAATTGAATTCACTCCAAGGAACTCACCCAGTGCTAATGTCACAAAGAATGGATCTGCCTGTGAATTTCTACAGTCACTGGAAATCTGTAGCACTGCACTGGACTGGAATAAGTTACTGTGTTATGTGGTTACAGAGAGATTTAGAATTTTGTCAGAATGTGAATTTTGGTAGATATGTCTACATCGCTGCACAGTCACTACACGGCGTCACATGTTACAAGACAGTAACCATCAAAGTCACTGTATCACCTTTCATTGCGCTAGAAACCGCTAAATTTGTCTGAATGTGCATTCAGGCTTAAGAGTGCTAAAACGTAGTTTTGGGAACCGCAATGCACAAATCAAATCTGAATTTTAATTGTAAATTGCAAGATATTGCAAACTGTTGCTAACTTGCAGACATATGATTTGTGTGAGTGCAGTTGCTTGCAGTGTATTTGTACAGGTTCTGTACCTTGATCCTCTAAGCCACTTCCACACAGTGCGCTACAAATTAACAACAGAGGCTATGCAAGTGTAATGTAAAATTCTGGAGATTTCGCGTAACCATTGTTGTAGTGGAAAAGCAACAATGCATTCTGTATGTGTTGTTGAGTTATATGTCACTCTCAACTGCAAAAAATGAGTGTTTCACAACAATGTTCTTATTACAAATATACGCTGCGGTAAAAAATAAATCGTATGTTGGTATTCATGTGAAATACCGGACGCCGTGTTGAAATAAGGGAGATTCGTTTTGCTCATGACTTTGCTGATGCTTTAGACGTAAAATTTGGCAAAACTTATCATTTATAGACAAGTCGTTGCTCAGCATCTTTGTGTTTATAAGTGCTGCCGTAAAATATTTTAGGAGATCAGACGGCATTATTCGAAATGAAGCAATGATTATTAAACGGTGTGTGTGTGTGTGTTTGTGTTTGTGTGTCTATTCCTGCCTACTTTATTTTTGAAGGCACACTCCATCTACCTGTCTCTACCAAACGTTTCCACATCATATCATAAATGACTCTACTTCTGGGAAAATTTATTGAATATAAAATATGAGTTTTGATTTTCTCTAAAAATTTGTCTGGATATTTTCTTTTCCAAGAGAGACAATGTGAGATGATACCATAAGGGAAAACAGAACTTTGTTAAATCCCTGTTACTATTTTATTTCTATTTTTTAATGAAAATTTAATTTCATAAGCAGATTTAAAAATTCTCAATATAGGAAATTGCTTGAAAATTTTTCCAATGTAAGATGCGTCGTTCAGTGTGGAAAGACAGACAGGGAGACGAACAGACTTGCTAAAGCTAACAATAGTTTTTAGAAATCATTTAGCTCCATTACAAAAAGACTGGAAATCTACAAAAGACCTGCGAAGATTGTAATAATACTTACAGGTATAGGAGCTGATACTACCTTACTGTGCGTTATTTCTAAAGAGCTATACAGGCGGTCCATTCGTTGACAAAAATAATTTTAATATGGAAATTTCCGATTTCACATATCATTCGGAAAGTCAGTAACTCTGATTATCACTATGGCATTGTCTGCTATCGTTTCTTAATATACCATTTCCTTCCGGAAGTCTCCAGTTTATTAGAAGCTAAGAAACGCACAGTGATCTGATAAGTACAGTGTTAATAAAACGAATCCAGATATTCACTTGTTGTGTGAACTGCATGTAACATCGAACGTATACAGAACAGAATGCAGCTTGTCTGATGCTAACTGACATTTCTACCAAAACAGGAAAACATATTCTTAGTACATTTCGTCTGTCTGCATGTATAAACCAGGACAAATAAGAAGGAACCTTGAGATATAAATTTAGAAATGAAGCAGAAGCTTTAAGGGTAATTTGACTTAACCTAAAATGAAACTCTATCTATATACGTGCTTTGGAAATTTGGCACATGATTTGAAAACGACTGTGTGATCTGAGTCTGTCTTTAGCGCATAAATACTGATGGAGAACAACCGATGTATCATAACAGTGCGAGAGAACTTTCTCTTGTCCAAAGCGTACATTCTGGCTCTCTGGCCATGCCTCGCGGTCAGTGGTTACCGGTGGTTCTTTCTGCAGGCAAATAGCGGTCGGAAGTTTAAGTTAACAGAACAACTCCAATTAGAGCGTCGTAAAAATTGGTGGAGGAATAACTCCAGTCTATAATATATTATGAAGTTATTTTGTTTAATGAAACACACAGAAAATCTGGCCTTCAACATTTCGACAAAGTACTTCTGAAAGATCGACCAAAAGCTGCCGGCAGTGATTAGCACTTTTCAGCTCAGTGGTTACATTATGTACCACCATATTTAAACACTCAAACATTTTATATTTTGTCCGCACACTGTATTTATATGTTTCGTGTGGATCTCAGAACAAACAGCGATTATTTTCCTATAGAGAATTAACTGACTGGTACTTACAACCGAGACAGAGTGCGTTTACTGCGCGGTACGAACTGTGTTTGAAGACAGGTTAATGTCAATGATAAAATGGCCGTTCAATGGTACAGGCGTTTAGTCGCGGACTTCAGGATGCAGAAGCACAAGTTAGATTCTAATCCAGTCTATATGGGATATATGGTGCAGAAAGTGTCATTTTACAGGTTTTTATCCGGATACTTCTGCCTCACTCTCTCAGTATTATTCTTCCAATGCTCCGAACTCATCCTCAAAGTTGCTCGTGGAAATGGAAGAAACAAGCTATCGATAAAACTACACCTTTAAACGAACCTCTTGTGCCCTATAATCTGATGCAAATTCACAGGAAATAAATCCAATGTACTGCTCATTATCTTATCATATTTCTAAAGTCACGAAGAGAACTGAATATTTTGTTTCTTTTTACCGAGAATTACCTTAAAACAGCATAACATTTCATGGTGAATCGTGAAGAATTAAATGGTACCACACACCATTTATCGTTTTAGATGAGGTTTCGCATAAACGGAAGTGGTTTTAACGGGGTTATAATGTGTTTCATTTTATTTAAAAAGGTGTATTTTTATTGCAAACAGAAAGACGAAATTGGAAAAACTGGATGACAACAGGTGTGAATTATATAATTTTGACAGCAACAATGCTTATTGAGAAACAGAAGTGGCTTATGTTTTCTTTGTACATTTTGTTTATCTGATACAGTCCTACAATAATTCTATTATCACACACACATTCCGTGATAAACACGAGACAAGGTGTATAGAAGTTATCTCAATGGAAACAACATGTTCAATACAAAAGAATGTTGCCACATTTGTGTCCTTATGACTTCTATTGAGGCATATAATTATGGAAGTCTGATAGGGCAAACAATGAAAAAACCGAAATTCAACGGCTTCTCTTAGCTCTACGGACAAAACACTAAATAAAAATTATAATTAATTAGGAACCGTTGAAACGAAAATTCAGTGAAACTAAACAGGAATTCTTTTCATTCTTAGCCAGAAACACTTTTCTAAAAGACGAAAAGAATTAGCAGTATCTAAGTTTACAATTAATGTATCCACTATAACCTTGCTCTGCCAGAGGAGTTTATGACGTAAATGTTTCGGGTTTCTTTAGTCCCAACGATCTTATAGATAAAATAAAAAAAGTACTATAACACCTGCCAGGTGTTTCTGTGAAGATGTTTCTGCCTTCGACACGAGAAGCTTAACCTGGAATGTTCCTGATAAAAGGACCACAAGTCTGAAACAAACGCAGTGTCAAGGAGCTGGAAGAAGACGCCGACTACAAATCAAGAGTTTGTAAGTAAACTTTATCTTACTTCTTTCCTGTGATGCTGTTTGTTGTGGTTCCTAGATCACACATAGTTTGACACATACATACCCAGTAGGACTCCTGCGAACTAACGACCAACCCGATGAACAGGCCGATACCTACACACCACACAACAACACAAAAGACGAATATCCATAAGCTTAACGGGATTTGTACCCGCGATCCGAGGAACGAAACCGCAACTGACCTGCACTTCAGACGGTGCGGCCAGCAGGGTTGATGCAAGCACATAGCATTTTGTCACTGCATCTGTGATTACGTACTGACGTATTCGAGTGTAGGTATAATAATAATAATAATAATAATAAAAAGGTCTCAATAGGTATGT
>Ga0123353_10009580_pt1 | contig 13393 bp, 13 predicted proteins | sample TergutLab28metaG_3_FD_92763 | JGI IMG/M metagenome (GOLD analysis project Ga0123353, IMG submission 92763) | Labiotermes labralis P3 segment gut microbial communities from Petit-Saut dam, French Guiana - Lab288 P3 | ecosystem: Host-associated > Arthropoda: Insects > Digestive system > Gut ... | reverse complement strand
TGCAGAAATGGATGTCGCCCTTACAGGGCTTTGTTGTATTTGACCTGTAACATAGGGCGTTGCCCTATGCTGGTGAATTTAGCCCTTTCAGGGCTAAGAATGATCTGCCAATGTCAAGTTGAAAGACTATACAACAGTCTCTCCGCAGTGCATACATTTCGTTGCGCCTTCTGGCATCGGCCCTTTGCAGGTGGGGCATGGGTTGGTCAGCGACTCGACCTTATCCGTGAGCTTCTTGACGCTGTCCATCAGCTTCTCGGTCAGGATTGTCAAAATCCAGCACGGCGGAGAAGAAGCCTGACTTACAGAAGAGCCACATGACGGTGTTCCTTAAATCGGATTACCTGGAACTGGGATATGACGCCTGACGAGATACTCGAAGGCCTCTTCTTTTGTCAAAATCTTCTGCTCGCCGTTCGGCCAGTTTTCCCAGTCAAACGCGGGTTCGTCTGGAAGGAATCTAGGCCCAAAGGTTTCATTATCAACAGATGCAGTCCGCGCATATCCTGCAAAACCATGTACGAAAGAGCCGACGAGTTGTGTGTCGTCGCAAAAGGGATAAGCCGTTCACTTTCCCGATGGCGACCACGCCAGATTCAAACGGGATATTAGGCTTGACAATAATATCAATATTACCAATACCGCACTTGGCGACGGCGTAAAACATTTCGCCCTCGTCAAAAAACGTGAGTTTCTTCACTCCGCCCACGTCATGCAAAATTGTATCGTCAAATGCCATGCTAATTCTCCTCGTTGGCGTATGTGCCTCCATATCGCCCAGTCTTTGCCTGTAGGCAAACGAGGCTGGTTTTGATTATTAAATCCTTGATGCTAATCTTGAAGCTGTTTAGGCCGGCCTGACTTTTAATTATGGCGAATTCGCCATAATTAAAATTGGGGTTGTGGAGGCGTTCCCATATCCCGATATACTCCAGCGTGTTACGATTTCTCAGCCAGTCCGAGACAAAGAAATCCCCGTCTTGCGCTTTAATCATGTCGGAGATGCAGATATAATCCGCATCGTTTATCCGCATGACGGTTATCTCTGTGTCCATTACCTTTAGTTTTGCCATGTCAAGTCCATCGTGTTTTCCAAAACCTCAATTACCAAATAAATTTACCATCCCTTTTTTTCCTGTCAATTTCTTCTTCTTCGGACGAGATTTTAATGTATCCGTTTCTTTCTATCCATCCCTCCACATTCCAGCTTGCAGGCTCATGTTCCATTTTCCAAGGCGTACGCCAGTTCATGAAGTCCTTGTTAAGCTGTTCGTTCTCGCTTCCGTCTGAATTCAAAACGACCGCATCCCAGTCAGAGACTAAGTATTTTGCAGAAGTTTCAGATGTTTGGAAAACGAAAATCATGGGATTAGGTTATCTCATCCTATTGGGTGAAGTCAATAACTAAAAGGCAGAAGTTGAAATGTTCGGGGTCTTCTTTCTGGAAGTCAGCAGGCCTCTCAAAAATGCGCTGTATGCCCGTCGAAAGAATGTCAGTTGCAAATATCTTGCCGTCTGCGAGTCGGTATGACTTACCGCAGTACGCGTCAAAGAATTTGTCTTTTCTAGTCACTTCGTCTTCTCGGTATTTATCAATCCCCGTAATCTCACGCAAAGACTGCTCATCTTCACCTTTCGTCCTGTGTTCTAGAAACTCAATACACCGATTCACCATGTTCGGATTTTGCATCTCGACATAATGAACTGTTTCGTGTATGAGCGTTGTTCGGACACGAGGTTGAGCCATGCCGAAATAAATTGTATTGTAATCGTGAACATATTTAGACCTGTCCCTCGTGAATTTAAAATCAACTGGTTTTTTAGGGATCAACTCATCCGCAATGACTCCTTTCAGGTGTTTCTGCATATCATCAACAACAAGATCTTTGTAAAACTCGCTACATTCTCCGATTTTTATCTCCTTCCCGATGTCGTCTCCCCCTACAAGCGCATCACGGATTGCTGATGCTGCCTTATTCTCTTTTTCCCTGAACGATTCCCATAAAATGTAATCGCCACATGCCTTATCCAAGTCCTCTTTAGACGGGTATAGGTCGTTCGCCTTTTTGAGCAGTTCTAACTGTGCTTCCGTGACTTGTGATGTCAGTTTTTTCAACGCCTCCTCAATCGGGAGCGAGCGTAAATCTTCCTCCGTCTCCGCAGGCGGTGTGGTGTCATCAATGTCCTCGATATCGTCAGCGTCCTCTGTCGGAATGACACGCTGGTCCGTGCGGTCGTCAGGGGAAAGCCCCAGCACGTTGAAGATGTCGGCTTCTGTCGGGTTGCGTGGAACACGGACGACACCGCCACGGATATCGACCTCCTCTCCTTGCTTCACGAGCGCGAAGCGCTTGATTCCAAGGCGCTCCAATGCGTCGAGTTCCTCGCCTGTCATCTTGTCCGCCGCATGGAACGCATCCTCGGAGAATGTGCCGTTGCCGATTTCCGCACGGAGGCGATCACGCTGGACTTCGTCTTGATCCATGATGTTTCTCCTTAACCGAGTTTGCAAACAAGCAAAGAGCCGGACAAGCTCACGTTCGCGATGTCCATGTTACGCAAAGCCGCCGACGCGATGCGTGACGATGTTATGCACGAGAGCTCGAAATGGAGGCGGCTGCTTGCGATGGAGAGCGACAAGGGACTGGAGGTTCTTGATGCGGATGATAACGGAGAGGGTTCCTCATCATGACCGCCAAGAAATACACGATGTCTGAAAAAGCCATTGCCGCCCGTCGAAAGGGCGCGATGGCAACACACTCGAAAAAGCGAGAGAAGGCTAAACGCCTCAAAGGGTATTCGTATGTCTTCATCCCTGTCGCGGTGATCGAAGAGATTGACCAGCGGCGCGGAAAACTCACGCGCTGGAAATTTATAGCAAAATCAATTGGGGTTACCATTGAAGTATGATGTCGCTAGCTCTGTTTATTTTACCGTTCCCAAACCGTTCCCAATTTACAAACAAACCAAGCAATAATAAGGAAAAATTAGCACATTAGTGGTGTCGCCGAAATGTCGCGTGGAAAACACTAAAAATAAAAAATCCCCTGAAAACTCAATATTACAAAGAGATTTAAGATGGTTGGACCGGAGGGACTTGAACCCTCGACCCCAACATTAAAAGTGTCGTGCTCTACCAACTGAGCTACGGTCCAATGGGAAAGAAGGGCGAGATTAAATCATAAATAGGCTCGGCTGTCAATTGACCTTCTCAGGAAATCATCGTATAATTTCGCCTTTCATTCAAGAGGAGAATGCCATGTCCATTTTAGAGAAGATACTGGCGAACCCGTCGGCGTATTCGCTGGACGTTGACCGGCTGGGCGAGTGCAAGATTGACTCACCCGTGCGGAGCCGCGACTTCGTCAAGGAATGCGAGCGCATCCTGACAACCGAGAACGAGCGCATGGTGCAGTTCCTGCGCGAGCGCGTGGGCCGCGAGCCCTCATTCGAGCGCGCCGGGCCGCACGGGAAAATCTTCCACGCGCCGTCGTGGAGCCGCGCAGCGATCGTTACGGCCGGCGGGCTCTGCCCGGGGCTGAACAATGTCATCAAGGGGCTGGTGGAAATCCTGACGTTCGACTACGGCATCAAGAACATCCTCGGCATCCGCTACGGCTACGCGGGGTTCATCGCGAGCTACGGCTATGAGCCGATCCTGCTGGACGCGGACAAGGTGGACACGATCCATGTAACGGGCGGCACGATCCTGGGGTCGGCGCGCGGTCAGCAGGACACGGGCGAGCTTGTGGACACGCTGGCGCGGATGAACATCAACCTGCTGTTCGTCATCGGCGGCGACGGCTCGCTCCGCTGCGCGTGCGAGATGGCTGAGGAAATCAAGCAGCGCGGGCTTTCCATCAGCGTCGTCGGCATCCCGAAGACGATTGACAACGACCTCTATTTCGTGGGGCGGTGCTTCGGGTTCGAGACCGCCGTCGCCGAGGCGACGCACATCGTCCAGGCCGCGCACATCGAGGCCAAGGGGACGTTCAACGGCATCGGGCTCGTGAAGCTGATGGGGCGCGACTCCGGCTTCATCACGGCGTATGCGTCGCTGGCGAACCCGGTCGTGAACTTCTGCCTCATCCCGGAGCTCGACTTCGAGATTGACGGCCCGCACGGCCTGCTCGCCGCGCTCGACCGCCGCTTCGACTCCGGCAAGGACCATGCGGTCATCGTGGTGGCGGAGGGTGCAGGGCAACGCCACATCGCCGACGAGGTCGAGCAGCGCGACGCCTCCGGCAACATCTTGAAGAAGGACATCGGCGAGTACCTGCGCCAGCGCATTGCCGCCCATTTCCAAGGCCGGGAGTGCGAGGCGTCGGTCAAGTATTTCGACCCCAGCTACACCATCCGCAGCGTCCCGGCCAAAGGCACGGACGCCATCCGCTGTTATATGCTGGCGCGCAACGCAGTCCACGCCGCCATGGCCGGGCGCACGAATTGCGTGGTCGGCAACCAGGGCGACTGGTACACCCTCGTGCCGCTGAAACTGGCCACGATCGAGCGCCAGAAGGTCGGGCTGAGCAGCGACCTCTGGCACGCCGTGCTCGACTCGACAGGCCAGAACTCGTATTTCGGCTACAGGAAAAACATCAAGGAGAAAATGACCGGTGGACAATAGCACAGACACCCACACGGGCCCTAAGCGTTGCGCGGTGGTCGGCATCGTGGGGCGCACGAACTCAGGCAAGTCCACGCTCCTCAACCGCATGGTCGGCGAGAAAATCAGCATCGTCAGCCCCATCGAGCAGACCACGCGCAACACCATCCGCGGGATGCTGACCGAGGCGCGCGGGCAGCTCGTCTTCCTCGACACGCCGGGCCTGCATAAGGCCGAGGGCACGCTCGGCACGCTCCTCAACCGCATGGCGCGGCAAGCCTCCGCCGGCGTTGATATCCTGCTGGTGGTGTTTGACGCCGGCACCCGCCCGCAACTGGAAGACGACGGCTGGATGCGCCGCGTGCTGATGACCGAGCAGACCGTCGTGTTCGTGCTGAACAAGAGCGATATGCGACCGTTCTACGACAAGGCCTTCAAGGAATTGTGGCAGACCGTCCAGACCGAGAAACAGCTCCAGCGCGAGGTTACATGGCTCGCCACCTCCGCCATCCACCCGACGGGCGCCGCGAATGTGCTGGACACGCTGTTCGCGCTCGCGCAGCCGTGCGACGACTACCTCTTCCCCGAGGACATCGTTACCGACTATCCGCGTAAGCTGGCGATTGCCGACGTCATCCGCGAGAAACTCCTCGCGCGTCTGCGGCAGGAAGTGCCGCATGAGCTGGGCGTCTGCGTGGACACCATTGACGAGGCCCGCAACGGGTGGGCGGTGTCGGTTACGCTGTTCGTCAACCGCCCCTCGCAGAAAGGCATCGTCATCGGACCGAAAGGCGCGAACCTCAAATACGTGCGCCAGTGCGCCGAGCCGGAATTGTCCGACATCTTCGGCGTGAAGGTGCAGCTGGAACTGTGGGTCAAGGTCGAGAAAGACTGGATGAAGAATCCTCGGTTGCTTCAACAGATGGGCTACATGGGAAGTTTCTAGCTTGGTGTTCGCAGCTGATTGCTGAAAACATTTTTCGGAGGAGGTCATGGACATTCGGGAAGAAATCAAGTCGCTCAAACGGGAGCGCAACGCAATCATCCTCGCGCATAACTACCAGCCGGGCGAGGTACAGGACATTGCGGACTTCACGGGCGACTCGCTCGAACTCGCCCGCAAGGCCGCCGCGGTCAGCGAGGATGTCGTCGTGTTCTGCGGTGTGCATTTCATGGCCGAGACCGCTGCGATTTTGAACCCTGCCAAGACCGTCCTCATCCCTACGCCCGACGCCGGTTGCCCCATGGCCGACATGATTGACGGCGACCAGTTGCGCGAACTGAAAGCCAAGCACCCCAACGCCAAAGTCCTGTGCTATGTCAACAGCACGGCGGAGATTAAGGCCGAGAGCGACTGTTGCGTCACATCATCTAACGCGCTCGCCGTGGCGCGTTCATTCCCGGCGGAGCAAGAGATAATCTTTGTGCCGGACCAGCATCTCGGCGCGTTCACCGCCGAACAGCTTGGGCGCACGTTCATTTTGTGGCCGGGGTTCTGTCCCACCCACGCATGGATGACCGATGGGCATATCCGACGCGCCCGTGCGGCACATCCCGGTGCGCCTGTGCTAGTGCATCCCGAATGCACAAAGGCCGTCCGCGACACGGCCGACCAAGTGCTGTCCACGGGCGGGATGTGCAGGTATGTGCAAGGACGTTCCGAACCCGTTTTCATCATCGGCACGGAGACTGGCATCCTGCACCGTCTGCAAAAAGAGAACCCCGATAAAACGTTTGTCCCGCTCCTCGAAACGGCTGTCTGCCCGAACATGAAAAAGACGACCCTCGAAACCGTGCTGTGGAGTTTGCGCGACAATCAGGCCATCGTTGCTGTCCCTGAACCCATCGCCGCCCGCGCCCGCCGCGCCATCGAGGCTATGCTCGCTATCTGATGTTATGCGCGTCCAGTGCCTCGGCGATGATGGCCTCCATCTCATCGGACTGCGCTTCCATGCTCAGAATCATTTTGGATTGCATCCGGAAGCGGTCGAGGTTGTGGCTCGGGCGTTTGATTTTGAAATAGAGGTCGCCCGAAAGGTAGTCCGTCAGGAAACGGATGGCGATGGTCATCGTGATGAGGCGTGCGGAGAACGCAAGCTCCTCTTTTTCCGCGGCGGTCAGGAAGGCCGCGGCGGAGCAGTAGCCTTGCGCGATGGCGCGGAACATATCGAGCCGGCTATGCACGTTGCGGAGGTCTTGCTCGTCCTCGGCGGCGGAGGCTGTGCCGGAGCGGCACATATCGCCGAAGTCGTACAGCGCAAGCCCGGGCATGACCGTGTCGAGGTCTATGATGCAGATGCCTTGGCCGGTCGCGTCGTCGAGCATGACGTTGTTGATCTTGGTGTCGTTGTGCGTGATGCGCTCGGGGATCTCGCCCTTGGCGTGGCGGTCGAGCAGACGCGAGCAGAGGCCGGCGCGGCTTTCCAGGAACGCGATTTCCGGCTTGATGTCCCCGGCTCGGTTGAAGCGGTCCGCGTGCAGTGCGGCCTGGAACGCCTCGAAACGCTTGACCGTGTTGTGGAAGTCCGGGATGGTCTCGTGCAGGCGGGGCGCGGGGAGGTCGGCGAGCTGGTTCTGGAACGCCGCAAACGCGCGGCCGACGCAGAACGCTTGGTCCGTGTTCTGGATGATGTCATACGTCTGCGCGTTCACGATGAACAGATAGAGCCGCCACCAGTTGCCGTCCGCATCGTGATACACGGGCTGGCCGTCCTGCGTCGGGATGACGGTCAAGGTGCGGCGGCAGGTCTCCGTGCTGTCGCCGAGCTTGGCGGTGATGTGCCGCGTAACGCGCAGGATGTTCTCCTGCACGCGGGGCGGGTCTTTGAAGACGACGTGGCTGATGCGTTGGAGCAGGTAGCGGACCGGCTGGCCTGCGACATCGTAGGTAACCTGATAGGTGTCGTTGATATGCCCCGAGCCGTAACGCTCGCACGACACGAAGTCGCCGAAGATCTGGAACTGGCGGGTGATGTGCCGCATCACGAGAGCCTCACCTTGTTGACGAGCTTCATCAGCACACCCGTTGCAACGATGGCGAGCGCCCCGAGGGTGCCCCCGACCAGCATCTCGCCGTACAGGAGTTTGCCGACCGCAAACAGCGCCGACCACACCGCCACGCACCCGAGCATCATGCAGAGGATCCCGAGCGGCACGTCCCACATGCCGCCCGCGACCTCTTTGCCGAGGTCCGCCTCAAAGCGTTTCCATCCCGGGCCGCCCGCGCGGATTTTGCGGCAGAACGCGCGCAGCACGTCATCGGGCTCGGGCCGGGTCAGGTAGGTTGCGGCCACCCACACGAGGGTCGTTACGAGGATGCCGAGGAGCAGCTTCCAGGCGCCGTAGTCCATCACGCTGAACATCCCGGCCCGCTCGAACGCGGCCTCCACCCCGAGCGCAGGGGCGAGCCACTGGAATGCGCAGGCCATCGCGAACGAGGCCACCATCGCGGCGATCTCCGAATAGGCGTTGATGCGCCACCAGAACCAGCGCAGGATGTAGAGGAGGCCCGTGCCCGCGCCGATTTGCAGGAGGATGTCGAACGAGTTCTTCGCATTGGTCATCCACAGCGCCACCAGCCCCGAGCTGACCAGCAGCGCCAGCATACAGAGCCGCCCCACCCGCACGGCCTGCTTCGGCCCGCAGTCCTTGTTCACGAAACGCACGTAGAAATCCTGCACGACATACGACGACCCCCAGTTCAGGTGCGTCGCGATGGTGGACATATACGCCGCAATCAGCGACGCCACAATCAGCCCCAGCCACCCCTTCGGCATCCGCGAGACCATCCCGGGATAGGCGATGTCATTCCGCAGGAACTTGTCGTCCACCATCGGGAAGGCCTCGGCGAGCGCCCCCACGCCGCCCGCCCGTGCCTTCATCAGCCGCACCTCGCCATGCTGCTGCGAATCCTTCGCCAGCCCCCCGGCCTCATACTGCGCCACAAGCGCCTCGTTGGCCGCCAGATACGCCTGAGCCGCCTCGACCTCATCCCGTGTGTTCATCGGGAACACCACGAGCGACGCCAGCGCGACGATAATCCACGGCCACGGCCGCATCGCGTAATGCAGGAAGTTAAACAGCAGCGTCGCGCCGATGGCGTTCTTCTCATCCTTCGCCGACAACATCCGCTGCGCGATATAGCCGCCGCCCCCCGGCTCCGCCCCGGGGTACCACACGTTCCACCACTGCACCGCAACCGGCAGGATGAGCAGCGTCATGAACATCGAGACATTCCCCGGCTGCAGCGACGGGAACAGCGCGATCTTCGACGCCACCTCCTGGTGCGCGAACAACTCGCCCAGCGACGCCACCCCCCCGATCGCCTCATGCGACACCACATAATACGCCGCCGTGAACGCCCCCACCATCGCCACCGCATACTGGAAGAAGTCCGCCCAGATTGAGCCCGTCAGCCCCCCCAGCGTCGCGTACACCGCCACGCCGAACGACGCCACCACCAGCGAGCGTATCGGCGAGAGCCCGAACATCACCTGCCCGATCTTGATGGCCGCCAGCGACACCGTCGCCATAATCATCACGTTGAAAAAGACGCCGAGGTACAGCGCGCGGAACCCCCGCAACGCCGCGGCCGGCCGGCCGCTGTAGCGGATCTCGTAGAACCCCAGGTCCGTGTCCAGCGCCGACCGCCGCCACAGCTTCGCATAGACGAACACCGTCATCATCCCCGTCAGCAGGAACGCCCACCACACCCAGTTGCCCGCCACGCCATTCGTGCGCACGATGTCCGTTACGAGGTTCGGCGTGTCGCACGAGAACGTGCAGGCCACCATCGAGACCCCGAGCAGCCACCACGGCATACTCCGCCCCGACAGGAAGAAGTCCGACGCGCTCTTCCCCGCCCGCCATGCCGCCGCCGACCCGATGCCGATCACCGCCAGCAGGAACCCGACGATAATCACCCAGTCAATTGTGCTGATGTCCACCATGCTTCCCATAAACGCTCCTTCACGCAAAATAGATTCAGCCCATTACGATACACCATCACCCGGGCGAAGTAAAGGGGGGAATACGGGCGGCAGGCCCCGTGGCGCGTGTTGCATGAGCACGGCAGAAAAACCACACGGACCGCAAAAACCGCCTGTGTCGCAAGCGGCGGTCAATCGCCGCGCGCCCTAACGCCCGGCGCCGAACCTCAATAGCCTTCTGCCGCGGGTGCGCCGTCGAGGATGTTGTCGGCAGAGCCGACGCCCAGGCGGTCAACGCCCATGCCTGCGAACAGGACGGCGCGTGCCCAGTCGCGGATACCGCCGGAGGGCTTCACCTTGGCGCGTCCCTTGCAGGTGCGGAGCATGACCTCGACCTGCTCGACGGTCGCGCCGTCGCCGTTGAACCCTGTGGAGGTCTTGACGAAGTCCGCGCCGGCCTGTATCGAAAGCTCGCACGCCTTGGCGACCTGCTCCAACGTGAGCAGACAGGATTCCTGGATGACCTTGACCACAATGCCTTTCGGCTTGGCCTCGGCGACGACGGCTTGGATGTCGCGCAGGACCCAGTCGTAATCGCCCGACAAGAATTTGCCGATGTTCATCACCATGTCGAGCTCGTCCGCGCCGTCCTCGATGGCAAGCCTGGCTTCGAGCGCCTTGACCTCGGGCCGGCTCGTGCCGTGCGGGAACCCGACGACCACGGCAACGGTCGTGCCGGTGCCCTTGACGAGTTCCGCCGCCAGCTTGGTGTCCGACGGGCGCACACAAAGGTCGCCCACCCCGCGCTCAACGCACATCTTGGCGTTCCTGCGGATGTCGTCATCCGTCATCGCGGGCTTCAGCACCGCATGGTCCATCATCTTCGCAATCTGCTCTTTTGTGAATTCACTCATTGTCCTGTTCCTTTCCTTTATCATCAACCTGCCAAAAAAACGGCTCGCGCAGGACTACGACAGGGCATCTTCGGTGATGACCAGCTTGTCCATGATGTACTTGCGACGCTCGGGGGTGTTGCTCCCCATGTAGAACTCGATGGTGTCCTGCAAGTTGTGGTCCTGTGTGCAGTCCACGGGTGTCAGGCGCATCTTTTTGCCGATGAACTCCTTGAACTCCTTGGCGTCAATCTCGCCGAGGCCTTTGAAGCGCGTGATCTCGGGGTTCCTGCCGCACCGCTCGATGGCGTTCACGCGGTCTTCCTCGGTGTAGCAGTAATGCGTCTCTTTCTTGTTGCGCACGCGGAACAGCGGGGTCTCAAGGATGTAGAGGTGCCCCTCGCGGATCACGCGGTCGAAGAACTTCACGAACAGCGTGATCATCAGGTTGCGGATGTGCAGGCCGTCCACGTCGGCGTCGGTCGCAAGGATGACTTTCTGGTAACGCAGACGGTCCACGGTCTCCTCGATGTCGAGGCTCTGCATCAGGTTGTAGATCTCGACGTTCTTGTAGAGCGCGTCGCGTTTCAGGTTGCAGACGTTGAGGGGCTTGCCCTTGAGCGTGAAGATGGCCTGGGTGTTCACGTCGCGCGAGCTGACGATTGACCCTGCGGCGGACTGCCCCTCGGTGATGAAAATCATCGAGTCGAAACCTGCGTTCTTCTGCTTGTTCAGGTGGTGCTTGCAGTCTTTCAGTTGCGGCACGCGCACCGACACGGCCCGGGAGCGCTCGCGGGCGAGTTTCTTGACGCTGTTCAGCTCCGCGCGCAGCTTGCTGGTCTCCTCGATTTTGCTGATGAGCTTATTGGCCTCGGCCGGCTCGCGGTGGAGCATCTCCTCCACCACGCGCTTGACCTCCGCCACCAGTTCGGAGCGGATCTCCGTGTTGCCCAGCTTGTTCTTGGTCTGCGACTCGAAGACCGGGTCTTTGAGGCGGATGGCGATGGCGCCGATGATGCCCTCGCGCACGTCGTCGCCGTCGAACTTTTTCTTGCTGAACTCGTTGACCGCTTTCAGCAGGCCCTCCTTAAACGCCGACAGGTGCGTGCCGCCGTCGTTCGTGTACTGGCCGTTGACGAACGAGTAATAGTCTTCGCTGAACCGGTTGGTATGCGTGAACACCAGCTCCAGCGTTTTCGTGCGGTAGTGGAACGGCAGGTAGAGTTTCTCAAACTTCGCCTCGTCGTTGATGAGGTCGAGCAGGCCATTCTGCGAAATGATTTTCTTGCCGTTCAACTCTAATGTCAGCCCCGCATTCAGATAGGCGTACATCATCAGGCGGCGCTCGACATGCTCCTCCCGGAACTGGAACTTCTTGAAAATCTCGGCGTCCGGCGTGAAGCAGACATACGTCCCGTTCTTCTCCGGCTCCTTGCACTTGGCGCGCTTTTTGGAGACCAGCATGCCTTTCTCGAAAAACGCCTCCGAGAACTCGCCCTCGCGGAACGCGCGCACCTCGAACGCCGTCGAGAGCGCGTTGACCGCCTTCGTGCCGACGCCGTTCATGCCCACGGAGAACTGGAACGCGTCATCGTTGAACTTGCCGCCCGTGTTGATTTCCGACACGCAGTCCACGACCTTCCCCAGCGGGATTCCGCGCCCGTAGTCGCGGATCGCGACGCGCCCCGAGTTGTAGTCGAGGCGGATTTCAATCCGCTTGCCATACCCCATGATGTACTCGTCCACCGCATTGTCAATCACCTCTTTGAGCAGCACATAAATGCCGTCCTCATACTGGCTGCCGTCGCTCGTGCGCCCGATGTACATCCCGGTGCGCTTGCGGATATGTTCGATTGCGGAAAGGGTCTGGATATGCTTGTCGTCGTATGCGGGAGACATGAGACCTCTTTGGAGTGAATCGTTAATCGTTCATCCTGGCGGCTTGAAAAGTCAATTCCCCTTTCCAGTCAATCCTGATGAACGATGACCTCTTCTCTATTGTTCGCGTCGGATGGACTTGATGACGACGGGCTCAGTCGGGACGTTCTGGTGCGGCCCCGAGAACCCCGTGGGGACCTTGGCGATCGCGTCCACAACGTCCATGCCCTCGATGACCTTGCCGAACACGCAATAGCCCCAGCCCTGCGGGGTCTTCGACGTGTGGTCCAGCATATCCTTGTTCCGGTCCACGAGGTTGATGAAGAACTGGCACGTCGCGCTGTCCGGCACCATCGTCCGCGCCATCGCGAGCGTCCCGCGCGTGTTGCTCAGCCCGTTGTCGGCCTCGTTCTTGACAGGGGCCTTGGTCGGCTTCTGGTTCATGTTCTTGGTGAACCCCCCGCCCTGGATCATGAACCCGTCAATCACGCGGTGGAAAATCGTGTCGTCATAGAACTTCTCGTCAACATACGCCAACACGTTGCTGACCGTGGCCGGCGCCTTGTCCTGAAACAGCTCCGCCGTGATTTTCCCCATACTCGTCTCAATAACAATCTTCATCCCTGCCCCCTTGTTCGCATTGCCCTCCGCAAGGCCTGACGACATCAGGCCCAGCATCCAAAGTGATATAACAACAGCTGTTCTCATTCTTGTCCCCACATGTTTGGAAAAGAAAGACGATACCCTTTCCCGCCGCAGAAAGCCAGCCTAAAAATGAAAATGTGCCTGTGGATAATCGGAGTTGTAACCGCGGCAAAGTCATGTTAAAGTGATTGCCATGAATAGGCGATTCGAGGCTTGACCCGACGATGATTGCTTTTTTGAATGGGATTTTGGTGGAAAAGATGCCGGCCGCCGCGATTGTGGATGTGCAGGGGGTGGGGTACGAGGTGTTCATCTCGCTTAGCACGTATGACCGTCTCCCCGCGCGGGGTGAGCCGTGCCGCCTGTTGATTCACCACCACATCCGCGAGGACGCGCAGTTGCTGTTCGGCTTCGTGCAGGCGGAGGAGAAGACGATGTTCGAG
>Ga0123353_10009579_pt1 | contig 13394 bp, 8 predicted proteins | sample TergutLab28metaG_3_FD_92763 | JGI IMG/M metagenome (GOLD analysis project Ga0123353, IMG submission 92763) | Labiotermes labralis P3 segment gut microbial communities from Petit-Saut dam, French Guiana - Lab288 P3 | ecosystem: Host-associated > Arthropoda: Insects > Digestive system > Gut ... | reverse complement strand
GTGACCGAACACACATGTCTGAGTGACACCTGACTGCATGTGGTTACACTAATGTGTGACCGAACACACATGTCTGAGTGACACCTGACTGCATGTGGTTACACTAATGTGTGACCGAACACAAATGTCTGAGTGACACCTGACTGCATGTGGTTACGCTAATGTCTGACCGAACACAAATGTCTGAGTGACAGCTGACTGCATGCGACCGAACACAAATGCACACATCGTGCAGCATTGTCTTCAGCTTGTCGCAGACTTGGCAACAAAAATTACGCCTTCCATCGTCACTCTGTCTGACGCAGCGCCTCTGATAAAGCGACGTCACGTGTGGGTGTCACAGGAAAAATGAAAGCTGACAGTCGTTCAGTTCGTCAACCAATAACCGCCTGCCCCCACTGCATTTGTCGTCAGCCAGCCACCACTCTACTTCCTTGCTTTTTTAAAAGCATTTTATTGAAATACGCTGTCAGTTGCTAAGATTATACAGCGTCAGTGGTAGATGAATGAAGGAGGATGCAGTATTGGTGAAATGATACTGACAGGGAAACGGAAGCACTCAGAGATAACGCTGACGCAGTGACACTTCGTCCACCGTAAATTTCACATGGACCGAGCTGGGATCGGACATGGGCTTACGCACTGATTTTTATTAAGATGCCTTTTAATAATACCCTTCCATCTGAAACAAGTGCACTAAACTGTCACTTCCATTCGTGTTTCTTGCTATAATGTCTTACGTATCTGCGCATGCGTGGTAACCGTTGGGCACATTCCATTACTAATAACAACATGGTGGATGCGGGCAATTGTGAGGCGGGAGTGACACTAGCGGTACCTACTGAGTCTTCTGAGTAATGCAAGGTTACGTATCTGTGGCAAATGTGCCACTTCTTTAGAGTTAGGCCGTCAAAATGACAGACCTGAGAAAATGTTCCTAACTGTCGGTTTGCCGAGCAGAAGTAGTGAAGCGGGTGGAACTGGGTTCAGGGCAGAAAATTGACAGATGTGGTTCGTAGGTGAGCAGTTAGGCATGTGGTGATGATGGTAGGTTTTGAGATTAGGCCAGACGAATTTAACACACACACACACACATGTACATATATTCAGTATGTAAATAATAAGTTTAATAATAATAATATATGGCAATTAACGTGTCCGCACAGTCTGCAAACACAAGGAATACACATTATTTACAACATTATTCACAAGACTAGCCATAAGAACTAACATAATATTCAGGCGCTAGTCCGTGGCTCTCGTTGCTCTGATGTCTAATGATAACCCTTCAAATGAACCACCGTTTTTAGACGGGCACCATAACGTCACAATTTCACTGAATGTTTACGTCGTAAATGTGAAGTTTCTTACCTTAAAAGGTGTTATTAGCAAAGTACGTCGCTGCAATGCCGATCTAAGCAAAGGCACATCTTTACTATTGGTCTCAATTGCAAAGTGCGCAGAAGAGGGGTAATAATGATAATAATAATAATAATAATAATAATAACCGATGCTGTTTTGACTTAGTTGATAGAGCCGTGAATATTCTCTTCATGCGCATTTTAGGCAGTGTTTACATAGTAAACCGATCGCATTATGCGCAGATCACGTCCCACGGTCTGTAATTAACCATTTTTCGAGACAGGTTCAGGTGTGCTGTGCAACTGTGTGACGTTCTGCCAGCATTGAGCACTCTGGTAAAGTCTGTGCGCTGCGTCACGGAGTGCGCCATTTGCAGTCTCCTCATTTCTTGAAAGACTAAGTCAAATCACATATATGTCAAATGCTTCCCGATTAAAAAAAAAGTATCGTTCTTTTAGGTTTCTGGGATTTGCTGTTTTTCGAATTATATTAAATATTCAGTCCGTACCGCGCAGTAAACACTCTAAATCTCGGTTACAAAAACCAGTCAGTTAACGCTGTATAGGGAAATAAGCGCCATTTGTTCTGAGATCCACACAAAACACATAAATACACTGTGTGGGCAGAACGTAGAACTGTTGAATGTTAAACTGGCGGTACATATAGTGACCACTTGGCTTTGAAGGGTTAATATACATTACACGTAAATTCAGTCCGTACCGCGCAGTAAACAATCTAAATCTCTGTTATAAGAACCAGTCAGTTAATGCTGTATAGGGAAATAATCGCTGTTTGTTCTCAGATCCACACAAAACACATAAATACATTGTGTGGGCAGAACGTAGAACTGTTGAACGTTAAACTGGCGGTACATATAGTGACCACTGGGCTATGAAGGGTTAATATGCAGTACACGTAAATTCAGTCCGTACCGCGCAGTAAACAATCTAAATCTCTGTTATAAGAACCAGTCAGTTAATGCTGTATAGGGAAATAATCGCTGTTTGTTCTGAGATCCACACAAAACACATAAATACACTGTGTGGGCAGAACGTAGAAGTGTTGAAAGTTAAACATGGCGGTACATATAGTGACCACTGGGCTTTGAAGGGTTGAAACACAAATTCCGCGCTTACTGCAGGAGTGAAGACTCCAGATCAGAGAGTAAACTTAAGTTTACTTGTGACTTGTGTGGTTTCTTCCGCTTGCAGTTTTGTGTCCAGGGAGTACCGAGCGGTGATGTTGGCACTTCATGACACCTTGAGCCGATTCCACGCCATCGACCTCATTGCTGTGGTGTTTAACCACAAACATTGTTGTGATCCGTATGTCAGTAAATGTGGCTGGATTGAGGCAGAACGTAGAAATTTTGAATGCTACTCCTGGTTACTGGGCTTTAAGTGTTGCTGAAAACATTATTTGTTACAAGCGTAGCTGAGATGGAATTGTTCAGACAAGCTGGACAGCAGCACAACCATCTGACGGAATGCCCGGCCTCTTGTCCAGCTATATCTTGCATATTGATGTGCTGGATGAAGGAATTTAGATCGATATGGACTGGTTGCTGTCCCTCACTGAGAAGTACTGCAATCTGTGAGTCTGTTACAAATACAAAACCTTGCATAGATTGCATCATTTGACGGCAGTGAAGGCAGAGCACATGCACGTGTCTTCTGTGCTGTGTGCAATGAATGAATCAGCGGTGTAAGTAAGAAACAGGAGCAGCCGGTATCCTTGCAGAAGGCGACAGCTCTCGTGTCAGTACCACAGTATCCGTACACCAGCTAACAGATGTATCCGAATTACATATTCAGTTCGTACCGCGCAGTAAACACACCTCGTCTGGGTTATAAAAACCAATCAGAAATGAAAGCTGCTTGTACTGACAGCCACACAAAACACATGATTAAAAAGGCTGGCAGTGAGGATTCGAACCAGATCCAAGACCCCACCACGACCACGATAGTTGCACGTCTGTCCAGCAGCTGTGGCTGTAATACGTTCGGGTTACGTGTTCAGTCGTGCGAGTTAGATCAGAGTACGAAGCAGAACAGCAGAACTGCACGTATTTGCACTGTAAAGTGTACGTTGCAACAGTTACTTGCTATGTCCAATGTTGACTGCCAATAAGATTCATTTGTTAAGTTACGTTTTCCTTCTATACCTAATTTTCAGAGCTCAGTACTGAAAAGCAATTATTTTGACATCGATGGCTGTTCCGAAGTGCCTATGTATTTATATATGTCAAATAGTATATTATATAGGATTTTAAAGAATCCGTAAGGCAAAAATGTGTATTGTATTTTTACGTTTACAAATTGCGCCTACATTAATTGTATAAATTTATTTACATTTTTGTTCCATTCAAGTTCCGTCAACTATTTTTACTTTAAACCCAGTTTAAATCGTTTACTGTAATTTAATTCCGTATCTTACACTTTATAATATGCCTTAAACTTGGCAAGTTTGACATGCACCATGTTTTTGGAAAGTCGCTATATATATATATATATATATATATATGTGTGTGTGTGTGTGTGTGTGTGTGTGCGTGCGTGCGCGCGGGCGCGCGCGCGTGTGTATAACATGAAATTAGGTACTATCTGTTGATGACAAGAACAGATTTGACCTAAATAGCGGGAGTGTGTAGATTTGTCACATGACTGCTCCTCAGCCTAATATATACTTTACTGGAATGCATCTGTTACTGGTCATAAATATCTGATGGCCTGTATTTCTGTTGTGTAATTGCGGGCAAGGCCATAGCTGTTTTGTGACTAAACATATACACCCATGTCACAGTTACCGAACCGCGGCTCACTGATTATTTTGTTTTGAGGTTATGTGAAGGCATAAATTCACCCTCTGAGGGATATTTGAGCGCTTGGGTTATAATGTTGACTGCTTACCCACTTCCGCCGAGTGATGTAGACATCTGCGACTTCCCACTAACATGGGATTTAGCCACATGCCCATTTCATGTTACTTTCAATAGTATAAAAGGATTTGTTAATTCGTACTATAGCCATAGACAGATACCCTTAATTTACACTGGATATTCACGCCATGAATTTGAAAAGTTTAAAATTTGATAGATGTTACCGGCACTGTACGATGGCTGCAATGCCGATCGAAGCATAGATACCTCTGTACCACTAAACTGGCATCTGGTGTAACTGTCAACAATCACTCACACACCAAACACATTACAAACCCCACCACAGTCTTTGTGTGTCGCAGTCCTATGTGCCTTTTTCTTCGCTCATGTCGAGGAACGATGTGATGCTATTGACGACACCCGTAAGGACTCCCAGTACAAGCACAATGTTGTTCAGCACAGTAGCTGCCTGCTGGTGCGACTCGTCGACAATGTTGTACAGCGCACCCAGTACCACGTTCAAGCATCCTCTCACCACCTGTAACACACAAGCCACATGTCTGCACTGCCACCTGCCGCACCAGTGTGAAACTTCAGCGGTTGGATGTGCAGCCTATTTACAGGCAACCCTCCGAGGCTGAACGAGTGATAGGAAAGTTCCTTTTGTCACATGATTCCAGACATCGGCGAAAAGTAATGCTTTGTTGACGGCTCCTAGGCGTCGCCTGCACGCCCTGTTGATATCATTAAGGTGAAGGTGAGTATGGAACGTTGATGGAACGTGCAGGCAGAAGAAAACGGAAGTTATGTGAGAAAAAGCTGTTCCAGTGACGTTATGTCCGCCCCATATCTCACAGCAATTCCTCCACCTTCATGTAACTAAAGTACTGTTGTCCCAATGTACGCCATTATAGCATATAGAGGAGTGGAAGCGTAGCTCCACTTATTCTTAACCTTGTCACTAGATTGGTGTACGTGGTCAGATAACTAATATATAGAGCCCCTCGGTGCCTGCGTCACAACCAATGGGCCTCGCCGTATCTCGGCTGTTAAGAACCAGTCAGCTGAGCCGTACGAATGAAGGTCGCTGTGACTGGCCGTTAAGTCAGACGATAGAGCGTGATAAAACAGAGTGGACACAGCGTGGAGGGAGTGTCGCGTTGGGATTGAGAGGACTCTGATACACTATCAGTACCTGTCTGAGCTGCACGGGACTACTTGCGTCATAACGGAATGAGTGTCTGGAAGCCAGAGGGAGGAGTTCATATTCCAGGATCAAATTTTGCAACGTTCACGATGAGAAGATGAAGAAATGAATGTATGAGCTTCGGGATGTCTGTCTATCTGTATGTATGTGTATAACGAATGCAGGACAGATAAAAGGATTTTCATGAAATTTGACATTGAGGGGCTTTTATCTTCTGCCTTCTGTCGACAAGTTTTAAGCAACTTTATATTGTGATTACAATCACCCACGTAACCAACAAATGCACACGTTTGTATGAAATCACAAATCACCCACGCGCATGAACACCCTTGCCTGTTTCAGCGACAAATCTCCACCCTAAGTGTGACTTCAGTACACAGAAATACAATATTAATACATCCAATTTACATACGCATTGCTAGAAGTAAGAGATGGCAGCTGGAAGTATAAATACGTGACGCCTACATTTAATTTCATAAAATTCGCTGACGTGCCGCTGTTTATACTGCACGTTGCTACGTGCATACAAATAGTTGCTGCTGAAGTTTTAGGCCCAAAGTGATCCGGTCCTTGAGACGTGTGTTGGTGTGTCTGGAGTGCTGGAGGGCACACCGCTGGATGTGTTCAGTTCGTATTGCTTTGTATTAATGTCTTGCTGAGGATGGAGATTTATAGCTGAATCATGATGGAGGGTTCACGCGTGCGCGCGCGTGTGATTCGTGGCTTTATGTCAAATGCGCGCTTTTGTTGGTGTGGGCACGTGATGAATATTCTGTGCGCTTTTGGCTGAAATCTGACTAAAATCAGGAGCGCCCGTTACAGAATCACACTTCGTGCACTTTGCGCACATTTGTGCACACAATCAGAGCGGAAATCTACGTGCACAGTAACAACAAAACACGCTAACCGAACACATCGCTACCTCTAAACGGATATCACTTTATATCACCAGGAATGTTTACTGCCAGAAGGTTGAGGAACTGCTGGATTTTAAAGATTTTTGTGCGAATTCCTGACGATGGTGCAGTATGAAAAGAAACACGTAGCTACATAAAGTGATATCACTTTTGACGTATCGTTGTGTTTGGCTGATATGTACTGTTTGTATTATGTATGAACACTGTACTCAGTGGGATGAGTCACAGTCAGTTTGTAACTTCGGGTGTTTCGATGGACACTGCCAGAAAAGAGTGAAACACACATTTGTGTCCAGTGCACCATTAAGTCAGCAGTGCGGTCTTACAGTGCTGCATGCAGGAGGTAGAATGTAGGGGGTAAGGGTAAAGGTGGAGGCTATCCCGTAACATGCTGATCAGACTTGGATTGACGTAGTGGCGGACAGATTCTAGAGACACTGCCCAACAAAGTGTGTTGCTTGGTTTGGTGCTACAGTGTTCGATAAACACAAACAAAATCAATGTGTGGGTGATATTCTCCATAGCAGATAACACATGATGCTATCGAGCCACCGCGAATGTTGTGACAGGTGGTGCAGGGGCAGCCTTGCTTTAATTTAAGGGCGTAAAGGATATTGCTGCACTGTTCATCACACTGGCACAAAATTTGGTTCAGAATAGCTGCATACAAAGCCGTAAATGTCGCCACAGACAAGGCTGTGCTGCTGTTATGGACATACATAGAGTTACAGGTACACGTGTGCCGTGAAACAGTGTGACGCTCTGACAGCAAAGAGCACTTTGGTGAAGACTGAGCGCTGCGTCATGGAGTGCGCCATTTACAGTCTTGTTTAATCGATGTTTCCTGGGCGGTACGAACTGAATTTGGTACATGGTCCAGAGCAGTGTATCCCAAAATGTTTTGCTCGCAGACCCCTTTTGGCTTCGAAAAATAACAACGGATCCTCACATCCTCGCTCACGTAAATACAGAGTGTCTGGATGATAGGTACCAAGAATTAAAAATTTGTATGTTAGAACTGATATCACGTAGCTACCAATACACACCGGTAGCATACGTAACAGAGCACTGTATGGTTTGGAGTTAATTAAACTGACTGTCGCTCGCTGTGTCGGTACGGGAGGTTTCTTAATTAGTTATTCTGACGGTCATTCGGAATAAGCACGCAGCCAATTAAAGAAGTTCCGAGATTATTTTTAACAAAACATTAATATTTTAATTAAAAAATACGTAAACATCAAAGCAGCCTTTACAGAAAAGTGTCCACCAATCACCTGGGACATGGTCGCGGATCCCGTGAGATGCGCGGAGCACACTCTGGGGACGGCTGGTCAATGTACACGTCAGCCGTCAATTGGTTGCAGCCGCAGTGTGTGTGTGTGTGTGTGTGTGTGTGTGTGCGTGTGTGTGTGTGTGTGTTTTTTTTTACACAGCATGCCCCATTACACAGTAATATTACATGCTTTACATAACCTAAGATTTAATTAACAGTCATTTCAAGTCTGAAAGTTATAAAGACTTAACAAATTTTACAAAATAATTTTGGTAATTATTAATGAGTGTTTCATTCGTTGTGTGTGTGTGTGTGTGTGTGTGCGCGCGTGCGTGAGCGCGTCTGCGCGTGTGTGTGTGTCTTCTCAACCCCAGCACGGCGCCGTAATGTGGCAAACCACTTAATTCGCCGTGCTGAAAGTGTCGCAGCACTGCCGTAATGCAGGCACACAGGGACACACTTTTGTCGAGACGGTGATGAACGTAGTTGCGCTCTGCACTGTCCTCTAACGTGGCCAGCATACTTGGCAAATGGCGACTACCACTCACACAGAATGTCCCATTTGTCCTGCCAGCAACCCAGCAGCTGACCAGAACTTGCCGTGTCAGTGCACAAGGACGCTCTGCGCCTTGCCATGCGCACTGCAACCGACGCGTTTCTCACCCAAAACTTCCTCACGAGTTACTGGTGAGCAGAGCAGTTTCGCTCGCTGAAATTAGCACGACTACAGTATTATGGCTTAATTAATACCCAACTTGGTAATGTGAAGCATTTATTAAGTCCTCTATACCGGAGATAGCCAAATGTTAGAGCATTTATACCATTACAGGGGAAACAGAAAATTATACTGCTCGAAAGTTGGCAGGCAGTGCCTGCTCGTCTTGTGGTTAAAAAAGCTGCAAACAAGACAAGGGGAAGTGAAGAGGGTAGCGAGTTTGGGGGTGGACTTTAGGAGACGGCAAGAGAAGGAAGAAGTTGAGCATTTGGGCTGAAATTTCCATTAAGCTCAAACATATTTAAAGATTCAGTTCTTACCGCGCAGTACACACTCTATATCTCAGTTATAAAATCCAGTCAGTTAGTGCTGTGTAGTGAAATAATCGCTGTTTGTTCTGAGATCCACGCAAAAACACATAAATATGCTGTGTGGGCAGAACGTAGAATTGTTGACTGACTGGTGGTACATATAGTGACCATTGTGCTTTGAAGGGTTAATATACATTAAACATAAATTCAGTCCGTACCGCGCAGTAAACACTATATCTCGGTTATAAAAACCAGTCAGTTAATTTTGTACAGGAAATAATCGCTGTTTGTTCTCAGATCCACACAAAACACATAAATACACTGTGTGGGCGGAATGTAGAATTGTTGAATGTTAAACTGGCGGTACATATAGTGACCACTGGGCTTTGAAGACTTACATATCAGGCCTACTAAAGAAATGCAGCGTCACCGGAAGTAACATTTTACCAACTATCAGCGGCTATGAGCCAGTGTTTGTCTCCTGCACACGAACCCTGGCGTCTGTTCTTTCCTCAATATCTGTGGGGCTGAACGTCTTTTGATCGAATTTGATATTGATAAGTTAGACAAAAACCTTTCGATACTAACCAGCTTACTAATGAATACTTACGCGCGGTTCTGTACGTGTTTTGAGAACAATTCTCTAACATTTGTCGGAACATAAATTGTCTCGAGTATAAAGAATGCCTTTCATATCTGCTGCCGACCTCCACCTAATGCCGATGTTAATAACGAATGGGGCTATCCCTCCACTCCCTGTGCGTATTGCCTAACTTATTGTTTTTGATGACGTCGAAGAGACGCGACGTGTGAACGTGTCTGCTGTGGCGGGGTGACCGTAAAGTGGGAGGGATATTTACTTAATGGCGAATTGGAAAGGATTCTGAAGGAAACAGCCGTTCCTTAACCATCACATTATCCTGACATTCGCCTGGAGTGTCCGAGTTAAACCACTCAAACCGCAGTCCCAGGCGACATTGAAATCTGGCATCTGCAGAGATTTGCCGTAATGCTACGACAGCCACGTGACGTCATACGACAGGCCGCTGCAATATGCTCGCGCTACGCCACAGAACACTAAACATACAAACCAGAGAAATCCACATTTGACGTCACCAAAAGCGTACTATGTCGTATCCCGGAGTGTGTTGCCATCTGTATGTGCTTTGTTAACTAACTCAGGCGGTGAATTGTGTTCGAAAGCAATCCAACAAACCAAATATTAACCTCATCTTTCAGAATGCTGCCATCTTGTGTCCTGTTCTTGATGATCAATTGTGTCTTCGACCTCAGTTCATACCTCACAGAAAACAGAATGTATCATATGTTCTACGATCAACTGTTTCACCGGCCTCAGCGCTTCTTAGGGAAACAGCACGTGACTCCCTGTGCTTACCTGCAGAGTTATGGAGACACACACCAACGTCATCAACACCACGTAGTACCGGTACGCCGGTCCCGCATCCAGAAGCATCTTCAGTTGGGCGACGTTGGCCGTAAGCAACGCGAGGTCAAGCAAACCCTGTGTTATCGTCTTCTTGGTCGCGTAGTTGTTGTGAGGAAAGTCCTTGCAATGAAAACAGAGGAGGCGTCAGTACAAATTGTACATTTTAGGAATGGGAACTGGAAACTTGGGGGACAAAATGGGGGGTCAGTAACCCAGTAAATATACTTGTATAAGGAGAAAAGAAAATATACAAGATCACAGTCTAAATCCAACTTTCTCTGTGTGCAAACCAGCTACATTTTTCGGGTATTTTGTGTTATAGGTCTGCTTATTTACTTTCTCTGTGCAGCCTGATAATGGCTGCATATAGCCGAAACATGCAGCTGGTTTCCACACAGAAAAACTTGTGTCTAGACTGTGATCTTGCATATTTTCTTTTCTCTTTATACAATGTATGATTAAAACACAAGGCATGTTTTGTCTAAACAACTAGTAATTGATCAAACGGGTAGCACCGGCCTGTAATACATAATGGTTTTCAGGTTTTTGGCTCTAGACTGTTGCTTGAGACCGACAGGGTAACATTAATAGGCTACTGCCTTACATGCAGGATTGGCGAAAAGATCTGCGTGAAAATTCATACGTGCTACGTGTCCTCCTAACGTGTATTCCTTCATTTTACCGTACTGTTACAACAGAGTCTCGATGTTCGTGATTGTGACCGCTAAGACAGTCACGAACTTCGAAAAATAATTTCAATATAAAAGGTCCATTTGTTTCCAACAGCTTACGAAATACCAACAAAAAAAAAATAAAAGAACCTCAAAAGGAATGAAAGATTATTTTTAATAAAATACAAAACTTTGGTAAGCACACAACACAGTAAATGACTGAAGCAAAGTCTCATTCCATTAAGCACAAAAGCCGTCCACCTCACTTGGCTGATCCAAATATCTGTGAAATAAGAGCCAGGTAGTATGGGAAGTCGCATCGTCAGCAAAGTGATTTCATCACGATTTCTCGAAACCTGTCATAGAAAGTCGAATGGATAGAATTAAAATGGATGATGTCGGACGTCGGAAATCCCGAAGGTTCACGAACATCGAGACGTCACCATAGTGTGTAGTGAACACTATAAGTTAATAAGTTTCTCACTGTGAAATTGTCTCCATCCTTCTGTCACGTCCTCCCTCATATTTCCAAAATGTCCCCCTCAACTTGCTTTGCTGGAAGACCCAGTCTTTGTTCTCTAACCGTGAGAAAAGGGCGTAACCAGCTGCTGGATCGTGCGATTGTTCGGATTTTGTTACATCTCTCTCTCTGTCTCGTGTGTTAACGTTTGCTGAATTACATTTAAAACCCCAGTCCGTACTGCGCAGTAAACACTCTATATCTCGGTTATAAAAACCAGTCAGTTAATGCTGTGCGGGGAAATAATCGCTGTTTGTCCTCAGATCCACACAGAACACATAAATACACTGTGTGAACAGAACGCAGAATTTTTGAATGTTAAACTGGCGGTACATATAGTGACCGGTTGTACTTGAAGTGTCAAATGATCTATAGCCGCTAATGTATTCCACGTATTTAGAATCTTCTCTCGGACTCTCGGCTCTGACCCGACATGACAGTGTTGCAGGCCACTGGCAAGACAGCAGCTCTGTATCCCGGAGGGTCTTGGTTGAGATCTGAGCCCATAGACATACAATCCTGTCTGAAGATTTCGTGTTTTTCCTCAGTCCTCAAGCTGACACTATGGTCTTTCCCATCACATTCATTATTCGCTTATAATACCAACGCTACCGACAGCGCCGCTAAACAAGCCCTAAATATGTAAATAAGTAAACATGTTCTTGTGACAGGTAACTTACAGAAGAAGTGGACGCCATTGTATCACAGCAGTAGCAACTGTAGCAGCAGCAGCAGCACGATCAATCTCAACTTAACACTATTGTCTGTCTGCAAGAAATACATTAATCTTATCATCAGTATCTGTACCGTCTGCGCACATAAAACACGCAATTCAGCCACGCACTTTTTGTTCAAGTGGGCTGTGAAAATTTCTTCTGTAACTACCTATTCTTTTAATTCCTCAATAATGAACACTTTCATCTTTATGATAAGACAAGATACGATATATTTGTTAAATGCAATTGGGTTGACACCCGGTGTCTGTAGTACAGTACATATTTACACACAAAGGAACACAATGAAACAGAACACCCAGAACAGAACATACATAACAATAGGAATACATAGACATAACAATAAGAATACATGAACATTACATTATGAATACATAAAAATAACAACACATAATTTACAAAATTGAACAGAAGCATGCAAAACATACAGTCATATATACAATGATACAAAGTAGAACCAAAATAATATGAAAAAAAATTTGATAAACGAAACAAACATATAAGCAGCAAACCTCATATGATCTATATATCTTCTAATGATGATAGACACCCTGTTACTAAGCCCTTCATTCCACTTCGCTACAGTTGTCGACACTTCATTTCTTCCCATTTAAACTTCACCCAAGCACACTTCACTACACTTCACTACCCTCTCATTTGGCTTAACTCCTTTTAAATTCCCTACCCCTCCATTTCACCTCACGTCACTACACTTCACCTCACTTCACATCACTGCACTTTTAGACGATTTTTGCCACACTTCTATTCCTTTCGCTTCACCCCGTTTACAATTGCTTCCTAATTCTCTAAAAATTTTAGGTTTACAAGGGAAAGTCCCTAACGCTTCTGCAGATAGTTGGTTCCAGTTTTTAATGGTCCTATTTACAAAGGAATACTTCTCGATATCCGTTCTTTGCTTCCTGTCTCTAATTTTTCGAACATGATCAAGCATACTCAAATAGTAAGGCCTTCACATCCTGTCGCGTATAGCTTTCCACGCCCTTTCCTCACAGTACGCTTTAAACAGTGCGCACAAGCGTGCTATCGTCCCACGCTGAGCCAAGGTTTCCCAGTCAGAATCCTTCGTACTATCAGTAAATTGAGCAGCTTTCTTTTAAACTCGGTCTCATGCATTTATCTGTCCTTCTGTGCATGGATCCCAACATGCAGACACATATTCATGAATAGGAAGTACCAGTGACCTGTAGGCTTAACTTTTTATATTCCTATTTCCTTTTTTGAGAACACGCGTTACAAAGTGAAGTGCCTTCCAGGCTTTTTGCACTATGTAATTTACTTGGTCCACCCAGTTTAAATCGCTTCGTAAGATTATTCCCAAATATTTACAACTGCTCGCTT
>Ga0123353_10009576_pt1 | contig 13395 bp, 7 predicted proteins | sample TergutLab28metaG_3_FD_92763 | JGI IMG/M metagenome (GOLD analysis project Ga0123353, IMG submission 92763) | Labiotermes labralis P3 segment gut microbial communities from Petit-Saut dam, French Guiana - Lab288 P3 | ecosystem: Host-associated > Arthropoda: Insects > Digestive system > Gut ... | reverse complement strand
CGGCGTTGCTCTTCTTTTCAGCTTTTATAACGTCTTCCTTGCCCCCCCCCCCCTCCCATGCTGCCCCCAGTTCTGCAGATTTCGTGGTTCATTCATCCATTTAGCATACATCTTACCTTATTTCATTATTCTTACTGTCATCTGCTGTGGTTGTAGTTATCGGAGTCAGATCTCCCGGTCTGACAAACGGTGTTTGATGTCCCGTTCTTTCTGGAACTTCATCTTCTGTACTTTTCAGTGAACGTTCGGCCTCTTGTGCAAGTGTATTAGTTCCGTTCAAAGAGATTCAAGATGAACGCGAAGCAGCACCTCGGGCATGATCCGATCCAACAAAGGCTGTTTTACTACACTTGTAAAAGTAACTTCACTTTCGGGGCCATATAGATATTCTGTGCGAAACGTGCGTGAAATGGAGTTCCTTCGCAATCCGTCCGTCCGTCTGTCCGCCCGTGTCTTGTCTTTAGCTGCATCATATTACATTGCAGCCGTCAACGCAAACTGGGACTTCGCATCCGCTGTCAGTTTTCCTAAACAACCTGGTATCCTAAAACAATAGTTTTTTTTTCATTTATACTTCCTGCTTAATGTAATTCACACCTCGCTAGTGCCCTTTGTTGCTGTAGGGATTCGAAATCAGCACCTCATTGTCAAATCCAAATCGAGCTGGCTTCTGAAGTGAGTACTCCATGCTGCCTGGACTTACTGGAATAGTTGAATGGTTTTTCGGCTGGTCATCAGTTTACATGTTTTTATGTAACTATGTTACCTCTCTATAAATTTACTGTGCTTTATGCTGTATGTATTACTGCCATTAGTTATAGCTTTCCTATTCCCGACCTTTCAGGGTTCGGGCTTGGAAATATCACGTTCCATTTGGTTCAAATACAGCTACTGCGTTCTTGCTTTTTTAATCGAAGCGTTTCTTACCCAATCATGATTAACTGTATTTATGTTTTGTACCCAGTACCAGTGGTTCCAGCATGCGGTAGGGTGCTGAATTCATGTCTAGTACAACAAAGTTGCGACGCAGCAAACCGACTCGATGCGACTCGGTCTCGTGGGAAGTGACGTTGCGACATGTTTGTTCGAAACGTCGGAAACCGCTTACACGGAGACGCAGTGTCACAGAAAACCGGAATCTTAGAATTTATCGTTGCAAAAAAAAAAAACTCAAAATTTTACCGAGTCTTTTAATATAAATATAACAGGTACAGATAAAGCTCCCTCAAGCTGGTCATTAAAGACCGAAACATGTAGGAGCGATATTATCGTGTGTTTTAATGTAAATTCAGAACTTTTAACCAAGTTAATAAATAGTTAATTCGTTGGTGTGTGAACTGCGTAGATTTTAAAATGCACGGTGCAACGATAAAAAAAGATAAAAAAAGTTGGTGTTGAATGTTTTTCTTGTGTTTCCTCACAGGTGTTCAACTACTAGCCTGTATCACGCTTCTTTCTATATCGCTTGTGGAGACGCCGAAATGGAAACTGCCCCGCACGCGTACGAACAAGGCCGTAGCGAAACTTTTCACCTGAAATGTTGTTGTGTCCTTGCACCAAGGCTCATGTAGGTAGTTCTGTCCATTAGCAGTCGTGTTTTGCCTACTGTTTGCAGCGCGTCTACAAATTCTGACTGGCTACCGGCGACCGTTGGTGCGAAATGGCCGGTTAAGTTGGTGTCAAGTCAGGCCAGCTGAGCACGTCCCCACACTGGAGCGCACAGAAATTATCGGTGCCATTACGGCCCAGAGAATGAGGAGTAAAGGAGAGAATGAGAGCGTCAGGGAGAAGTGGCGCGGCGTACTAAATTGGTTTGAGTAAGATGGGGAAGAAAGTATGTGAAAGGAGAGAGCGAAAATTATTTCTACGATGCAGTTTTTCTTTTTGCTCAAAAAGGCGCGGGAAAGTGGTGATTACAGAAAAGATAAGGTTTTAACTGCGAGGTATGCAGTTGGCTACAAAAGTAATATTTTTAATAACACGAGTCCTTTGTGTGTTTTCTTTGCAGAAATATTAGGTGTCCTGAAAGGCTGGATATTTATAATCGGAACAGTGAGTTAAAATGTTATCACACTTATTTCACGCGTTGCACAGTTAATAGTCTCTGTTGCCCAAGAATGTAACATTGTTTGGACGTACCTTTGTGTCCGTGCATTAAGATATTAAGTAACGACCTCCGCGATGTATTTAACTGGCCAAAGACAAACCGTCGCCTACCATTTTGTACTTCAGTAATATACATGTGTATAAGGAAACAACGCCGGCTTCGAATGTGGTTGCGACGTTCACCATAAAATGTGTTACAAAGGCCATAATGGCAGTACACTGATACGAGCATTTGCGTCTGCCAGGTAAGAGGGAAAGGTAAAGTCGTGCCTTTGCACACCATGAAGGCATATTTGGGGAAATAGAGTTATAGCTCCACTCATTCCCAACTTCGGTACTAGATGTAGGTGAGGGGTCAGCTTCACCCCGCCCTATCCCCCGCCGCATTGCCCCGATGAAAGAGCCCATATTACCCTCTTAGTAAGAGCCTGGAGGTTCCTAAAATGTAAATATTTATTTGAGTGTAAGAAGGGTGCACATTAACACCGTATATTGCATATCGTAACTTCATCTCACCCTCCATCTCCATCCTCATCAGACCCTTTACCAGTATTTATGAAAAATAACGTTGTATAAGGAAAAGTTACCTGCAGCTAAGCAACATAATGAAAATATGAGGTGCAATCCAGAAGCTCATGCTCACCAGGTGTGGCAGCATTAGAACGTCAGGCCACTGACGCCATTGGTGCAGAGTCTTCGGCATCTCGTGCAGAAGAGATTGTAGAAGAGCAAAATCTATTACATCTCTCGCGTCGCAGGTTGCACGGTTCAGTGGTTCGAACCCAGTTTAGGGTAAGAGATTTTTCTCTTCTCCACATCCTTCCAGACCGACTCTGGAGCCCAAGCAGCCTGATGTACAATCGATACCGGGGCTGTTTCCGGTGGGCAATGCGGCCGGGGCGTGCCGATGATCACCCGTCCCCATCTAGCTCCAGGGCTGAGAATGGGTTGAGCTACATCTCTGCTCCTTTTCTTTGCCTTCATGGCATGTTACGGGGAAGTCTCTTCGTAATAGAATTAGAACTCGGAGCCAGCACTGGCGTCAGAGTTGTCTTTAACAGTTACCATGTGTAAGACAGACAGTGCAAGGGGAATGGATTTTAAGACAATATCAATATACTAACCTCTTGTCATTCACTTTGTACGTATTTTAGGCAAATGCACGCTTCGGATGAATATGCACAGTAATTTACCTCTGTTTTTTTCCAAGGGTACATTCGGAAACTTTGTTGTCTTCTATGACAGCTCCTAGTAATGAAGGATTCAAAATGGGGGGTTTTCAATTTATATGTAAATAATATCCACATGTATTTCCCTTTGGCACAAATATACCCTCTTTGCTTCTTGAAGAGGATGACTTTCATGCGCCTCGTTTCAACGCAGTGAAAGGTTGAAACAGCAGGGCCGAGTTGACGTGAGTTTCTCAGGCTTCGAGATGAGTTGGCAGGAAGGGGCTGGCAGAAGTACCAGATAATGAGCGAACAGGAAATTAGAGTGCAAGAATAACCGGATACGTGACGGAGTGATAAATGAGCTCCGAAAGGAGCATTCTGGCGCAACTGGAATCTCAGAAATTATGACGGGAATCAATGACTATTCATCGTAAAATTTGGAACTTGGTTCTTTCAGAAAAATAATTTTGTGTCGCTAATCAGGCTGGGATGCCAGAAGGTGCGCAAAATGTACTCTGCGCTGATCGTGTGATGTCTATGCAGCTGACGTGAATAGAGAGGTTATAGCTCCCTCTTTAATTAGGCCCGTATTTTTGTGGACTTTGACGAAATTTGGGACTGTATTGTGTTTTGGAGGTACAATCAGTTCTGCTATTACGCGTATTTCGTTAACGGTAATTGGCTATAACGCGATTTATGAATAGCTGGACGCTGTCTGTTAACGCGAACTTTCGCATACGGGTGGTGGCTGTCATGCGATTTCAGAGACCGGTGTGTAGATTGACGGTTTGTTAACGGGCCAGATTTTTTCAGGCCCGACCCTGTTTTTATTACGGGCTTTTTTTTTTTAAAAAAAAGCGAGGTATCATAAAAACGCAACTGTCGCATTGTAGCTGAGCTGGCTGATTGCGAATTTAATTTTATTCTGCATTGGTCCAGTACAGCCCTTAATTCAAACTAAGGTAATATTTTATTTCACTTAGGTTATAACAAATAAGCGCATGATTATACACGTAAAATATTTGTGTAGACGTCAATAAATATGCGTCTCTACGGCCTAATGTTTGTACTCCTTGTATCGTCAAGGTATTTATGAATGTGCAGTGGTTGTGGCCGTTGTTAGCTCTGCTATCATTCAATGAACATCCAGATATATTAGGCTGTAAAACAGCAACACTTTAAAATTTTGTGTTCTCTGATATTTAAATTCCTTTATTATTCAACTAAGGCGTTCCACCTTATGTGCCTCTCTGCCACATGCTGGTGAGAATTGTCACGTCGGTCGCTCTAATTGCGTTCCATTCATTACCTTTCCTCTACCTTGTCGTAAAGTGGAGTCGTGCCTTATCGGATGCTTCTCTGAGCCACTTCCATGCGATTGCTTGATAAGTAATTACCATACAGTTTAAAAAAATACGGTGTCTCCGGTAGCGTGATTCATAATGAATTGCCCCACTGCCTTATTTAGTCTACCACGTAATATAAGTATGAATAAGGTGCTGAAAATTAGTGTAATGTGATGAAAGAGTTCAGTGTCACAGAACCTTGACCTCAGTACAGTCCAGGTCTTTATTTTTTCGCTATGTTAGCTCATTAGACTTTCATGCACTAACTCTGCAGGTCCAGCAAGAAACGCGATGCAGTTCGAAGGACCAGAAGTCCCTTGCCTGTTCAACGTATACAGGTATATAGGTAGATACAGATACTTCATGCACGAAATTACAACTGTAACTGCACGCTAAAACTGGAAAGGTGTGTGGCCGAATGGTTTGCTTCTTATCTTGGGGGTATATGGTTCGAAATTTCAGGCTCATTCCGGAAATTCTGACCAAGGTTGTTTGTAGTTTCCCGTAGCTCATGAGAATGCTGGTAGGATACTTTAAAGTAGGACACTATCGGGCCTTTAGAAACTATTGCCAGACGTTGTCGAAGAGAAATCGTTTCTGTTGAACGTTATTTAACATTATAGCTAATACGTCACATTTTATTAACAACCTCCGTTAGTTGTAGCTGAATGACAAGCAACGTGTACTGTATAAATTGTAAGGCTGACATCTCAGTCTGTTTAACACACTTGTTATTGCAGTTTTAATACGTATAATAGAATCCAACAAGACGCACCATTTCTTAACTTTACTTTGATATACAACTCTACATGTTTTGGACAGACTTACTGTCAATCATCAGGAGTCTTGATACTGTATTCACAAGAAATGGTATTTGTCGTACTGTTTATGTTGACTGTCTGCTAGCAGACAGTCAACATAAACAGTGTGACATGTAGAGTTGTATATCAAAGTAAAGTTGAGAAATGGTGCATCTTGTTTGCTTTTATTATACCAACATATCACGATGTACGGTTCTCAGAATGTCAAATTTCAGTTTCAGTGTTTCCACTTTGTATGATACCGGGTGGCTGGAGATGACAGTGATTAGTCTAAATATTTTGCCTTATTTATATGACTGACTTATCACTAATATCAATAAAGTTGTTTTGGTGGCAAACAAATGCTTCTTTGTAGTCATTTCTTTAGTTATAAGATACGTTTAGACTTTCGAATTACGTAACAATAACGATAATTGTATTTATCAGCATTATCTCGCTAATACAAATAATGTCATTCAGTACTTAATGTCGTCTAAATGCCTTATGTCTGAGCGTACTTTGGTTTTGATCGGTGTGGGTTAAGACAGGGTGTTTAACAGAGTTTGAGTTTTCTGTGCGGTTCCGTAACTTCATGCGCGAGAGTCCTGCTTTCAGAAGTTGCTGCTCCCATTTTATCGAACCCGAAAGCGCATTATCTTGCTCACAAAACCTGTCACTGGACTCTGTTCTGAGCCACAAAAATTCTTCCCTCATCCTCACACTGTATTCTATAAGGAACTTTTTTTCTGTCATTTACATCCATGTCTTTCAAATCCTTTCTTTCCCGTAAACTATTTGTATTTCTTTCTGTATTCATTTCTCGTTGTTCCTATGCGTACTACGTGTCTCATCAATTTCATTCGCCTTTAGATTTTCAACATAATGACAGGCTATTTGGTGAAGAGTCTGAGTTACGATATTCTACCTTTCTCCAACCTGTTAGCGCCTGTTGCTTCTTTCTTTTTCTTTCTTTCTTTGTTTTGACGTCTTTCTATCTACTTATTATTGGTGTAAAGGGTTATTGTTGCACTTGATCACAATCAGTGACACACACTTTCGGTGGGACTCCTCTGGCGGAGGGATCGCCCCGTCGCAGAGACCCCTACCTGACATAACACAAGACTCACAAGAGAGAGACATTCATGACCACCGTGGGATTCGAACCCGCAATCCCAGCAAGCGGATGGCCACAGACCTACGCCTTAGATCGCGCGGCCACTGGGATCGGCTCCTATCTTTTAGAACCAAGTACTTTTATCAGCACCCTATTTTAAACGCCGTTAGTGCCACATAATCCAAACCTTGTGTTACGCGTCGTTCTCTTCGTCTCAGTAATTCGTGACGTGTTATTTCTTGGACATTGGAGTGTCCGTCATACATATTGTATTTTAATAGGCGTGTTATCAGATTCCCGATGAATTCGGATAAAGCCGTATCACTTGTGACTTACATTGGAGGTGCCCGGTTGTAATCCTCTTTGTGACACCGCCTGTCTTGACCGAGGTTTATCGTTGGTATCTCCCTTCTTCCAGGCAAATGCCACTAGAGCGTCTCAATTAGGCCACGACCACTTCCTCCCAAATATTTCAAATTTATTTACTAGCCATTTAATTACTATTATTTATTGAATCGTGTATTTATTTCTTTATCATCACTCAGTAGGTCCGTTTACATGGCGTCCAGTGTTAGGATGAAAGATGATTAGTGAATTGGAAGTATTCGTCTGTAGAATTTGTACAATTTTAAGGTTCACCACAGCTGAAAGAATGACATGGCATTTGGCATATTCCTGAGTCAGCTCTTCTCCGTCACTGGCACCCATTTCCTCTGATCCATATTAATATTCTTTGCCAGCCTTCCGCAGGAGCCTTTATCTGTCCCATCACCGATGACATTATAGCCCATATTGACAGTTCAGGACTGCTAACTCACATATCCTCGCTCTCGTGGCTACGGGTGTCTCTTTGTTCTTTAGAAAGCTGAAGAAACGCAGTTGTCAAGGCTTCACGCTGCGTGAACACGCCTCCTTCTACAGGTTGAGAGCCAATTAAACCGTTCGTTATCAAATAGGGAACGTCTAGTGCAGTAGTTCTCCAAAATTGCTGTCATTTTCAGGTCTGACAATTATATAAAGGCCTTAGTCTAATAATTAGGCTATTGGAACTTGTCATGAAGACAAAACGGCCTCCTGTTACAAGACTTCTATATGTCATCCTACAACTTAGAAGGGTAACCAAGTCTTAGGATCTTGATAGTGCGTGTAATGTAATGCATCACTTCCTCCGTAATGCTCGTATCTTCTTTCCCGTCTTGGCGCTGCTAACACAGTCCTGTGCACAAGTGTTGTACGTATAACATTCATTATACAAGCGGTGGGACTCTTGGTTGGCGAATCAGATTATTATTATTCACCGCTGTCCCGGCATGTCCACGGAGAAAAGTGTCCTTGCAGAATGTGTCCGGTTTTGATCTTTTTTCTTATATCCTATTAGTTACATCTAACGTCCCATGCCGTGTAGAATCCCCGCTCGGAGGACAGCTGTCCTAGTATAGTTTTCGTAGTTTTCCATAGTCCGTCCACTGAGACTGTGGGATAATGTGTATTATAAACCGTGGCCTTTTCAGACCACATCTTACTTTTTCGTCGTACTCGATCCCCTGCCAGCTGTCACTGACGATGTATAATTCACAGGGCATCGTTAAAGAAACGAAGAGGTTTCTTTATTGGCGCTTTCGCAAAATTGCGAAAAGTGACAATTAGCTTCGTCATGTCTTCCTGTGTGTGTCTGTCCGTCCGTCCGCCTGCAAGTGACGTCTCGGCTCCCACCGGACGGATTTTCATGAAATTTGATTTTCAAGTATTTTTCGAAACTCTATTAGGAAAATTAGAGTTTCATCAAAATCTGACAAGAATAAACGATAATTTACATGAAGACCGATAAAAAGTTTTGATAATATCTCCCTAATTTCTTCTTAGAAAGAGAAAATTTTCCGACTATATTTGTAGAGAAATCAAAACACACATTTTGTTATGAATAACTTTTTTCGAAAATTGTACCGTTTGTGAGATATGTGGAAAAAATATTTTAGAGCCGGACAGGCGACAGTTGACACTGTAATACGGCGCATTCGCATTGCATGGTGGGTACCTAAGGCTACAAACACACACTCACAACGTGTAATACTTATTGCTTTTCAACTTTCACAGTGGTTGCAGGAACGCATCTGAATGTTACGTTTTACACACATTGCCTGTCTTGTTTTATTTGTGGAATGGGATGAGACGATGTTATCTTGGAAATGCAACCTCTTGTTTTGACCATTGTCCATCCCTCGTATGATCGTTGAATGAATGTGGAGCACAGGTGGTATGACCGGTTACAAGAAAAATCCGAATTTCTCGTACAAAACCCTTTCCCATCCCTAATTTTTTCACCACAAATTTTACATGGACCGCCCCGGGAGCGAATGTGGTTCTACGCTGTTAGAAGTCTGGGCTATGGCAGGCCAACTTAAAGGTATAGTTGCGTTGGTTTATAACCCACCAAAAAATTCTGATTTTGAATTCAGTGTGTGTTTTGTTTATCCTTGCCTGGTCACAGCTACGGCACACCTGCATAACATCCTATTGAAGTTGTCACTTAAAACACTGAAATGTTGGTCTGCAATGCAAATGCCAACCATAAGCACAGATTGTCTTTTTCCCTGTATGTTGCATTTGGCTTTGTTTCGTTTTGTAACCACAATTCCCTTCGTACAGCAGGCCACCAAAAACAGAGCCACCAATGAGCTTAAGTTCCCTGCACCGCGGGCCGGCGAACCTAGTGGGAATGTAAACCTCAGAATTAACGCGTGGAACGACGAAGTTTGTTTCTACGCTGCTGTCTATACGTTGCAAAGCCACGATGAGAACTGTACGAGCTGGCGTTTTCATTTGTTGTACGGCACGCACAGCGTTGTGATATTTCCTTTTATCTCTCGGGCGGAGCAAGTTTGCTGAAGTTGTAACACTTCCGACCTGTAATCGGTAAAGTGGCCTGTTCGAATCTCTGCCTGCTGGGGCTCAGGTTTTTTGGGCTTCTCAATTCGTCCAGACAAGTGGTGGGATCATAAATGCTTCAGTTAGTCCACCAGCGGTTCCATCCACATTCTTGCCAAGTCACTGGTCCTTAATCATCCTACCAGATGCTGACACCTATCTTCCTTTCTTGGAAGTTAACAAGTCCGCATCTAGTCAATAAAACCCCCACATTTTATGGAACCCAAAACTCCAATGCCGTGTTCGTAAGACCCCTCCACTTGTCCCTCTCCTCAGCTAGAAGAATTCAGTGCGCACACCTCCATCCCTCTTCGTTAGGTCATTTTAATATTATCCGCCCTTCGGCGTGTAGGTATTCCAAGCGGTCTCTTTCCTTTAAGTTTTCACCCAAAACCCTGTATGCGTTTTTCTTCACCACTATGCATGCCATTACCCGCCCATCTTATCGTATTTGGCGAGGGGGTACAAGTCATAAAGCTTCTCATTTGCTGTTTTGCCAGTCTGCTCTTACTTCTGCCCCCTCAGGCCCGGTTATCGTCCTCAGCACCCTATACTCGAACACCATCAGCCTGCGTTCTCCCGGTAGTTTCACGGCCACATCCACGACGGGCTAAACTGTAGTTCTTTATGTTTTTATGCAGAAAGCGGAAAGACGGAAGATTCTTAACCGGTTGGTAGCAACTTTCACGAATTTAGTCTGCCCTTTCATACTTTGCTGTGGTATTCGTTGTCGTGGGAACTTTTCGCCCAGCGACACAGCTTCACATCCCACAAAACTCAGTATCCTAAATTTGTATTAGTTAGTTCATTAAATAATCAACAAGCAAATAGACAAATGAGTAAAAAATAAATATGTCTCTGGTTTTGAACGTTGAATGCATAAATTAACCTGTAAAGTAAACAAAGGGTTTGAGGACTGGGATGCTCAGTTCAGAGGTGTTTACGTGAGGACCTAAGTTGAAGAATATATAGATGTATAACATTTTCTGTTTTGATGACTGAAACGGTTTGTTTAGATTGAATGTAAAGTTGTTTTGAATTTTTCTTATACACATTTCCTGAATTCATTTTGCCCGGGGCTTAATGGAGTATATTATTGACATTTCTTAAATCTCTCAAGTTGTGAAATTTTTACAATTTCAGACAATACACCTACATTATCGTGACTTATTTTTCTTTGGCGTGACCGCCCCCTAGTAGGCCAGGGCTTCCTCATTGTTAAGATCTCCACCTGACAACACGCAACACTCACAAGAGACGGATATCCATGCCCCGGCGGGATTCGAAGCCACAATCCCAGCAAGCGAGCGGCCGCAAACCCTGTGAGGCCTTATAGGAATATGATATTCGCTATTGTAGCAGTAACAGCTAGCCTATTAAGGTTTTTGTGTATCTATAAGTAATGCAGGAAGTAAGAATAATTGATATTTGTTACAACTGTGTATGTGTGTGTGTGTGTGTGTGTGTGTGTGTGTTAATACAAACCGAGGTCTTGTAGCTGAACTTAGAAATCTGCCAATACTTTTTGAAGCGTTGTCCCTTGAACTTCTTTCGTTGTCTTGCGTGGTCACCTGCCCGTGGAAATAGTGGAAAATATACATGATGGTTGTTTTCATAAGGAGATATATCACAACTCAAGACCCAGTTGCATATTACGTGGCTCAAAACCACTACAAACAGCAGTTATTATCACACCTCTATCCTGCTCGAAACTGCATTATTGTGTTATGTTAAATAATTACATATTTTGATCTGTCTAGCACAACAGTTATATCCCATTACTCCAATACCCTACAGCAGATGCGTACTGACAATTGGCTGCGTAGTGATTGCTCACCTACTCCATCGTGCAGAGTCCTTCTTGAGAAGCTAACTGGTTTGCAGCTAGTCAAGAAATTCCCAGCATTTCACGGAACCCGAAGGTTCGTTACCGCACTCACAAGCGTCCGCCACCTGTCTCTATCCTGGGCCAGCCCAATCCAGTTCATATACCCACATCCCACCTCCTGGAGATCACTGTTGGTTAATACCGCAATGATGAATTTCTATTGTCTTCTGTCGGTTTGAGTACTTGAGGTGGACGGGGAGCGGATTTCTTGCTAGTTCGGATATGCTGGTGGGTACAGTACCATCCGCCTTCAGTGCTCAGTCAGAAAGCACCGTTTCTACTCTTAGCCTGGAGTGGAGTGGAGTGAAGTAGGTATGGCTGTTCAGTGTAGTTGGTAGGGATACGCATAAACCATGTTGGCAAAGGAAGTTCATTTTAAGCTTACACCCTCTCTTTAAGGAGAGAGAGAGAGAGAGAGAGAGATCACGTGTTGTGGAACACACATAATGAATAAGTAGCACTCTAAACCTCCTTGTCTTAGAGTTGTGTTTTCTTCCTTAAGCTATATTGCATGGAATACATTGTTAAATATGCTTTATGTTCTTGTCATGAAATGGAAGTTCATTATACATGCATTTGAGCTTCATCCCTAGTCTGAAATTTAAAAATTGATGCTATAGAGTCAGTGCATGCATCTGTCTTCTGTGTGTGTAAGCGAGAGAGATTGGTATGAGACTCAGGTCCAGAGTTCGTTCCCCCTCCATTGCGCAGGCAGACAGACATTACAGTACTCTACCGTAACGCTGTACTTCCCCAGTTACATCTGTGTTTCCCTCCGTGTTGGTTCTTGCCTTGTGTATGGCGGTTCATTTTCTGGTCGAACTTCCCCCCCCCCCCCCAACAAAAAATACCCTTTTATCTTTGGTTTTCCCCCCGTTTTGTTTTTTCCTTTGTGTGGGGGGGTCATTTTTTGGTGCGACCCCCCCCCCCCCCCAAAAAAAAACTACCTTTTCATCATATGTTCTCCGTTTCGTCCTGAATAACTGTTCAGAGCGAGCAAGCCCAGTCTCATTTACTGTCGTGTCTTGCTGCTCAATGCCAGCAGTACATTTTTCTCGTATAACGGAACAGCAATGTCCTGCAGAATGTAACGTGAGTTTTGGATGTAATGCAGCTGGCGGTAGGAGAGTTGTAAGATGCAGTGACTAAGCAATCCAACACTACCGTTACGGTCACATAGAGGCTATTACCAGCTCTTCACTGAAAGTGTGATATGTAAATTCTCAACGAGTTGTGAACACAGCATTGGGCATCGGTATAAGAAAAACTTGCAACCTTGCATATGGCTGTCTAATTTTACACAACTTTAGTCAATAAACGAACATGTATTGGGGAGTAACCCTTACCTGTCTACATTTTACCTGCTACATGTTTCGGCCCGTCCTGGTCCATTACCAGCGAGAATCATTCCCGTGGAATCTGAAAACTTAGGGTGTTACGTGTATCATAAAAACAATTACGCCTTTACATACGTAAATTATGCTAACTTATTTACTTACTTCCCTATTTACATACCTAATTATTACTTACTTGCTTATTTACTTACTTACTTACTTACTTACTTACTCCATGCGGCTGAGTCCCTCTTGAGAAGTTAACCGGTTTTCAGGTGGTCAAGAAATACCCTGTATTTTAATGGAACCCGAATGCTCATTACCGTATTCACAAGTGCCCGCCACCTGTTCCTATCCTGAGCCAACTCGATCTAGTCCATACCCACACATCCACTTCCTGAAGACCCATCTTAATATTATCGTCCTATCTACGCCTAGGTCTCCCAAGTGGTCTCTTTCTCTCAGGCTTTCCCATCATAAAACTCTAACTTATAAAGATGTAAAAATGTAGAGTGGAGAGCCAAAAATATCGGGAAAGGTTATGATCGTAAATATTTGATTGGGCCATGTTTAAGTTAAGAGTTGGCCATCATTTCTACATCTTTATAATTTGCATAATAATGCATACATACATACATGCATGCATACATAAATACATACATGCATACACACATACATACATACATGCATACATTCATGCATACATACAT
>Ga0123353_10009575_pt1 | contig 13395 bp, 7 predicted proteins | sample TergutLab28metaG_3_FD_92763 | JGI IMG/M metagenome (GOLD analysis project Ga0123353, IMG submission 92763) | Labiotermes labralis P3 segment gut microbial communities from Petit-Saut dam, French Guiana - Lab288 P3 | ecosystem: Host-associated > Arthropoda: Insects > Digestive system > Gut ... | reverse complement strand
GCGACTCTTTATAGACTCATCTAATTTGAGTCTCAAAGCAGTTCTCCTTCACAGTGGCAACACCCTACCTTCTATTCCTGTTGGTCATTCAGTGCATAATAAGGAGTCATATGAGAACATGAAGATTCTGATGGAAGCCATTAATTGCAATAAATTCAAATGGCAAATCTGTGGTGACCTAAAAGTGATTGCCTTACTACTTGGACTACAACAAGGATTCACAAAATATTGCTGCTTCATTTGTGCATGGGACAGCAGAGCTCGGTCTCTTCATTACTCAAGAAAGGATTGGCTTGCCAGAAAATCTCTGGAACCAGGAATCATGAATGTGGAAAATCAACCACTAGTGGAACCGAGTAAAATTTTGTTGTCATCCATGCATTTAAAGCTGCCTTTACTTACTCACGAGAAAAGTTCCCCAGACTAAGTAAGATAAAATTGAAAGAAGGTATTTTCATTGGTCCACAAATACGAGAACTTATCAAGGATGAATACTTCGACAAGCTCCTTCAAGGCGATGAAAAGGCGGTTTTGGACAGTTTTAAATTTGTAGTGAAAGGATTGTTGGGAAACAGAAGGGCTCAAAACTATGAGGAGCTTGTGAACAACCTTTTGCAGAGCTACCAGAAATTAGGCTGCAACATGTCACTAAAAATACACTTCCTTCACTTGCATTTGGATTTTTCTCAGAGAACTGTGGTGCAGTGAGTGACGAACACACAGAACGTTTCCCTCAATACATTTCTTCAATGGAGAAGAGATATCAAGGGAAAAGGAACTGTGCTATGCTCACCAACTACTGCTGGACTTTGGCAAGGGATGCGCCTGCCATGGAATACAAGCGACAGGCAACAACAACAACATCAAAAGATTTTGTTTGTGTTAAATAATGAACTTACATGAAAAAGACTGTGCAGATGTTCAATTTATGTTGTAAATATTATCCCTAAACAGAATAAGTCTACTAAACACTTTCTTTTCCACTGAATAGTATTTAGTTTTTTATTTAATCCACCGTTCCGTATAATATTTCAACCTATGTCGTAAAATATCATAGTGTAGCATAACTTTAAAACTAGAGCCAAGCAATTTTTTTATGTCCCTTTTCTAACTTCGAAGATGCAGACAAATAAATTAATAACATATTCATCACTTCTTCTTCTTAGTACAGCTCTACAACTCTTAGTGCAAAGTTTTGGCCTTCTCAACCACTTCCTTCCATCTATCCTGGACAAAGGTCTTCCAATTTGGCACTTTTAACCTCTGTATATCTTTAACATCATTCTCCCAGCGTATCTTTGGTCTCCCCATTGGCCTCTTTGAAATGGGTTTCCAGGCGTGTATTGCTTTGACCATTCTTGTTTCTACATATTTATCACAGATACAAAATTTTTTTTGAAATTTGTTGTCCAGTGTTATTAGCTACTGAGTCATGTAACATGTTAGACTTATAAACCAAGGTTGGGCTTTCAGTCTGTGAGTGCTGTATCCAACCTTTCCTGGTAAATAGCCTCAGCCAAGCCCGTAAGGCATGGGTGTCCAATCTTGTAATGGTAGAGGCTCATACCCATTACTGTCTGCTGGCTTGCAAGCCACATGCAAAAAATTGACAATAAGTGGTATACCTAGCTGCCTAAATTATTGTGTAATTTTATAGTGTACGCATGATTTACAAATGTGGCCTCAGGCCGCATAATACAACCTGGAGGGCTATAAATTGGAGTCCCATGCTATAAGTGAAACAGACTAAAGATATGGGCAACTTATAAACGATGATGGTAAGAAAAATACACGCACATACTTCCCCCAGTATACCGTGAGTGCCTGTCTCTCTGCCTGCCGTATTATTATTGACTACATATATATTCTTCCATACCAGCTCTCTCTGATAGCAGTAATGCCTCACTCTCTGCCTCCTGTATGGATCTTATAACTGTGTCACTATCGATCTGCTGCTGTAGTCACATGATTGCTTACCTACCACACACAGTACTGTAAATGCTCAACGTCCAAATTTCAGCCTGGGATCGTACAGTCAAGGACGAAAGAAGATATTACTTCCATTTCTGAGAATAGTAAGTTTAGGGGCTGTAAGTATCCCAGCTACACTAATGATTATTGTAGAACACTTACTGAGCCTGGCCTAGCCCTTAGGTAAATTGCCTGCTAACCCCTTTTCCTAGTAATTTTTTCTAATGAGCTAGGCGCGGGGACAGACTTTGTTATTGGAATGCAATCATTAGTGTAGTCCCTGCAGTGAACAGGGCTGTACCTGGAAGGAGTGAGTGCAGTTGATGTGTATGAGTGTACAGGGAAGAAAAGCTGCTATACTAAACATGCCTTCTGACAAGCACCAGTAGTAAAATTTGTATATTTGACTTGTATCAACTAACAAACTATATGAACTAGCATAAATCTGGGGGAGAAAGAAAAGAAGGGGGGTAGGGGGGGAACCCTGGAGCAGTTATTCAAAGATAGCAAATGTCTGTCCTTGATTTGAGAACAGCTGGATATCTCAAGAGACACATTAGTGTTCCCCTGCATCATCACTGTGAAGGAACTGTGCAAACTGCTAGATGCCTTGTTTAGTAACTAAAGCCAGGAATTCAGTATCTAAGAGGATGGTCAGAGCACCCACAGACATGTCCCTTCTTACGCACTATACTAACCAGTAGCCATCTCTCCATCACCTGTCTTATGATACTTTCATTGTAATGCCTTCAACAGTTGTACTGTGTTGTATTGCACATTCTTCATTTTCAGCATTCTGACCGTTGAACAAGAGACCATTATATTGTTTCAAAATGTGGGGCACTATCATCCAGTGACAGAGCACCACATCTCAGAATGGAGAGCTCTGCAAGCCTAAAAACACAGCTGTATGGTATTAACTATACAGACCCACTCCCCTCTGCTGCTGTAATGGTTGCTTAGTCAATTTCTTCCATGTTTGGCTACTCTCTCATCTGAAAATCTGGCCAGTTGTACAGCAGCACCTTCTGCACAAGGTTAGCCTAGCCTAAACTCACCAGGACTGTGTTAGTTAACGTGCCCAAGTCTAGCCTTGCATGACTAGAATACCTCAGCATAGCCTCACTAAGATGTGAGACATCTTGTTTATGAAATACTATAACAATGTAATCTTGAAAATATGTTGTTCATCACCTTATTAACTGCATTCCATATATATTAAGTTACTCAAATAGGGTCAGAAGATTGTCTGGATTGTGGTGTTGTATGTTCTAATACCGTTTAGTCTTCAAGGTGGATACTGATGTTTCAGATAAACATGGTGCCTCCATCTTAGAGATAACAACAGTCAGGTGAGGATGTAGGTAGCTCATACAGGCAGGATGCAAGGCACGTGGTCAATGAGATCCATGCAAGGAGAAGAGGCAGGAACTGGTCTGGGCCACAAAGTACTGTCACGATAAAGACAGCATCTTGCTCTGAACTGCAGGTGTACAACTAAAAGACCAGAGAGTGTCACAAACCAGACGACCAAACCGTGAACCACCACTGCCACCACCACCACCACCACCACCACTATGACATGAACCTGAAAACCTAACTCACAAATTTGTTATATGTCTTAATGGTTGTTGCTGGCCTGTGAGAAGGTGACAGTTGGAAACCACTGGATGAGATGTATCATACATCCAGTAAATTTTCAATCCAGTGTTCTATATAGCTACACACAGCCGAATACAAAAGTTTATATTGTTTGGTTCAAGTTCAGACTGGACATAAAAGATATTCTCTGTATTCTGCATGCGCTGTTTTGTACTTCTTGAAGAAATAACTGAAAAATAAGGCATGTCTGTGTGTTGTCCATTTTTTGTGAGTTAGGCCACCATCGTCACTTTATCCCATGTAAGATATAACTCAGTCCATTTTATATGTAACCCATACACAGCTATGTCCTCTAACCTGGTTCAGGAAAGTCTTCTGGGTGTCTTTCCAAATAGTTGCGTAACACAGCATCTCTCTCTGCTAAATAACCATTACGATACTGGTCAAGTTGATATCCAGCAATAAAACACCCTACGCTTGTTAATACGTGTGTCTGAATACCTGAAAGTCATTGAAACAACAAGAATTATATTCTATCCAGCACATCATAACTACATTAAGATGTTATCTCTCTGAATATCATAAAATAAAGTAAAAAAGCTGCAGAATGTGAAAAAGACTTCAGAGATAACATTTTATTCCTTCAGATTCTTTGCTGTACTATGAAACACAGAAAGATGGACTTCACATCATTTGATTTACTTACATGCATTTTACTACAAGTATTGTAATAGCTAATATGACTAGTATGTACTTAGCATTACCTGGCTTCTGAACTGTGCCTGAACACAGGTAATAAGGTAGAGAAGCACCCACTGAATACGGTCCCAATCACAGGATGACTGAGAATAGTTTTTTCTGTTTCGAACAGATCCATTTTCTAAAATGTTGCAATATTTTTCAACACCAGACCAGATGTGCACACATTCTACAAAATCTAGAAGCCACTTCAAAATTCTAGGCCACAGATGAGTGACGTGAAGCATGCTTCATACCGAAAAACAAATATTAGGCACCACCAAACAAAATTCAGTCCACATGGCAATCTGAAGACAGTGATTCCTGCACCCCTGTACCATACAATGGACAAAGTCCAGAAACCAAGTAGTCCTAACTGTTATGTACATTCACCACAACTCTTTAGAACTGACTACCACCATCTATTCACAAGATACAAATTTCTGTCGTTTCCGGTGTTGTACAAACATCTATGGTTATAATGGATGGCGAAGTACACAGAGTACGTGTAAGGTAATAATGGTGGTGTTCTGATGTCGTAAAAAGATATGTAGGAACAGGATCCAAGTAGTCTCACTCTTCTGGAATGTGGGGCCACATTACTGTTTAATTGGTATTAGACGTTTCGCGACAAAGTGGTCTCATCTTCAAAGGTCGAAATGTCTTAGACAACGGATATTTTGACCCTTGCAGATATGACCACTCTGTCCACGCTGCACCACTTTCCACAATAACGGAGACCTCACCTACACCGCTGCGACAGCCTAGAAGCGCGCGGGTTGTGAGAAAATTTCTTTTGTGTACCGTTTGTGTGGCTCAGCCGCTGCCGTATGTACATTACGAATATGGGCTAGTTTGGGCTTCTGCTCGAAAAAGTTAATAAAGCAAATGTACTGTACTAACATTGCGCATTCCAGTTACTTTGAAATTCTGAAAAAACTGAATATTTACCAATAACTGAAATATACATAACCAAAGCCACGTTACGTACGTAAAACAACTACATACCACTATATAACGGTCGCCTTTGAAAAGCTCGCAAAAACACTACGGTTACAAGACCAACTGCAGCTGCAGCTGCTGGATTCCACCATTTCGATAAAACTGAATCAATTCGATCCTCGTCTCGCAATAACAATTCCATATTACTCTTGCCGGCCATGACTGCAGGCACAGATCATCTAGTATAACTCATGGATCAGAGTCGGTGTAACTGGCGGCGAAGATCCCGTCAGCTTCACGGATTTAGGAACTTACATCAGCTGATTGTGTTTGAAGAATTGGCACGAGTATTGTTGAACTAAACCACGCCTTTCTGTTTCTAATGACCTAATCACAGGTTCCAGGCGTGAGACTAATGCATGTATTTGTTAAAGCCTTTTTTTCACCTATTTGACAGGTTCTGTCAAATTAAAGTGTAATCTATACCAGCTGTTACCAAACTTCCTCGATTCACGACACATGTAGTGTTTGGCAATATTTTTAACGGCGCCTCTAGGCTAAAATAAATACCAAACATTTCCGCTTATTAAGTAGTTGGGTCCAAACAACTTAGTGGCCGTTTGAAAGAATAATACACATAAATTTAAAGAAAAATATTTTTATTTCGTTTTTAAATAACTACAATTACTAAAAAGATGTGTGCGCCTGTAGGGGATTGCACAGCGTCTCCAACCTTGCAATTAGACTGGAGAGAGTTTCACATTGATTTTCGTATGGTGCTTGCTTTTTTATCACAACCACCGCCGAAAACTCACCTTCGCAAAGCTATCACGTCGCAAATGTAATTAGGGCAAGTTCAAGCACTGATAATCATCTTTTACTGACATCCACAGCTCCATTACAATCATGCAGTAAAATTTGTTACTTGGCGAATTCATGTACCCACTGAATTAAAAGTGAATTTAACCACTAAGGATGGGTACCCAGTTCTTAAAAATAAAAAACTAATACTTCAGTAGTGGTGGTGTGGCAATAAAGACAAAATTTTTCACACGTCACACAATTTAAAAAAAAAAGTAATTTATTAATATGCTACACCGAATTGATGAACAATATTACTCAAAATCAGGCAGTCAGTTCACTCACTGATTTTCTTTTACATATTTGTTTATCTTTCACTGTCTCAGTCCTCCACTCTATAATCAGTAATCTACACATCTTCCTCTCCCTATCTTTTTCCTTTCTGTTAGCAGCTGGTTGATGGCTGTCTTATTCCTACAGATGTTTTCTTCCACTATGCGAAAGTCACATGTCCATACAAACTGTCAGAATGTCACATTTTTATGACATTGAAAGATCCAGGTGTTCTGAACTGAATTCTTTGGCACACAGGGTCAGAACTCTTTAAAACCCATAAAACCATGACTATGCCTGGAAAACCTGGATTAATGGGATCCCAATGTGTGACACATTTTTCATTCATGCACACCAAGAAGGTGCCAGTTCACACAACTGTCTTGCTCCACAATATGTGCCACAAAGGTGGTGAAACAAACTTGCCTGACATAGATAAGTATGCATGTGTCTGCAACATATTCTCTTACAGTCCAGAAAGGAACTTGATGCTCAAAAACTTATCCAATATTTGTAAACTGTGGTCTGAATATACACGACACTTCCTGTTGTAGTCATATTCTGCATTGGTACCTCACAAAATGTGTACAGTAACTAGCTGACAACTAGCATGATATACAGCCTGTGTATGGGTGTGTAACAGAGATGATGATGATCAATGACTAGCCATGGTTCTAAGATAATAGAATAACCCTACATTCTGTAGTAATATACAGCTAGGGGCTGCCCTTTCATTGATATAAAAAGGAAAGTATACTTACCGAAAGCAACTCTACCACCAAGCTTCTTATCTTCGTTACTTATAACACCAATATTTTATCATTGTATGCTCTATAAACAAAAAGTACTGAACTTAAGGCACTTTTCTATTGTATATATTAACAAATTTACACATAGTATGATGAATTATGAACCCTGTAAATATTATTGAGACACAGGGAAACAACAATGTTGTACTACATTCAATGCCAGAAAATAATTAGCTGGGACTTGAAATATTGTAATAGGCTGAAGGACAAAAAAAAGTGTTTATAACAATGTTACAAACAAATGTGCCTGTAAAATTCCAGTACTAACAAGTTTAAAACTTGTTCACGCTATGAATAAAAGCACATTAAACAAATTAGGAAGTGTACATAACATTCCGCCCCACCTAGGGGTTGCAAGAACTTGGCAAGGTGGTTGGGCTTGTGTGCTTCAATAATCCACCCAGCTATGCGGGCAGTAGCCGTTTACTGGTAGGGCATCACTTGCCGGGCAGGTTGGTGGGGGAAAAGCCAGACGAAGAAACAACCCATTGGCCCTCCAGGATTGCTGGGGGTTGATCGTGCAGCAAATAACCCTACATCATGAAACCTAATTATTACAAAACCCACATGGGAGGCCACAGTTTGATTTCAGGCTGTAGTGCCATAGTTTGTAAGGATATAACATTCTGGCACATTTGCTGTGTATTGTTTAATTATATCAAAAAGCATAAGAACTTGTGGAAAAAATTTACTGGTCATGAAGTGTGTTTCATTTTTCTCTAAAACCCTTGTTCCGAACTTTTTCATTCTAAGAAATATTTAGTAATTTATGTGTTGAAATGCATGAAGGAAGGATGCAGGTCTTTGGGTAAAGTGTCCAATATTGCTTTCTAACTGTAACCAAAACTGAAACATTTTAAAATTTTAGTTAAACCGGATATAAAATCTCATGGAAATCAATTCAGTGATTCTGAAGTTTCATGCATGCAAACTGTGAAAATCCAATTCTAACAGGCACTCAGCACTGACACAAAAACACTTAATAATATTTGAAGAAGGTAGAGACAGAAGGAGTGCAACATATCACTTTTTTTAATTATCAGTACTGTAATCCAGAGTATCTGGCAAAACTGATTCCTGCATTGTTCATGGTGACAAACAAGTAAATGAGTTCAACTTCCAACCTACAAACAAAAAATTAGTTTCCAAACAAAGCATATAAACATACTATTGCTTTAGTGACGTGTCTATCAGTGTTGTCTACACATGTAGGTTCTTCATCATACTGAAGAGACTTTGCTATATCCAACATTATTTCACTTAATGGTCATTTGACAAGCCCAATCCCTTAGTCATCCAATTCTGTGACAGACAGTATTACTGTGCCTGTACTTACAAGTGTAAGGGATTGTAACAGCATCAATAGGGATCAGGAAAAGAATCAGGAGTTAGTGAAATTATATGTGCTTATGTTACAAATTTCATATACATACAGTACATAAAAGTAGATACGAATGGATACATGCTTTGATTCTATCATGTAAAATGACCTATGACATTAACAAAACTGAGTTTCATATAAGAGTCAGAGACTTCTGTTAAGTTTAAAAAAATCTAATAAAATATACTCTTCTATTCAGCTGTACAAAATTAACAGGACAGCATTTTAGAGTTAAAAGTGTTGCTGCACTTCATTTCAAGCACCGAGTTCAATTATTCTTTTTATTCAATACAAAACCCTCATGTAAAAATGCTCAAAACTGGGGAGGTTTCTGGTGTGATACATACATTGTGTCAACCTTCTAAACATCATAGAAGAGTGATGCCAGTGGATAGCGGATTGTAAATGCAAGGAAGCTGCAAAAGACCTGCAAAATAATGCCAAAAGTAGAGCAAATCTGATGTTCATTCACTGTTACAAATCTAGCAGGAGTTAGCAAAACAGGAAGACAAAATCAAAACAGTATATAAGTTAAAACAAAGATGTTAATGTCACATATATTGGACTAATAAACTATGTTTTCATGTATTTTTTTATGCATCTCAGGTAAAAGTTAAAGTCCCTGTGCACACTATGAAGACGTATGGGGAGTGGAGTTACAGCTCCACTCATTCTTAACCTTGGCACTAGATGGAGGTGACTAGTCAGCTTCATGCAACACTTGCTTTTCTCTCAGGAAAGAGCCCCTGCTACCAACCGAACAGGAAGCTGGGTGGGTTCCTGGGCTGGTTTGAATGCTCTGGCAAGGAGAAAAATATCTTGCCCCTGCTGAGAATTAAACCATAATTCCTCTGCTGTCCAGCCCATAGCCTAATCACTACATTATCTATGCCAGTAAGATGAAAAACATTAATCAGCATACATACCTGGATAATAAGTAAGATGGTAGTCAGTTCTGCCTCATGTGTTGGTCCATTCCATACCAGCACAAAGTTGATAAGCGTTAGATTATTGCATTCAATGTAAGTTTCTCTATCACTGTTACTATCCTTCCTTTCTTCACAGTGAACCAAATGCAGCATTCGGAATACAGCCATACTCAGCTTCCCAAAATAATTTAAATCTGCTGTCTTGAATTTTGTTACACTGGTTTCCAACTTGTCAGTTCGAACATTGTATCTTGGCGGAAATGGAAGACTCAGTTAGTTTACATCTGTACATATAAGAAAACTGGCAGGCTCTTGTAAACATGGTACTGAAACATCTGGTTCCACAAAAAGCAAGAAATTTCTTGACTGAGTAACTACTAGCCTTTCAAGAAAGACTCTGAGTTAGTTAATTACATGGTTGGTTAGTGAAACAGAAAGTAAGACCCTCACCCCCCCAAAATAAAACCTCAACACAGTGACTTTTTATATTTCATGAAGTGCATTTGTCACTCCAAACTCATATACTTAGGAGAATATGGGACATTCCAGCACACAGCCCATATGAGTATAATACACTTGTGTAGTACATTACACTGCACGACATGATATACTTCACAAATTCCGTCTGGATGAGATCTCTTCGGATCATGTACACTGAGACAGATGTTTGTATGCATACTCCATACAGAATATAAAAGGCTTCAAGACTGTACTTTCACACAGTTTTAATATCACAACATTTTATTTGTATAATTTTATGCTTATCAACTTTATGTATTTTAGAATTGTAATATTTTAATCAGTCCAGTGAAAGCGATGTAATACATAGTTTAGCGTGATGGACTTGTATTCCTTTGTTCTAGAAGACTCCCTGAGGATGGCAACCCAGTGATAAAACATCTAGGAATTTGATACTTGTCATGAATTGTGTTTTATCAGTGCCTTTGTTGGTTGATGTACTGATTGTAATTCACACAGAATTGCAGGTGAGTATACAATAAATATTAAATTTCATCTTTATGTGATATCCCATTGTGATATTCAAATAAGACAGGAATAAGGACAGTCAATCACAACTACACTTTGAGGCAATCTTTACATATGTATTTTATAATGCTTGACGATGACTTTTATTAAAGCCAAAACATGTTCCATAATATATATTATATAACTGCACAGAGTAGTTGTGACTGAGTGTCTCTTTCCTCTCTCTAGTTAAATTTAATACCACAGTATTCTGGGCTCACATTGTAGCCAGGTACAAAAAATAAATGGGCTAATTACAGGAAAACGATGGACATGTAATTGAAAATCATTCCTAATTGGACATCTTTTAAAATTTCATCCTCACAGCAGGCCACAATTCCTGAAATCTCAGCAAAGACAAAATGTGTTTTCTGTGAGGCAGGAACTAAATTCTAATGTTCCATTTTAAAGTATTCTGATAATGGAATATGGTCATAGTCACTACTGAAATTTTTAACATCATCCAGCACCTCAGGCTAAAAACATCCACAATGTTTCAGATGCTGGAACTGTCTTAACCCACTCCACTTGAAGGCAGATCTGGCCTCTGACAAGTTGCAAGGTGAATGAGTGTCAAAATATCAGTCAAGACTACAAGTTCTTATATATTGTTACATTACATTTAAATTATATATATATATACACATATTATATTTAAAATCTTCAAAAAATGAATCAATGAAGACTCTAAAACTTCCTGGAATAACCAATCTGGATGTCTTAAATCCATGCAAAAAACCTTGATAATTTAGAATTTACTATTCCAAATTATCATTCGAATAATAATTTAATGCTTCTTCATCACAACATTAGAGGCTTAAACCATAGAAATGATGAATTTAGTAAGTTTACATCTACTAAATCTCCACAGGTACTTTGCTATAGTGAACATCATTTAAAATCATACCAACTTGATAATGTCCTTATTCAGAGTTACAATCTACACACTAAATTTTGTATGAATACCTTTAAGAATGGGGAAGTTTGTATTTATACCAATGATTCAATTCAGTTTTCTAGTATTAATGTGCTTAATTTCTGTAAAGAAAAATATCATGAAGCTTGTCTATAAATGTACATTTGCCTTCTTATACATTCTATATTTTAGTCATCCATCCAGTAATTTCGAATATTTTAAAAATAATTTGGAATTAATGTTTCATTCGATTTATAGTAATTCTATTGATTTAATTATATGTGGAGATTTTACTACTGATTATTTGAATAACTCTTCTCAAAAACAATTACTAAATTCTCTTTTGGCTACTTACTGTCTGCATAGTATGATTCAGTTTTCTACAAGAATTCACAATAACTCTGCTTCTGCTATTGGCAATATCTTTATTAATATATTTAAGTATAAAAGCTTTACTGTTTACCAGTGGATTAATGGCATGACGGATCATGATGCTCAGATCATTGTTTTACAAAACATCACCACTCTTAAAGCTGATAATCATTTTTATTTTATGAGGAAGTTTATTACATCCTCAGTTCTAGAATTCAATATTCAGTTAACTTATGAGTCCTGTGACAATGTTTTTGCATAAGACGGTGTGAATCTAAGTTTTAACAATCTTTCAAATACTTATTTAAGATTATTTCACTCAAGCTTCCCCTACAAAAAAATGTATAATAGACTGCAAAATCAACCATGGCTTTCACAAGGAATCAAAATTTGATGTATAAACAAATGAAGGCTTTTTTTAATTTGTAGAAACAGTAATGACCCAATACATATTAACTATTACAAAAAAAAAAATAATCCAGGATTCTAGCGTACCTTATAAATGTTGCTAAAACAACTCTACTATAACAAACTTCTGGTTAATTCAACTAACAAGACAAAAACTACTCGGAACATCATCAATAATAATATTAATAGGAACAGCTTGAGTAATGCTATTTCTTCAATGAAGGTAAATAGTACTGTGTCCAACTGTAACTAAATTATTGCTGTTACATTTAATAAATACTTTGCAACAGTAGCTCATGACATACTTGAGGCTAATACAAAAAATGAGAATGTAGCATTTATTAGTAAAAATCCACTAAACTACTTATTCATTGCAGTCAATCAATCATTTCCTTCCATTAACCTGAAATTTGTATCAACTAAAGAAATTGAAGATATTACTAACTCTCTGAAATCAAAAGACTCTCACAGGTATGATAAGATATTGATACAAATTTAAAAGAAATTATTCCATATATTTTATCACCATTAACTTATTTATGAAATCAGATGCTATCTTCAGGTATATTTCCTTCTAGACTTAAATTCTCAGAAATTAAACCACTTTTTAAAAAACGCGATAAGCCTAACATTTCTAATTATAGACCTATCTCTATCCTTACACCCTTTTCAAAAATTTTTGAAAAGATTATATTTACTAGACTTTTTCCACACCAAAAGTATAAACAGATCTTAACAGAAAAACAAAGGGTTTAGAATTAAATCTTCTACCAACTCATCCACTTATAAACTATTAAGTGACATACTTACATCGCTAAACAGCAAATTAATAGTGGGAGGCGTTTTTTGCGATCTTCAAAAACCTTTCAATTCTGTCAACCATATTTTGTTGTTGAAATTAAATTTTTATGGGATCACAGGTTTAGTTAATGAATTGTATGAATCTTACTTAAAAAATAGATTCCAAAGAGTAATTATAGATAACAAACCAAGGTAATATTTCTCCAAATGGGAGCCAGTTAGTGATGGTGTTCCACAAGGCTCCATACTTGGTCCATTGTTTTTGTTTTTTTACTGTATATTATTGATCTCCCAAAGTCCATTTCGGATACATCTAATCCAATCCACTTTGCTGACAACACTAGTATGACCATCATAGGGTCTGAT
>Ga0123353_10009572_pt1 | contig 13397 bp, 8 predicted proteins | sample TergutLab28metaG_3_FD_92763 | JGI IMG/M metagenome (GOLD analysis project Ga0123353, IMG submission 92763) | Labiotermes labralis P3 segment gut microbial communities from Petit-Saut dam, French Guiana - Lab288 P3 | ecosystem: Host-associated > Arthropoda: Insects > Digestive system > Gut ... | reverse complement strand
CGCTGACCACGTGACACCCCTCTATCCGCAAAAGTTGGCACTAACTTCGCCGACCGGCGGCGGCCGCTCTGTCGGTATAGTTCGCGTGCGGACTAAGGCCACGGAGTTTAGTTTTAGTACATAATAGGGCACAATATAGATCGCTACAAAGTTGCGACGGCTGGCGTTGTCAAACGGCCAGCGATATTTCCCTAAGCAGATATTACCTAAACGAGATGTGGGGAAATAAGGGTCGAAAATGAATAACGGGGAAATTAATCGAAGGAGATGACGGGTATGAATGGGACAAAAGACAGAAAGAAAGAATGGAAATGAGAAACCTGTTTCAACGAATGAGATAGAGACAGAAAAAAGGGAACATAGACGTGACAAGAACATCGAAAAATAAAACGGACTGTTAAGAAATAAGCGAGAAGAGGGAAAGGAGATGAAGTTACGTCAGTTAGTAACTGACATTCCCTTCAACTGTCAACGGGATTACAATAGTATTTTAACACTCTAAAAACAGTATTTAAATAATGTACAAACATTCGCCCGCTGTAAAAGTACGGTACGTGTGATGTTCTTCGGACGAAATTTTAATGCGCTGATGGTTCCTCTTTCAGCGCATTTCTTCCTGCAATAGACCTGTATAAAACATTCCGTAACATAAAAATTATAAATACGTTATCTGAAGCAAAATTTCGCAATTTCCATACACCACTCAATCTCCCGTTTCATGTGCAAATGTTGTACACACTACGAAACTTTCAGTCACAAAAGCTGATACCCCTCAAGATAAAGATATTACCTCAATCTCTGGTTCATCGTGTACGAGGATCAGTCAAAACTGAGATTCCGTGACGTGTAATTTCATCACTAACAAGACAGTCAATGTACGTGTAACTTAACATTGAGGTACGTTCGTCAAACCATTCTTGCAGTGGAAAAACAACGCGTATTACACACTTGAGTGTGTGTTTGTAGCCCTAGGTACACAGCAACCAATGTGCATGCGCCATTATCGTTATTTGTGGCCTGCCCCCCTCTAGAATATTTTTCCACATTACATCACAAACGGCACGATTTTCGAAAAGAATTTATCGAACACAAAATATGTGTTTTGATTTTCTCTACAACTTTTGTCCAAAATATTTTTCACTCTAAGAAGAACTGAACGAGATGTTATAAAAAATGCACATTATTCTTGTCAGATTTTAATGAAACTTGAATTTTCTCGATAGATTTTCGAACAATTTTATAAAAATGAGTCAAGTGGCAGCCGAGTTGTTCCATGCGGGTGGGTGGACAGACGGACGGACAGACATGACGAAGTCAATAGTCGCATTTCGCGATTTTGCGAACGCGCCTAAAAGCATTCCTCTCACGGACGAGCAATTTGTCACAACCCACCGACACATAATTGTACAGGAAACAGAACAAAATTTGATAGATCCTCAATAGACCAACATTTAAGCGTGTTTCGTTTTTCACGAAAATATAAAGGAAAATCTACAACATTTTGACACAAGATGTATTTTTATCCCAACTGTCTAGTAATGCGGGAAATTTCGGTTTGAGAAATTGTGTGATTACAACAAATTTCTCTTTCATGAGCGATACACTGCTTGTGATCCTGTCCGGAAGATTCCGTCACCAAGCAACTGCCATCTTTTTCAAGAGCTGAAGCAAGTTCTTGGCGATAAAAAGTTTACAGTCGCGACGTGGGAACAGAAGTGACACGGTGGCTAATAACATGATTTCACGGACTTCCACCAGCTTGAAACAGGGGAAGGTCCTCCCACAATATAATAAACGGGTCAAATGTACGAAAGCATACGCGAAAAAGCAGTGGAATATCAGCACAAATAAATCTGAACCGCTCTTATTAGACTTTTAAAACCTGAGAATAAATTGCATACGTATTGTGCGACCGATCCTCGTACTTCCAATTAAATCACATGTTACATGCAGATGAATTTTATTTTTCAACTGCGTCATTCTTGTCCGTAATACACAAAAGAAGAGAGTGGGACACATTCCTGTCAAAGACGTGATGTAACATTCAATGGCCCTGCGTCTGTGTCAATGAAACTCTATATTACGTTACTAATGTGAACGTTTCAGCTTTAACAAATTCCCACTCCTTTAATTCTTACATTACTTAATAGGAGCAGATTCGTCTTCCTTTTATGTTGTTACTGCAAGGGGAAATACAATCCGTACGCCCTAATAACGACTTCCACCGCGCCTTTTAAGCTAAATTACTCCGGTAACATGTATGGTTACGAAGAACAACTTCATCTACCCTTCACCGCCTACCAGAATTAACTTCGACAGCTTTTAAACTTAAGGCATAAACGTTTCATTTCGAGAAATAGTAAGGAAATTTTTCGAAGACTTTCAACTCGAGGCCGTACAGGAACCACTGCCATCCCCGTTTACACCGAGAATAACTCCCATGTTTTTCCTTATGAGATGGAAATGCATCAATTTCTAGTATCTTCCAAGAGGTAACGAGACACAAATGTTATTGAACAAACCACAAAAAAACTGATGATAAAGTCAGCGCACTGTGAAGTCTGTCTGCATTTTACACGAATGACTAGCCATATAACAACACTGTCAAATGGAAATATTTTTATTGCATGTGCAGTACGGAGTAAGCAAATGGAATCAAACCAGTCGTGGTTTACTAGCAGTTACTAGCCAAGACGTCGCTTGCGGGAAGACTGTGAGAAGCGGCTAGTGTACGCAGCTTAGCGACCAAAATTCGAATTTCAGGCCTATATCCAGAACATCTGAAGCGTAAAGCCATGAATTAATCCGCTAGCGAGAAGGTCCGAGCTACGGCTAATGCGAGATATGAGGTTTTCACAGCGGTCCTGATTACTTACTTACTTCATGGAGCAGAGTCCTTCTTGAGAAGCTGACCGGTTCTCGGCCAGTCAAGAAATTCCCCGCATTTTAAGGAACCCGAAGGTTCATTGCCGTATTCACTAGAGCCCGCCACCTGCCCCTATTTTGAGCCAGATCAATCCAATCCACGCACCCCATTCCACTTCCTGAAGATCCACTTTAATATCATCTTCCCAAATATTCCTGGTTGTTCCAAGTGGTCCCTTTCCCTCAGGTTTCCCCACCAAAATCCTGTACGTCCCTCTCCTCTCCCCCATACGCGCTACACGTCCCGCCCATCTCATTCAGCTCGATTTTTTTTAGGAGTACAGATCATTAAGCTCTTCATTATGTTGTATATTTTTGGATAGCAAACTGGAAGACAAAAGATTCTGCACCGAATGATAGCAAGTATTGCCCGATTTCAATCTCCTCTTAATTTATTCCTGAATCGTGGTCTTAAAAGGCACAGTACTTTGAAGCTGACCACTTAGACCCCGAATATGAAGGTAACAAGCTGCTCTTAAACATTGGTAACCACCAAACGACATAGCGTCATATAAGAGTCGGATACTTTTCTAACAGACCTCGTATCTGAAGACTTAAATCTTCTGCTATGCCCTACTTCTTCCTCTTTCCCTAAACACATAAACATCAAACGCCAATATTCCAGACCATGTAACTGCACGTCAGGAATAGTTTCACTGCCGGCATTGCACGATATTCAAATGACGTACCATAGCGAAGAACTGTTACCGTATGCCCAAACAGTACAGCTGCTTCTCTACAAGGTTCTGAATGAAAGAACGATTAAAATGTTTGTGGATATTCGGGTGGAGACCTTATCCATGTAACCAGACATTCTGTTATGGCCACAGGTCGTAAAGAAAGGACCAGAAGCCGAAGTGTTTGCCTGAGACTGTCTGCTTTATTTAAGTCTTCATGACAGGATATATATGTCAAGCAACAGACTTCATCCCGTTCTGTCTACTCACGGAAACAGTCATCAAAACCATTACCAACAGACTTCAATTAGACGCAAAAAAATATAAAATTTTCCTATAACATCACCCGCTTTGATTCAGCCAGATAGAACCATATGTTGGTATGACACACATGATACAGCATTAAGAGGTTATAGGCCCACACGGCAATACGTATGTTTGCATGCGGCATCTTCTCCAAACAAACTCGCATTCATATAACAGAATAACTACAAATGTTTTTCTTTAAACATAAAAATAAGGTTTCAGATTCTAATTATTTCTGGCGTGAATTAATATCGTCAATTTGAAAACTCTTCGAGTGTTACCCCTTACCTGGACAATCAGTACAACCGAATGATGCGGTAAAGCTGTTGACAATTTCGCTACGTATTCCAAAGTCAAAGCTTTAAATATCAGCAGTAAGTCCAGCCACCTAACATTACCAGTCTTTCATCCCCTCCAGGTAATGTTGCAATAGCACCTTAAAACAGACCTTGACTATTTCATTTCCAATTCAAGATTAATAATACATGCAATGTTCGCATAATGTAACATTTAGAAGCCTTCGCGTAACCACAGTTGCCGTGGAAAAGCAAAAGATATTTAATATTATGAGTGTATGTCTGTATTCTGGCCTAGGTCATCCATCATGCATAGCACATGCGCCGTACTGTACTGTCATCTGTGGTCTGTGTGTTTCTACCATATTTTTCCACATTATCTCATAAACGGAACAGTATATGGAAAGAAGTTACTGAAAATAAAATGTGTGTTTTCCATTTTCTCTATAACTTTGTTCGCAACATTTCTCATTCTGAAAAGAATTCCGTAGAATATTTTCATAAATGTACAAATGTCGTCATGTAAAGTGCCCGTAATTATTCTCAGATTTTAATTAAACTTGCGCTTTCTATACAGATTTTCGAAAAATACTCAAATACCAAATTTCATGAAAATCCTTCAAATAGGAGCCGAGTTTTCCATGCAGGCGGACAGACATGACGAAGCTTATAGTTTCTGCTCGCAATTTTGCAAATACGCCTAAAAAGTAACCGATAGTGCGACGCTACGGGTATATTACAACCTACGACGCTAATAAAGCGTCATTAGATAAAACTAAGCATCAAAAAACCAAACGTAATACTCGATACCGGTCCTGATTCGGGCCACACATTCCGCGTCAGCCAACGTTCCAGTACAGGATTTGTTACAGTGCCAGATATTTATGAAAATCTAATTACATTATTTTAATAAAAATGCCAATACCCATATTCAGTCCGTCATTGCCAAATGAATATACAAGACAAATTCCTGTGGCCTACATAGCAGTCGAAACAAGCTAGTTTGTTGTTCAAGAGCGGCTAACCCTGCTGATGTTTCGTTTCAAACCACGTCTGCGGGTTTTGTAAATCCTAGAAACACACGCAAATTGTGGGCATCTTTCCTTCTAACTAGCCACGGTAGAAATAAAATAATGGACTAAAAATTTCTCTCCATCTTAATACACAATAATCGAACGTTGAGCCGATCCCAGTGGCCACGCGGTCTAAGGTGCAGAGCTGCAACCGCTCGCTTGCTAGAATTTTGGGTTCGAATCCCACCGGAAGCAAGGATGTCAGCCTCTTGGGAGTGTTCTGTATTTCCAGGTAGAGGTATCTGCGTAGGGCTGTTCACTCGTCCAGAGGAGTCCTACCGACTGCGCTGTGTCCATTGAGTGTGATCGCGAAGCCCCATAAGGGGAAGCCATGGCCTGGCCCGGCATCGGGTCGAAGCGCCATAGAGGGAAAAAAATCAAACGCGGATTTTGAGTCTCGCTATTACCAAAGAGTTACTTGCGAAATTTCTTTCTTTCTTTCTTTCTTTCTTAGTCTGAACTCTTCTACCCACTCACTGTAGGTGTAGAGTATTACTGTTGCACCTGATCATACTCAATGAGACACACACACACACACACACACACACACGGTAGGACTTCTCTGGACGAAACTTCACTTGATTCATTCCACAAGATAAGGGAGGTTAAGGATATTAGCCTATCTGTCTGTGTTTGTTTTTTCAACTATCTGTACCATGTTCCTCCCTGTAACATACTGAAACCTTTATGCCTAACGCAAATAACTGAAAAAATACTCAAAATTCACAGTATGTGGAATCCTGCACGACAATACAATATGAATGTTCCTATATATTTCTGTATTTATGTACAAATAAAAGAAAAATCTCTGTATGGAGAAGGTGCAAATACACAAGGTTAGTTTAATAACACCCCTGCACAACACGCAAGAAATACTGTAGTTAAAAATATAACTACAAATCAGTGTTGAAACAGGGAATTTTCTTGCAACGATCAACCGCTTAGAGCTGTTTGGGGGAAGGGGATAGTTGGTAAAACAATAAACACACTAAGGACAAACAGCCGAGCCATAGTGAAGGCGATTCACCGCTAGTCCGTCACTACGGAGTTACGTTTACATTCCCAGGTCATTGCATGTTGGATTTGAGGTGGATAAGGTGCTACTGGGACTGGTTTTAGTTCACGTTCTTCGGTCTTCCCTGTCAGTATCAAGCCACGAATGCATCAAACAACTTTTGTCTGCAACATTACACATTATAAGAAGAATTCAGCGATATATCATTAACGTGCATAGATGTTCATGTAACGTGCTCGTTATTCTTGTGAGATTTCATAATCAAACTTGAATCATCTCGAGAGATTCTCGAAAAATTCTAAAATACAAAATTTCATGAAAATCCGTCCAGTGGGAACCGAGCTGTTAATGCGGACGGTCAGACACACACACAGACAGACAGGCAAGGCAAACATGACAGGGTTAATGGACACTTTTCGCAATTTTGCGCATACGCCTAAAAAATAAACATAAGATCTACCTGGCTTACCTGGATAATCGGTTCGTACCGCGCAGTAAACACGTTCCGTTTCAATTATAAAAGTCAGTAAGTTAATGCCATACAGGAAGATGTTCGCTGTTTGTTCTGAGAACCACATATAACAAATGCCCTCTGTGGCACGTTACGACATGATGATACATTAACCAACATGCTTTAAGGGTTTAGTTCTGAATCTAAACAAACTGTAAAAGCCGAAGATATTAAAATTAAGTGATTCTGGTGCCAATCAAATATAACTCCCGTCAATCGGAACAACTTTCAATACAGAACAAGATATTAAGTCTTCATTATATCCTTACAACCCAGAGAAGTCCTTACGTAACTTGAATGTGTACTGCAGTTGCAAGTTTCTCAACATTCAGGGACAGAGAAATTTTTACTACATGCATATTAACATCAGACTGTTATTTCTTTTCAACTCTCGGTCGGAAACGAGAGAGAAAAAAAAACATGACAGACAGGGCAAGCTACCGTATCTTTCCAAGCAGATGACCTGGAAACAGCCGACGTACAGAACTGGTAACATAAAAGCATGTCCTAATTTAAACTTTCAAAATCGTATTGCATGAAAATAAGAAGCAAATACATAATAAACTCTGCAATATTCATATCAAGGGTTCACGTTTACACCGTCAGATATGATTTCGTGATTATTCAACGACTGATTAACAGCATTAACATTATTAGACGTTAAAAATTTGTTGGACTAATAGCAATGATGATAATTTGTGCATCACCGCTAACTGGCGAAGGAAGTAAAGGACCACGTGTAAGTTTTGCATTAAATCTAAAGTCATACTAGCAATATTAAACCTGGTGGCGGACAAAAGCAATATCAACCTTGTCTCATCTGCATCCAGGTGGTATTCATTGTCTTTCACGTACAGCAGTGATAGCAGTATAAGACAGGTTCGATTCCCGGACATTCCACTTGGGATATGTCGTGGATAAAGTGACAGTGGGACAGGTTTTCCTCCGAGTACTCCGGTTTTCCCTTGTCACTATCATGCCACCAACATGCCATACCAATTCATTCAACTACCATCTCGACTCCATACAAACTTAGCAACTGACAGCGACGTTAAATAATACATGTAAAAAATTCCAGTAATCCTATTTGTGAGAGTGGTATACGCAACAAAATTCAACAAAATTCAAAATTCCGACAGCTCAACACAACTTAAAGTGCAGACAGTTTCCTGTAAGTTTATAACGTAAGCTTAACAGTACCACAACTTGGGTCTCTGCCAGAACCCGCATTAACGCACCACCGGAACTAAAACTCAACACATCCTATAAATACATGAGTACAGTATATACAGACCGAAAGAAAGTGAATAATATAAGGATGGAAAGTCAGTGACCTCCCCACATTCAAAACGAGTTCCAAATACAGGATACGACGCAGGCCCCATACTTACAAAAAGAATAATTTAAAAATAGTTCCAACTAAGACAGTTAAAAAATAGGCCTACAACAGATATTTTATTATCTGAAACAGTGTTCATTATTTTTAATCTACTGAAATAAAGTCAAAACAGAAAACTCCTAAGTAATAAAACCAGATAAATTAGAACACTGATACCGGGGAACACTGGTAATAAAAGATTCCTTGGTAGTAAACATATATAGAAACTGATGGAAAATCAAACAGGAATCAAACAAGCCTCAGTGTACAAAGGAAGAAGATTTACTCTATCAAGCAATGGGCATTGGTTGGAATGCAACGTAGCCTTCGCCATTCAACCATTATGATATATCAAACACAACCCATTACGCTGAACAATTAACAGTGGTCACATACTCGTCATACTTATTAAACGTTAATAATAAACTCGACTGCCCAGTCGAATGTTTGTTTTGCTGTAAACCGATCATCAGTCGGCTGCAACAACACAATCACCACTACAGTCAGTAACCACCTACAGCAGGCATCGTAAAACCAAGCCGCAGCCCAATATATATCAACCTTCTGCAAAATGAAAAGCACTTCAGTCAGTCTCCACCAGACAAGTTGTAAAATATACACACATAGGAAAAATCCTAATGTGTCACGAAAATCAAAAGTTGGTTAATTGGAACACAGATTTATGCAAGAAAAACCCCGAGTCTAATTCACATGTAATTTATACGGGCGGTCCGACAATTCCGAATATGTTAAAGTAAACAAATGATGACAAAGACAAAAGGAAAAGGGGAAAAAGATCTGAAAATGGCCCTAGTTGGTTTTTTATAAATTTCAACGAATTGGCACCAAAAATAATTTTCCGTTGGCTGAAGGTGGGCATTTGTGCAAATTACTTTGCGCTCCAGCGTCAGGTATAGTCCAGCAGCGAGGTAATTAAAACAAGACTTGCACTGTACGTAGCCTAAAATGTAACAATGAGACGCGTTCGGGTAACCAATGTTGTCGTGAAAAGGCAATAAGTATTACATATTCTGAGTGTGTGTCTGAAGCCTTAGTTATCCAGCACGCAAAGTACATGCGTCGTATTATATTGTTATCTGCGGCCTGTCTGGTTGTGCCATATTTTTCCACAATATTTCATTAAAGGCTCGAATTTTCGGAAAAAAAAATTATTGAAAATAAGTTTTTTGATTCTCTCTACAAATTTTGTCTTAAACATTACTCATTTCAAAAAGAATTCAGCGGCGTATCATAAATGCACAGAGGTCTTCATGCAAATTGCCCGTTATTCTTGTTACATTTTAATGAAATTTGAATTTTCTCAACATTTTTCGAAACACGCTCAAATATCAAATATCATGAAAAATCCGAACAGTGGGCGCCGAGTTGTTCCATCCATCCGGACGGACGGAGAGACATCACGAAGCTAAATGTCGTTTTCACAGTTTTCCGAAAGTGCGTAACAAAATAGGCCTATAAAGGACCTTCCAGGCCTACATTTGGCCTTCTGTTGTAGCACAGGTACAAATTCAAAGTATCCCTAAACTGTTTATGACATCACACAGACCAACGTGAATCACCACACGTACTGTGCAGTTACGAGCAAACATACACCATCACAAATTTCTGAAATCCAGCGTCTACGTACGCCGCGGTACTCCTGTCTCGACCACAATACATCACACGGGACCTGAAAGTCATTATTCCATCTGACGATACAACTCGACTGCCGCCGCACCAATAATTCAGGCCTCCATTAGCCCCTTGTTAAATAGGTTAAATGAGTTAATTGGGTTCCAGTGTGATCCAATACCTGTACTAAAACAGACCTACTCAAAACACGCCTTCACTACTTGTTTATGAAATCTTCGTTCTTGTGGGTTGTTACGCAGCGTATACTGCTACTTAATGTTCGACGTTTCGGAACAACCGAGAATTCTTCTTGGGATGATTGAAGATAGGACGGATACGTTATTCCGAAACGTCGGTAACTGTCAGACCAGAAGAGCAAAAATGTCATTTACACCGCGGCGAAAGTCTGAAATCACTCATATCTGTTTGTGCCTACATTTCCTATTCTGTCCAGTTTGAATTTTATTTTTCTCTTCGTGTCGAATAATTATCGATTAAAAGGAGAACTCACACCTTAGTTCACTGAACGATGCTTTCTCAAACGTTTATGTTATACAGCGTGGAAGAATGACTGCGTGAAGTGTAAGAAATGTGACGGGAACGGGTCAATGTGCGGTATGAAGTAATACCTCAGCGTGTCTGAAAGCCCGGGGAAAGACGCTAAAAATTTGGCAACAAGAACGCCGAGCTCTGGGCATGAATTGTAAGTCAGGACCTCCCGAAAAAGGTGCAACGTTTCGACTCCCGCAACTATCACTTATACATAACAGACCACTAAAATGAAACTTAGGTGTCTCCACTTTCCGTGCCTTTAGCGTCGAACAGGAAAACTGTCTCATGTATTTGCCGTGCAGGTAGAAAAATTATTTCTTGTTCGTGAGTCAAAGTACTTCTTTTTTTATATACAGCAAAGGAACTGTAATTCATAAATATGTATTTCGCCTGTTTTGATTTAAATAATGAAGAATGTTGTGTTTGATTACAAAAGGTTGAGATAGATTTGAAGTCAACATGCCTGGAGACCATCAGGTTTGAAACAGGTTTTTTATAAATGGATGCTGTTGCACACAACCAACCCCCTGAAGCTGCTCTATATTATCTCCATCCATTCTCGCTTGCAAGCAGTACAGACACTGCCTTTATCGTGTATTATCTGTGCTAGACAGTTATTGCATTTGAAGCAGTGCTAAGAGAAGACTGTTGAAAAAGAATGGGCAACAGTTGTCGTTGTTAAGTTAAACGGTATAAATTTAGCCCCTTTTTTTGTATTTTAGAGAAAATATAGACCTGTTCAATTATAGTACAGATTTCCAGCCAACTCTTCTAGTAAGCTTGCCTACAATTGGTTCTGAATTCTGAGTTTCTCTGCCTGCCGACCTGCCCATTTCTTCCACAATAAAATGCTCGGTTTTAGGCCGATGTTTTCAACGCGGCAAGTACTGCGAATCAACTCCACTCCCAAGCATTCGCCGCGCTAAGTGCAGTCTATCCCACCCATTGCTAACCTAGGACTGACAACAGGGACGCCACAAAAACAAGTAAGAGAAACGGGGTCAAGACTGAATCAAATGCGGTAAGTCCAGTAATGTCTTGCATTAAACATTCCAATATGTGTTTGTTATAATGTAGATACTGTTTCCCTAAGAACTACCTTGGGGTATACAGAAATTAATACCCATGTTACGAAATATAATGACAGTGTTTAGCTGGTTAACACAGACATGAGATCATGCACACTGACTTAGCAATAGCAATGCTCTCCATAATATGCCTTTACATAGCCATGTGCATATTTCATTTACTCACTTCTAAGTCCGAGGGTTTCCTAGCATTCGGGACTGAAATGCTGCATTCTTCAACATAAAAACTGATTTAGGTATCAGTAATCTAGCAACGTATATTAATTCCTCTATCCGCCGATCCAGGACACAGCACATTGTGTTTAAGAACAACTCTGAAGCACAAAATTCGTCTGAAATATATTTAGAAACCCATCTGCAATCTCACAGACACGCGGAAATTTCACAATACAAAGGCAGACCTGTTAGAGCTGCCTAGAAAAATAATCGCCATTTACACGAAATTCACAAATACACCCTGTGACCAAAACGCAGACCAGTCATGGTACAAAAAAAAACAGTCATAGGAAAAACACATTTTTTCCTTAACAGGTTAATTTTAGAGACAATACTTTTTCTTAAGAGCCAACTCTTAGCTCTGAAGGATAGTGTCTACTTCATTTAAAGCCTTCTTACTTATTAATATTAAATGTAATGAAAATGTTTTCGATTTCTGGCACACGATAAATACCTAAATTTGCCCGTGTTACTTTTGTGCACTGTACAATAACATGTTGATCAGGTGTTCACGCTGCAAAAATTACAGCTTATGTTCCATTTCTGTCTTTGATGATGATATCGCACCTTTACAAGAAAAGTGACACGAGGCAACACTGTTAACATTTCACAGAAATTGAAGGATACGCATGGAAAGAGATGCCTGCCTCATTATTATCTGGAACACGGTAGTCCCCTTATTATCCGGAAAAAAGATACGTTCGCACACGAAAGTTATTCACGCTAGCATGGGCTCGGAAAACTCCGCAACGCGACATCTTCTGTGCGAAGGACTGACAGAACGGAATATGAATATTTTGACTTGTCACTTTCCTGTCAAAGGCGGGTCATCTTCAAACCGCAGTTAACTAGCTACTGCATATCTCAATACTGATATCATAACAAAGCCCCGCGCAATGAATTCTACAAATGGAAATGGGAAGATAATGAGGACCGTGTGCCGAAAACTTAGTCAAAATGCCCAGATATGATTACGATATTAAAAACATGGTCCGTTAACAGTTTGCTCTCTCTCAATCATAGTAACTTATAGACGGCTCGTCCTCATGTCTGGGATGGAACAGACAGTCTCCACACATGCACAGTAACTGGTACAATGATTAGCCAGTAGAGGAGAGAATAAAGAGCTAGGATCTTCCAACCACCGACACACATGAAGCTGCGGACTTGCAGAGATTATTGGGAACGACACTTAAGACTGAAACTTGGATTCATCTAGCTCATGACAAAGCCCAAAGACATGCTATTGTGAAATAAGTAGTAACTTAGGGCAAAGGCTGAAAATACCTGCAGCGAAGGACTATACGGGAATTTGAGGTCTCTTCATGGCGGTTACACTTCAGATTGTCTTGCGGTTTCCTAACATGGTCACCAAAATTTCAGCGAACCGTTCTGCCTCTATCTGAAGGAGAAGACAGCACGTTCTTCCAAATATCCGGACATTGTTTCCACAAGACACAGCGTTATATCCCTGCACAATGTCTTTCTAAAGAGGTTATCCGACCCGCCGTCATTTCAAAATACCCCCATTCGACACACAGTAAAAATAACTGTCCACCCCTCGGCAAGACAATTTCTCAACTGTTTATTCAAAACTAAAACGAAAGTATTTGTAAAACGTGGGGCTTATTATTACGGTCTAAACTTGCGATTTTGCTGTCATCAGATACACACACACACACACACACACACACACATATATATATATATATATATATATACCACTTT
>Ga0123353_10009571_pt1 | contig 13397 bp, 14 predicted proteins | sample TergutLab28metaG_3_FD_92763 | JGI IMG/M metagenome (GOLD analysis project Ga0123353, IMG submission 92763) | Labiotermes labralis P3 segment gut microbial communities from Petit-Saut dam, French Guiana - Lab288 P3 | ecosystem: Host-associated > Arthropoda: Insects > Digestive system > Gut ... | reverse complement strand
TTTTAGTCAAAACCGAGGTGTAATATGCAAGGCACAATCATCAAAATCAGCGGCCCCGTGCTGGACGTGCGCTTCCCCGCCGAGGCCGAACCAAAGACCGACACCCTGCTGGTGACTGACAGCGGAATCCATATGGAGGTGGCCGCGCATGTGGCCCCCGGCGTGGTGCGCTGCGTGGCCCTGGAGGCCACCGAGGGCCTGCGCTGCGGCGAGAGCGTCGCCGACACGGGCCACGGCATCACCGTGCCGGTGGGCGAGGGCGTGCTCGGGCGCGTGGTGAACGTGCTGGGCGAGCCAATCGACCGCGGCGGCCCCATCGAGTCGCAGGCGCGCTGGGACATCCACAGGCCCTCGCCGCCCTTCGAGAAGCTGCACCCGGCTACGGAGTTCTTCGAGACGGGGATTAAAGTCATCGATTTGCTGGCCCCCTACGCCAAGGGCGGCAAGATCGGGCTGTTCGGCGGGGCGGGCGTGGGCAAAACCACGCTGATCATGGAACTGATCCATAACATCTCGCACGGGCACGGGGGTTATTCCGTGTTCGCCGGGGTGGGCGAGCGCAGCCGCGAGGGCAACGACCTGGTGCACGACATGCGCAAATCCGGGGCCATCGCCAACACGGCCATGGCATTCGGCCAGATGAACGAGCCGCCCGGCTCGCGCATGCGCGTGGCGCTCACGGGCCTCACCATGGCGGAGTATTTCAGGGACGTGATGCACCGGGACGTGCTGCTGTTCATCGACAACATTTTCAGGTATGTGCAGGCGGGCAACGAGGTCTCGGCGATGCTGGGGCGCATGCCCTCCGCCGTGGGATATCAACCTACGCTCCAAACTGAACTGGGGCAGCTGGAGGAGCGCATCGCCTCTACGACCGATGGCTCTATCACCTCCGTGCAGGCGATTTATGTGCCCGCCGACGACCTGACCGACCCCGCCCCCGCCGCGATCTTCAGCCACCTGGACGCCACCACGGTGCTCTCCCGCGCGGTGAGCGAGATGGGCATCTACCCCGCCGTAAGCCCCCTGGAGTCCAACTCGCGCATCCTGGACGCCGACATCGTGGGGCAACGGCACTACGAAATCGCTCGCGGGGTTCAGGCCTGCTTGCAGCGCTATAACGAATTGAAGGACATCATCGCGATCCTGGGCATGGACGAGCTGACCGAGGAGGACCGGCGCACCGTGCACCGCGCGCGGCGCCTGCAGCGCTTCATGAGCCAGCCGATCCACGTGGCGGAAATTTTCACCGGCATGCCCGGGCGGTATGTCCCGCTGGAGGATACGCTGCGCAGCTGCGAGGACATCCTCGCCGGCAAGGCGGATCAGCTGCCGGAGGGGGCGTTCTATATGGTGGGAGATATCGACGAGGTATTTGAAAAGGCGGGGAAGATGGAGCAGGAGGGGTAATCATGTATAAAACCCTGGAAACGGAACGGCTCATTCTGCGCGGGTGGCGGCGCGAGGATGTGGATGATCTTTACGAATACGCGAAAAACCCGAGTATGGCTATGGGCGGCTGGAAGCCCCTCAAAAATATCCGCCAAGCGAGGCGGACGTTAAAATCCTTTGTCAAAGAGGACGACAGGTGGGCAATCGCGCTCAAAGAAAATGAAAAAGTCATCGGCCAGTTGAGGCTGCGCACCGATAAAAACCGCGGGCAATTCAGCGCAAGGAACAGCGCGTACTCAATCAACTATGCTCTTTCGGAGGAGTACTGGGACAAGGGATACATGACGGAAGCAGTGAAGCGCGTTGTAACATACGCCTTTGACGAGATGAAAATTGAGCTGCTGGGCGTTTCCCATTATCCCCACAATGTTCGCTCCAAGCGCGTGATTGAGAAGTGCGGGTTCCACTATGACGGGATCATCGAAAACAAGGGCCACAAAAATGTTAACGGTCAGATTTTCGACGTCGTGTGCTATTCTATATTGAGGAGAAAGTGAGGCAACCCCATGGCCAGAGAGAAAAAGGTCAAGCCGCCCAAGGTCAAGAAAGAGAAATCCCCCGACCGGGGCAAGACCGCCATCGCCGTCGTCGCGTTCATCCTCGCGCTGATCAGCCTGGGGGGCGGGGTATACTTCGGCTACAGCGAGTGGAACACCGCCAGGCAGGCCGCCGCCCTCGCGAAGGAGAACGAGGCCATCGACCAGAGGGTCGCCGCGCTGGAGGACGCCGCCGCCGCGGAGAAGAACCGCGAGGGAGTGGTCATCCAGATGGAGCCGCACGCCGTGGCGGCCTATATGTCTGACAGCGCGTACCTGTACAAGACGCGGTTCTCCAACGTGCGCTACGAAAGTGGTGAAACGAATGCCCTGGTGAAGCTGCGTGTGCCGGTCACGGTCACGATTTTCAACACTGGCGACCAGACCGTCACCGTTTCTAATGCCGCGCTGTACCCCTGGGAAACCATCTTCGAGGAGGGCTTCCGGCAGGAGGCCCTGGCCGCACAGCAGGAGAAGGGCTTCTTCGGCGAGCTGGCACAGGGGCAGCGCGACAGCTTCTCGATTGCGCCGGGGGAATCCCAGACGCTTGAAATCGCCGCGATGCTGCGGGGCGTCTACGGCCACCCGGCCTTGGAGGCCGAGACGCAGCGCTTCTTCATGGAGTACTTCGCCGACCCGGAAAATGTGATCCCGGATTCCGGCGAGGATGTGACGATCGAGGGCAGAGGCATCATGAACGGCCGGGTAAATGTCCTGTTCCGCGAGGCGCTGGGGTTCTATTGCGGCCAAAGGCACACGCGATTTACGCTGACGTATGTCATTCAGACGGGGCGCGGTAACAGCTTTTCCGCCACGTGCGTTGTACCGTTTTAGGAGATTCGTATGGTTAAATTATTCAGACGCAAGCCTGCCAGATCCGAGCCGACAGATACACTGGGCTATCTCTCGCGTTTCTATAGCACAAGATGTGACGAGGACAAACGCCTGACCACGCGGCACGGCCAGGTGGAATATCTCACCACCATGCGCTACATCGAGCGCTATCTTCAGCCCGGCATGAAGGTGCTGGAGATCGGCGCGGCCACGGGGCGGTATTCGCTCACGCTGGCGCGCATGGGGTATGACGTCACGGCGATCGAGCTGGTGCAGCACAACATTGATATATTCAATGCGAAGCTCAAGCCGGGGGACAAGATCGATCTTCAACAGGGTGATGCGTTGGATTTGTCGCGCCTTGCTGATATTAGCTTCGATATGACGCTGCTGCTGGGGCCGATGTATCACCTGTTCGCGAAAGAGGACCAAACCCGGGCATTGGAAGAAGCGCTGCGGGCGACCAAGCCCGGCGGGCTGGTGTTTGTGGCCTATGTCATCAGCGAAATGGCGATTCTGACCAGCGGCATAGGCACGAAGCGTTATTTTTGGGACTACCTGGAGGATGGGCATATCTTGCCCGGGACCTACGAATGCTTCGCGCAACCGGGCAACCTGTTCCACCCATGCCGCAGGGAGGACATCGAGGCCCTGACGGCTCCCCTGCCCTGCTTACGTTTGCATTATGTCGCCGTAGACGGAACGGCGCAGTTGAACAAGAACGCCCTGGCGAAAATGACGCCGGAACAGTTTTCGATATTCATGGACTATCACTATTTCCTCTGCGAGCGGCCCGATGTGGCCGGGATGACGAGCCACAGTTTGGATATTCTGCGAAAGGACGATGGCGGATGAAGCTGTTCAAGCGCAAAGCATTGCCCGGGTTCGAGCCAACCGACGCCCTGGGCTATCTCACGCGGGCCTACAGCTCGTTTAACGAGGACACCCGCCTGGCCTCACAGAGCGGCCAGGTGGAGTTTTTGACCACCATGCGCTATATCGAGCGCTATCTTCAGCCGGACATGAGGGTACTTGAGATTGGCGCGGCCACAGGGCGGTACTCGCTCACGCTGGCGCGCATGGGATATGACATCACGGCGATTGAACTGGTACAGCACAACATCGATATATTCAAGAAGAAGCTCAAGCCGGGGGACAAGATAGATCTCCAGCAGGGCAACGCGCTCGATCTATCTCGTTTTGAAGATAACAGCTTCGATATGACGCTGCTGCTCGGGCCGATGTATCACCTGAAAACGCCGGAGGAGCAAGCACGGGCGCTGGAGGAGGCCCTGCGGGTGACAAAGCCCGGCGGGCTGCTGTACGCGGCCTATGTCATCACCGACATGGTGCTGCACACAGAGGGCTTCGTGAAGGGGAACATCGGCCATTTCTTCACGGAGCATGGGATGGATACGGAGACCTTCCGCCACGAGCCGAGCCCGGACCCGAAGGAGCTGTTCAACATCTGCCGCAGGGAGGATATCGACGCCCTCACGGCTCCCCTGCCCTGCGCGCACCTGCACTATGTGGCCACCGACGGCCTGTTCGACTACATGCGTGAGGCCATAGACAAGATGACGCCCGAGCGCTTCGGGCTGTACATGCAATACCGATACGCCATCTGCGAGCGCGAGGACATGGCCGGGGCGACCAGCCACAGCCTGGATATTTTGCGGAAAAACTAATTGTGCATTGTCAATTGTGAATTGGAGGCGCAGCCGACATGCCTACCCCCTTCCAACTGGACATCCTCACCCCCGAGCGCGCCTTTTTCAGCGGGCCGGCCGAGGGCGTGGCCGTCACCACCCCAGACGGGGAACTGTGCGTGCTGGCGCAGCATGCCCCGCTGGTGACGCCCCTGGAGATCGGCACCATCCAGCTGAATGTCGGCGGGGTATGGAAGGAGGCCTTCATCTCCGAGGGCTTCATGGAGGTGGGACACAGCCGCACGGTGATCTTCACGCAGGCCTGTGAATGGCCCGAGGACATCGACCGCAGGCGCGCCGAGCAGGCCGAACAGCGCGAGCGGGAGCGCCTGCGCCAGCAGAGGAGCATCCGCGAGCAGAAGGCCAGCCAGATCGCGCTGGCGCGGGCGATGGCGAGACTGCGGGTGACCCGGGGGCAGGTGAAGTGATTACATTTCCCACCCGAATAAATTCAAATCCACCCGGCCGTCCGCGCCGAATGCTATCCCCTCGGCCTCCAGCAGCAGGCGCTGGGCCTCCTCCCCGCCGAAGGCGAAGCCCTTGCAGACCTCGCCGAACCGATTGATCACCCTGTGGCAGGGTATGCCCGGGGTCCCCGGTGTATCCGGCTCAGGGTTCACGTGCAACGCCCAGCCCACCTGTCTTGCCATGCGCGCATTGCCCGCCAGCCGGGCGATTTGCCCGTAGGTGGCCACCTTTCCACGGGGAATTTGCCTGACGACCTCGTACACGGCGGAGAAAAAACTCATATCTTCAAAAACTCCTTGCTATTTCGGGGGTTTTGTTTTATTATATAATACATGACCCGGAACAAGATTGCAAGGGGGAATGTGTTGTGCCTATCGTGGAGTTTACGGAGTATCCGGATTATGAGGCATATCGGGCATTTTTCTATTTTGTGAATATGCGGCGGCCTATGGCGTGGGTAAACTGGATTGTCGTATATGGTCTGGGGCCCGTGATATCGCTGCTCATGCTTTTGGTAATCCTGCACAGCGGCATGGTGAACGCATTCACCGTGGGATATCCCCTGCTCACGGCCCTGCTGATTGTCCTCCAATCCACTGCGACGCGCCGGGGCTTCAAGCAGCATAGCAGCAGCTTTGTCTCGGAGAGGACGGTCTTTTTCGAGGACTACTACGCCCATGTCACCGTCAGCCAAGACGGCAACCGTGAAGGCTCTTTCAGATATGATCGCGTGAATAAAGCCTATGAGACAGCCACCGCCTTTTACCTGAACTACACCGACAAAGGCTGGGGCTTCTTCCCCAAGAAATTCTTCGCCCCCGGCCAAGTTGAGGCCCTGCGCGACCTGTTCGCGCGCAAATTCGGCGAACGGTTCAAGACAAAACTGTAGGGTTGGCATTCTAGCCACCACAAATAATAAAATTATTCGGAGGATTTCTCATGTCAGACAACAAATTGCGCATCGGCATCATCGGCACAGGCGGCATCGCGGGGGCGCACCTGCGCTCATATCTGCAACTGGACAACGTGGAGGTCGTGGCCGGGTGCGACATCGTCCCCGGCAAGGCGAAGGCCTTCTTCGAGCGCTTTGAAACGCCCAATGCCCTGGCCTTCGACAGCGCTGAAGAGATGCTGCGGGCAGTCGAGCTCGACGCGGTGAGCGTGTGCACCTACAACCAGACCCACGCCGTATGCGCCGCCGCGGCCCTCGACGCGGGCTGCCACGTGCTGCTGGAGAAGCCGCTGTGCGTCACGATGGAGCAGGCCATAGAGATTCTGCGGGCCGAAAAGCGCAGCGGCAAGATCGTCTCCGTGGGCTTCCAGCCGCGCTACGACCCGAATTCGCTGAAGATCAAGGAGATCGTGCAGTCGGGCGAGCTGGGGAATATCTACTACGTTCAGACCGGCGGCGGGCGGCGGCGCGGCATCCCGGGCAATACCTTCATCGAGGAGCGCTACGCGGGCATGGGCGCGCTGGGGGACATCGGCTGCTACGGTCTTGACATGCCGCTGAACTCCTTGGGCTACCCCAAGCCCCTGACGGTCTCGGCCAGCAAGTTCGGCGTGTTCGGGCCAAGCCCGGTGCTCTATCCCGACGGCTGCGACCGATTTGACGTGGACGACTTCGCCGTGGCGCTAATTCGCCTCGAGGGCGGCATCACCCTCGATTTCCACATGAGCTGGGCCATGCATATGGACACCACCGGGGCCACGTTCTTCCTGGGCGACAAAGCCGGCCTGAAGGTCCTGCCCGCGGGCGGCGGCGCGTGGGACGGCACCGTGGGCGGCATGACGCTGTTCCACGACAGCTTCGGCCTCCAGACCGAGACGCCCATCCCCTACAAGCAGCACAAGCTCAATCTCTTCCTCGAGAAGGTGCGGGACTTCGTCAACGCCGTGGAGAACGGCCTGCCCGCGCCGATACCCACCAGCCAGATCATCTACAACCAGGCGATTATCAGCGGGATACTGGAATCGGGCAGGCTGGGGAGAGAGGTTGAGGTCGTGATACCGGAGATATAGAGGAGGCCAACCATGGGAACCAACGCAACCGAACAGCCCATCGTGACGCTGTCTGTCAGCGTGACGCAAAAGGCCTACAGGAAATTTTTCTGGCATTGGATTTGGCACAACCGCAAGGGATATTGCGTCTCGCTGGCAATCAGCTTTCTGATGCTGATGCTATTTATGGTATTATTCGCTTGGCTGGACAGAGACAACGCGCACCGGTATGTGTGGTATATGTATCTGCTCATATTCTTGCTGCAAGCATACTCGTCCAGTCGTTTATACAATCAGCATCAAGCGATGTATAGGAAGCAAACCACGTATGCGTTTTTTGAGGACCATTTCAGTTCGCGCTGCGACGCAATGGGCACAAGACATTACAAGGCAACCTTGTATGCGAGTTGCAAGGCTGCCGAGGCAAAATCGGCGTTCTATTTGTACTACGACAGAAAGCGAGCGCGGCCTCCCTACGGAGGCGAAAGCGTTGACCCCGATCCATACAATGCAAGCGCCATCTTGGACAAAGAGTATCTGACCGAGGAGCAGCAACAGGCCCTGCGAGAACTGTTCGCCCGCAAATTCGGGGAGAAATTCATATCAAACCCGTAGCACCCAACTGTAGAGGCGGCATTTTTGCCGCCCGCGCATAACACGGACCACACAAGGAACGTCGCTCCGCGATACCTTCCTCAGTCGCCCGAGGCGACAGCTCCTCCCACGCGGAGGAGCCTTGGGGTTTATGCAAAAGCGACTGCGCGTAATAAAAATCAGTTTAGGCCTAATCCCCCAAGCTCCGCCCCGTGGGAGGAGCTGTCAGCCTCGGGCTGACTGAGGAAGGCATCGCGGAGCGACAAACAGCTTTCGTGGAGCGACGCACCCCATGAATATGCATTCGAAAGGACACAATCATGATTCAAGCCAACAACATCGCCCTGCAATTCGGCGGGCGGCCGCTCTTCCAGCGCGTGGAGATCACCTTCACCCGAGGCAACTGCTACGGCCTCATCGGGGCCAACGGCGCTGGGAAATCCACCTTTCTGAAGATACTCTCCGGCGAGCTGGAGCCAGACAAGGGGGAGATTTTCGTCACGCCCGGCGAGCGCATCTCCGTGCTGGAGCAGGACCACTTCAAATACGACGACTGCACGGCCCTGCGCGCGGTTCTGCTGGGCAACAGGGAGCTCGTGCGCATCATGGACGAGAAGGAAGTGCTCTATGCCCAGGAGGATTTTACGGAAGAAGAGGGACTTCGCCTGAGCGAACTCGAAGAGGCCTTCGCGGAGCTGGACGGCTGGTCTGCCGAGAGCGACGCGGAGATTCTGCTCAACGGCCTGGGCGTGACCAACGAGTATCACAACACCCCCATGGCTGAATTGCCGAACGACGTCAAAGTCAAGGTGCTGTTGGCCCAGGCGCTGTTCGGCAACCCGGATATTTTGCTGATGGACGAGCCGACGAACCACCTGGATGTCGAGGCCATCCACTGGCTGGAGGAATTTTTACAGGACCTCAACAGCACCGTGATTGTCGTGAGCCACGACAGGCACTTCCTCAACCAGGTGTGCACCCACACGGTGGACATCGACTACGGCAAGATCGCGATCTATATGGGCAACTACGACTTCTGGTACAACTACACCCAGATCGCTCAGCGGCAATTGCGCGAGCAGAACAAGAAGTCCGAACAGAAAATCAAAGAATTGCAGGAGTTCATCCAGCGCTTCAGCGCCAATGCCAGCAAGTCCAGGCAGGCCACCAGCCGCAAGAAACTGCTGGAGAATCTCAAAGTGGAGGAGATGCCCGTCAGTTCGCGGCGCTTCCCCTACATCGCCTTCACGCCTGAGCGCGCCATCGGCAACGAGCTGATCACCGTGACGAACCTGTGCAAAACCGTGGGCGACCGCGTGGCCCTCGACCACGTGAGCTTCACCATCCTCCCCCGCGAGAAAGTTGCCTTTGTTGGAACAGATGCTGTCGCTAAGACAACGCTGTTCAGGATTCTGGCGGGTGAGCTTGAGCCGGATTCGGGCAATATCAAGTGGGGGGTTACGACATCCCAGAGCTACTTCCCCAGCGACAACGCCGCGTTCTTCGACGGCGTGCAGGATAATTTGATCGACTGGGTGCGCCGCTACTCCGACCTCATCTTCGAAAGCGACGTGCGCGGGTGGCTGGGGCGGCTGCTGTTCGCCGGGGACGAGGGCCTGAAGGCCGCGAAGGTCCTCTCTGGCGGGGAGCGCGTGCGCATGATGCTCATCAGGATGATGCTCTCGGGCGCCAACGTGCTGCTGCTGGACGAACCCACCAACCACCTGGACCTGGAGTCCATCCAGTCCCTCAACGAGGGCCTCCAGCGCTTCCCCGAGTCCGTGCTGTTCACCTCCCACGACCACCAGTTCACGCAGACCGTGGCGGACAGGATTATCGATGTGACGCCGGGGTGCTGGTATGATAAGAAGATTAGCTATGATGAGTATTTGGAGGAGATGCATGAAAAAACGGTTTAGCGGGATAAAATCCATCTGGAAGCATGTAGAAGAGATTGCGATTGAGCTTGAAGAAAAAGATGATGAGACTATTGCGGGAAAAATACGAAGACTAAAAGAAGTCTCTTTGCCTAAGACCCGAAAAACTCGTACGCGGACAATTATAATGCTAGTCCTTTTATTATTGCTCATTATCATATTGGGCATTGGCATTTTTTGGGCCAAAGAAGACCTTACGAACAAACAGACATGTTCCTTCGCCTTTATGACGTTCGGAGTTGCACTCTTTGCTGGAATTGAAGTATCGGCACTAATTGATAGCAGTACAAAAATACGTAGTTACGAAGAACAACTAAGGCAAGCAGAAGATGAGTTTGATCTTTTAGAAATAGCCGAAGGCGACAACGTAAAGCGCTCCGAAAAGCTGTTTCGCAACCACCAGAAAGAACTCAAGCGCTACTACGACATCAATCTAGGCCATTACCGATGGATTTTTCCTGTGGGAGTTATGACGGTCATCCTTGGTTCGGCTATCGTCGGCAGCACCATTTGGCTATTCCGCGGCGCAATCAAGGATAGCATAGCGCCCATACTCATTGGCGCTGTCAGCGGCGTTTTGGTTGACTTTATCGGCGCGGTGCTGATACATATGTACACGGAGACGGTGAAGTCGTCGATTGCGTTCCACAGCCAATTGATGAAGAGCAACCATGCGCTGTTTGCCAACATGCTGGCGTTTAAGATTGAAGACCCAGTGAAGCACGATGAGACGTTTGCCGAATTGGCGAAGCTGATGATACAATCGAATGTTGAGGCGAAAAAGTAAAATCAATGTAGTGTTAATGTGCTCCGCACCACCCCCTCGGCGCTTCGCGCCGGCCCCCCAAGGGGGGCATCCTGACGGTTGCCGAAGATTATGTGCGGCAAAGCGAAAAGACAGCGAGTTTGTCAAGATGCCCCCCTTGGGGGCCGGTGCGAAGCGCCGAGGGGGGGTGCGGAGCACAAAAATTATTGCGATCAACTAAAAGCCCCAAAAATTTAAGGAGGCCCACCATGCATCAACCCCCTCTCGGAAAGCTCGAAAAGTACGGCTACGGCATAGGCGCATTAGGCGAAGGCATGGCCTTTAACCTGGTCGCCTCGTTCTTCATGATCTATTGCACCGATACCCTGGGTATCAGCGCGTGGTTCATGGCGATCATGTTCTTCTTCGCGCGGATATGGGACGCTGTCAACGACCCCATCGTGGGCGTGCTTTCGGAGAACATCAAGACCAAGTGGGGCAAGCACCGGCCCTGGGTGATTATCGGGGCCATCACGAACGCCATCGTAATGGTGTGCATGTTCCTACCGGGGCTCAGCCGCCTGGCCAGCCCCCTGCTGATGGTGACTGTGCTCTTTGTGCTGTGCGACATGACCTACACCATCATCGACGTGCCCTACTACGCCTACGCGGCCTCCTTCACGGACATGAAGGAGCGCGACCAGATCTCGGTGCTGCCCCGTCTGTTCGGCGGCGTGGCGACGATAGGCATCCCGGTGCTCACGCTGCCCTTGGTGAACCGTTTGGGGAACGGCAGCGGCGTGCAGGGGTATTTTCGATGGGCGCTGGTGGTCAGTGCAATCTTCGTCGCCTGCGCGCTTGTCACCACGCTCACAATGAAAAAACGTGAGCTGGGTACGCGTGAGAAGCCCTTCAGCTTCCGCGACGCGCTGCACACCCTGCGCACCAACGACCAGCTGCTGATCATCGAGACTGTGTTTGTCCTGGCCTTCACCGCCATCACCATGACGACCTCTGTTGCGCTGTATTATTTCAAGTACGTGTGGCACAACCCCGGCGCATATGGACTGTTCACCCTTACGGCGGGGGCGGGCATGGCCATCGCGCTGCTGTCGTATTCCTTCCTGGTGAAGAAATTCTCCCGCAGGGCCATCTTCATCGCCGCGCTGAGCACGCCGATTGCGGGGTATCTGACGATGTTCGTGATTTCCATGTTCACCAAAAACGTGAACTTCATGCTGCCCGCCGTGATTTTCACCGTGGGGGGCTTCGGCTTCCTCGGCATCTTCTCCAGCATCTTCATGGTGGACGTGGTGGACTACGGCGAGTGGAAGCAGGGCTACCGCAGCGAAAATATCGTGTTCTCCCTGCTGACCTTCATGGGGAAATTCTCCAACGCCATCGCCTCGCTGATCACGATGGGCACGCTGTTCTTCGCGGGCTATATCTCCACGAAGGAGGACCTCCTCGGCAGCGCGGAGGCCGCCATGCAGATTCCCTGGCAGCCCCCCGCCGTGTCCCTGGCGCTGAATATCCTCATGTTCGCCGTGCCGCCCGTGATTTTGCTGATCGCGCTGACGCTGTACCTGAAGAAATACAAGCTGCACGGGGGGTATATGGAGGAGATTCAGGGGGCGCTGGAGGCGAAGAGAAACCCCGAGGGCCAAAATGTGGCCATCGAGGCGTGATTTTGATTTGCCTGTCTACACGGTGATAGTCTCCCCCATCCACCTCGCATACCACTCCCGCAGCTTCTCCTCGTATTCATCCTTGCCGATAAAATACGCCATGGCGTGCGCCGCGCCCGGTATCAGCAGCAGGTCCTTCTCCACCGTTGCGGCCTCAAAGCACCGCAGGCCCATTTCCGTGGGCACGAAGGGATCCGCCGCCCCGTGGGCGAACAGCGTGGGCACCTTGAACTTGTCTATGTTCCCGTAGGGGTCGCTGTCCTTTTTGAGCGACTTGCCCGTGAGAAGCTTGTACCACAGCGCGCAGCCCCACATAATGGGCGGGATATTGAGCTTCAGGTCCCGCCGCGCGGCCAGCCAGAGCATCTCGTAGCCGTTGGTATAGCCGCAGTCCTCCACCACGCACTTGACGTAATCCGGCGGATTGTGGGCGTTGCAGTTCATCACGGTGGCACCGCCCATGGAAATCCCATGCAGCACGACCTGCGTATCCGGCCCCAGGCGCTTGACGAACATATCCGCCCAGTCCAGGATGTCCCGCCACTCCAGCGCGGCGAAGCCGATGCGCTTGCCCGCACTTCTGCCGTGGGCGCGGTGGTCGGGCAGGAGGACGTTGTAGTTCAGGTCCTCCCGGTAGAACTTGACGAACCCGCCGAATTCGTTCGGGCCGCTGCTGGTGTAGCCGTGCACGAGCACCGCCAGCTTGTCCGAGGGCCGTGCCGCCGGGATGAAGTACCCCTTAAGCTCCAGGCCGTCGAAGGAACGCAGCGTGACGTCCTCGGGCTGAAGGCCGAACAGGTACTCCTTGCCCGCGTTGTTGGCGTCGATACGGATTTTCGCTTTTTCGTCCGGCTCCTGGAGAGAGCGATGCTTCTCCTTCCGGACCAGCGACATCGAATAGGCGATGTAACCGGCCACGAGGAAAAACTGGACCGCAAAGACAACCAACCCAATAAGAGTATACAGAATCCACATAGCGAGACCTCCCCTTCATTTCATGTACAATATTTTACAATAAAAAGGAGAATTTGTCAAATGGAATTTCTGCAAAACATTCTGGCGGAAGAATTCAAGGCACGCGGGTGCGAATGCCCCGTGAAGGTCAGCTTTGTCGAAGACGCGAGCTTCGGCAAAGAACGCTATGTGATCGCGCAGGACGGCGACAGTATCACGATCACGGCACAGGGAAAACGCGGGCACATCTTCGGCTTGGGGCTGCTGCTGCGCAAGCTTGAGATCGTGGACGGCCAAGCCAAGCTCGCCCGGGGCGTCTGCGGGGATTACGCGCCGCACAAGCCCATCCGGGGACACCAGCTGGGCTTCCGGGGCAACAACAACACCTACGACGCCTGGACCCCCGCGCAGTTCCGCCGCTATGAGCTGGAGATGATGTTCTACGGCTGCAACATCGCCGAGCACGTGCCCGACGAGGG